>WSSedB1CaDRAFT_10000401_pt1 | contig 19533 bp, 11 predicted proteins | sample WetSurSB1Cattail_FD_9460 | JGI IMG/M metagenome (IMG submission 9460)
GAAGGCCGGATGAGGGGGCAGCAATTGCCATGAATCCTGCTGTTCCCCCTCACCCTAACCCTCTCCCTCAGGGAGAGGGGACTGTTTGAAACCTTGTCTGAGCAGTAACGCAATAATCAGCTTTTTTTCTGAGAAACGAAAATGGAGAAGCGAAAGCATGAAGATAAAACTGATTGCACCCTATGAACAGCGTGAAGACACACTATCCAGCCCTTTCGTTCTCCAGAGGGTAAATCTTCCACTCCTGGCGGCGCTCACCCCGCCCGGCCACACAGTTACGATTGTCGAGGAAGTTTTTGCACCCGATGACATCGATCAGGATGTGGATCTGGTGGCCATCACCGTTTTGACCGAATATGCGGTGAGATCCTATCAGATCGGCGATGCCTATCGCAAAAAGGGAGTCAAGGTGGTGATGGGAGGAATCCACCCCACCGTATTGCCTGAAGAAGCCCTGGAACATGCGGACGCGATCGTTGCGGGTGAAGCGGAAGGCGTCTGGCCGCAACTTGTGGCGGATGCCGCCTCGGGACAGATGCAGAGAATATATCGGGCCGGTAAATTGACCGATCTCAAGGGTCTGCCGATACCACGCCGGGACCTTTTATCCAGCAGCCATCACCAGGGTCCCACTCCTATCCCGATCGGCATAGAAACATCCCGCGGTTGCCCGCACGATTGCGAATTCTGCTGCATTGGTACAACATTGGGGAATCAATACCGGGTCAGGCCGATTCAAGAGGTGATTGCCGAGATTAAGGCCATTGACTCGCCTTACCTCTTCTTTGTCGATGATGCCCTTGGGCTGAACCGGAATGCTGCCAAAGAACTGTTCACAGAAATGATACCTCTTAAGCGGCGCTGGCTGGCGCAGGGCACGGTGTCATTAGCCGAGGATCCGGAACTGCTGGGATTGATGAAACGTGCGGGGTGCCTGGGGCTTTTGATCGGGTTCGAATCGGTACAGAATGTCACGCAGAATGAAGTGCATAAAATAAAAAACCTGAAGATCGATTTTTACGAGGCCATGCGTCGCTTCCATGGCGAAGGTTTCGGTGTACTGGGCTCCTTTGTGTTCGGCTTTGATTACGAAAACAAGGATGTGTTCGATCAGACCTTTGAATTTATAATGAAAAGTCATATTGATGTTGTCCAGCTGAGAATTCTCACCCCCTATCCGGGAACACGCTTATACACACGTATGCTGAACGAAGGCAGGATGTTCGTAAAAGACTGGTGGCTCCGTGGCTATCCTCTGGATACGCTCCTTTATCAACCCAAGGGGATGACTGCCGACGAACTGATTAACGGTTTTACCCGCTTGAACAGCCAATGCTATTCCATAAGCGCAATGACAAAGCGCTTCTTCGGCATGACTCCTTGGAAACGAAGTCTGCTCGGTTGCTATTTGTACTCCGTGGTCAATCTGTCTACCCGCAAACGTTATTTCAAAGGCATGCAGAACCCACAACCATTTGCAGGGGCTTTCGCGTAATAGTAAAGCGGTAGAGTACAACAAGTGTTCCGGGTTACAACTTAAACGTATTCCCAATAAATCCTTATCAACTACTGTCCGTCATATTTGACGTTAATGTTAAATATGACGGCCGATTCCGACGGTTTTACCTTTACTTCCGCCCCCTACCCTCCATGTTATTTTGATATCGCATTTTATTATCCGATTTATTCAAGCAATCGGAGCCAATAGTGTGCTGTCGGCCACATAACTACAGTCACAAGCAGATGGAAGTGGCTTGCTAAATGCATAGAACAAGCTGAAGTATGTGAACATAAGCGGGCTGGAGCACTGACCATTGCGAATCTGCTCGAACGGCTGAAGTTAGATCATCTCGTTGCCCGTTACTATTTTGACAGAACGGAGGTTGCGATCATGGACAAGCGAACGGAGTACGTCGAAAGACTTTCTGCCCAGATGGTCGAATGGGAAGCGCAGATAGACCGGCTCAAGATCAAGGCATCAAGCTCCACGTCAGCAGCGAGGCATGAATATTCCAATGAGATTGAAGCCTTGCAGCACAAGCGCGATGAAGCAGCATTGAAACTACAGGGGATATCCACCGCTGGCGATGATGAATGGGAAGAACTCAAAGCAGGGGCGGAACAGCTATGGGGCGATTTATCGACGATGTTGGGTAACGCTATCAAAAAGATTACATGAGTAAACCTGCTGACCGCAGAGCCTCCCATGGCAGTAACAGCATACGTGGAGGTCCATCATGAGACCAACAAAATCATTACGAGCTAATTCCATTATGCAACGTGCATCATATGATTGAGCGCATTATTTACACAAAAGACTTTTTACTCCGTTGTAATGGTCCATTTATCGCGTTCCTGGCAGTTTTACTGCTGACAAATCCCGTATTCAATCAGCCGGCCTTTGCCCAGACACCTACACTGTCGAGCATCACTCAGACCGATAAGCTGGAAAGCGTGGCGGAACCGAAAGCGGTGAGTCCCGAGCAGCAGCGGGAAATCACCAAGCGTTCACTGACGGAAGCAGAGACGGAGCGAGACCGGACGCTCGGGGCCACACGTGGCAATTCCCGGCAGGATGCAAAGGATCGCTACCGCCTCCTCGATGGCCTGGTTACCCGCCTCAGCTCACAACTCAGCCTGATTAATGAACGAGAAGAATTGCGACGAATCAGAACCGCGGTCGAGCTAAAAGCAAAAAGCTGGGCCGGCTTTCCTGAACCGCCACCCTATTCGATTCTGATGGTTGACGAGATCATGGGTTCACTGCTGACTGCGCGAGCCAAGGTACATGCTCTCAGCACAAATCAGGAGCTATTTGCCCAACAGGTATCGCAATACAGGGAATCGGCCAAACGCGCCTTGGAAATGGAACGCCAGGCCGCCGATCAGCTTGAATGCGCCCAATCACCCTCAGAGCGATTGACAGCTACGAGCAAAAAAGAACTGACAGGGCTTCAGGTTCGCAACGCCGATGCCATGGCCGTGTCCATAGCCCTGCGCCATGAGGTGATTGGCGAGCGACTTGGTATTGCTGGGGTGGAGGCCGGTCTGCTGGAACGGCAACTGGCGGAAGCCAGAAAGCGGATGGTTTTTAGCCGGGCAGACCTGGACAAGGCGCTGGCCCGTCTTAAGTCAAGCCGTTTCAGCCTCGAACAGGAGCTGGAAGTTTCACTCGCTCGTGATGTACGCAATAGAAGTACACTGGCCCGGACGCAGCAGGAGCTTAACTCATTCACACTTCGTCACGGCACTGGAGAAGACTCAGCAACTCTGGTCGCACAAAAAAGCAGGCTTGAATCACGGTATCGTGCCGCCCTGGCATGGGTAGAGAGTTCGCGCTTCGAAACCGAGGTTGTCTCCTCGCTCATCACTTTAAACAACTCGTCCGCCTCTTTCTGGGAGCAACGCTATACCGCCATTACCGGAAAAGAAGCTGAAAAACAGCGCGATATTCTTTCCGGATTCCGCAAGAGCAGGGAACAGCTCAAGCCCTGGCTGGAGTATACCCAACAACATCTGGAGTTGTATCAGGCAGCCGAGCGAGAACAGGAGTCACGGCTGGACACGATTGACGAACGGAGCCCTCTCCGTTCTGCCGAGCGTGACCTGCTTGCGGCGTTACACCTGCAGCGACAACTGGCCGAACGCCAAAAATACGCTGTCGAGCAGGCAGACCTCGAGCGTCAATCGTGGTTGGAGGATATTGAACGTGTTCAGCAATCTCGCAGCATTCTGGTCAGGGTTACAAACTGGCTCGGGTCCTTTTCGGATATACTTCGGCATGTATGGAGCTTCGAGCTGTTCGCCGTCGAGGACACGGTAGAGGTTGCGGGGCAAAAGGTTGTCACGTCACGGGGGGTGACGGTTGGTAAAAGTGTTGGCGCGCTCCTCCTTTTTCTGGTCGGTTACGTTATAGCGGCGTTTTTAGCTCGCAGAGTCCAGCGGATTATGGTTACCCGCTTCCGTATCGGCGAGCATCAGGCCAACGTCATTCGCCGCTGGTTATTGGCACTGACCGTATTTATTCTATTGGTCATAACGCTCAACCTGGCGCGAATTCCCCTCACGGTTTTCGCATTCATGGGTGGCGCTTTGGCCATCGGCATCGGCTTCGGCACACAGACACTCATCAAAAACTTCATCAGCGGCATACTGATTCTGCTGGAGCGCAATATCAAGGTTGGGGACACCATTGACGTGGAAGGCGTGGTGGGCAGAGTTGTAACAGTGGACACCAGGGCCTCGACCATCCTCGGTTTTGATGGCGTTGAGACGGTAATTCCGAACTCGATGTTTCTTGAAAACAAGGTAACCAACTGGACGCACACCAATGCCAGACTGCGTCGGATTGTGCGGGTCGGGGTTGCCTATGGTTCACCGGCAACACAGGTGCGCGATATCCTTGCCGGGTGCGGAAACGAACACGGCCTGATCCTGAAGGATCCGCCGCCCGAGGCCCTCTTCGAGAATTTTGGCGACAGTGCACTAATCTTTGCTCTCTACTTCTGGATCGATTACGGTCCGGAGGTAAATCCGCTGCTGGTGGCCAGCGATCTTCGTTTCATGATCGATAAGCGCTTCGCAGAAGCGAACATAGTCCTTGCATTTCCCCAGCGTGACGTACATCTCGACAGTGCCCAGCCGCTTCGCGTCGAGATTATGTCCCCGCAACACATTACGCCAGAGCCATCATAAGCAAAAGGAATCCATGAAAACATTGATCGATCTTTTCACGACGTTCGAAGCATTGGGTGACAAGATCGCCTTTGTGAACCGCACCGGCGTGCGCCGGCTGGTGGTCTCCTACGGAAAATTTCACGATCTATCCCTGAAGATGGCGAACCTCCTGGCGCAACATGGCGTTGCGCCAGGAGACAGGGTGCTGATCTGGGGTCCCAACTCTTCCTGGTGGGCGATAGCCTACTGGGGCATTATCATCCGTGGCGCAATCGCCGTTCCGGTGGACTTCATGTCCGACCTAGAGCGGGTGGAATCCATCCGCGGCCTGACAAGAGCCGGCCTCGTGCTGCAGAGCCGCTTCAAACCGGAGCGGCTGACAAGCGGAGCGTCGATACTGCTGGAAGACCTTCAGTACCTGCTGGAAGACATGCAACCCATCGGCGAGATTGCAGCCGCCGCACCCGAAGATACAGCGCAGCTGATCTATACGTCCGGGACCACCGGCAATCCGAAAGGGGTCATTCTCAGCCACAAAAACCTGGTTGCCAACATGACCCAGATAAACCGACAGGTACCGATCATCACTTCCCGCTTCAGTTTTCTCTCCCTGCTCCCGCTCTCCCACATGTTCGAACAGATGGGCGGTTTTTTCACGCCGCTCTATTGTGGCGCTGCCATTGTCTATCTGCGCACGCTCAAGCCCTCTGCGATCATGGAAGCACTGGGCGAGGAGGACATCTACGTCATCATGTCCGTTCCCCGCCTCATGCAACTGCTGAAAAGCACCATTGAGCGGGAACTCGAGGAAAAACACCTCTCAGGTCTGTTCCAATCGCTGGCAAAGTTCGCACCCAGGCTTCCCAAAAGGCTGCGCCGGATCCTATTTTTTCCGGTACAGAGTAAGTTCGGCAGTAATTTCAGCATCTTCGTCTCGGGAGGCGCCCCCCTGAATCCGGAGGTTTTCAACTTCTGGAGCAGCATGGGATTCACGGTCCTTGAGGGATATGGACTCACCGAAACCTCGCCCGTGCTCTGCGTCAACACCATGGAGCGTCAGGTGGCAGGCTCGGTCGGTCCGCCTCTGCCGGGTGTACGGGTCAAGCTCGAAGGGAAGGAGGTCCTGGTTCGCGGGGACAACGTCTTTTCCGGCTATTACGAAAACGAGCAGGCAAGCGCCGACGCCTTCACCATGGATGGCTGGTTTCGAACCGGTGACCTCGGCGAGTTCGGTTCAGACGGATGGCTGACCATCAAGGGCAGGGAGAAGGAGTTGATCGTCACCGGTTCGGGAGTCAACGTCTTCCCCGATGAACTGGAAGCGGTGCTGAACAAGATCGCCGGAGTAAAGGAGTCGTGCGTCATTGGCGTCGAGAAGGGCGGCGGTGAAGAGGTGCACGCCGTACTGATCCTGGACGGAAGCGGCATAGCTCCAAAAGAAATCATCGGTCAGGCAAACAAGAGTCTGGATGCGCTGCACCGGATTACCGGCTACACCCTTTGGAACGAACCGGAATTCCCCAAGACCACGACACTCAAGATCATGAAATTCGCGGTCAAGGAGGAACTGAAAAAGGGACAGCAGGGAGACGATGCAACCGTCACCCGGGACAGCCTGATCAACCTGCTTGCAAAGGTGACCGGTACCAGCGCCGCGCTGATCCGCGAAGAATCCCTGCTCGTGGCAGAGCTGGGCCTTACCTCCATCGACCGGCTGGAACTGGTCAATTTTCTGGAACAGGAATACCGCCTGGATATCGAGGATTCCCAGATCGGGCCACAGACGAAAGTTTCGGATCTGCGCCAGATCATCACGAAACGGAAAAAAATGACCCCGAGCGACCATTTCCGGTTCTGGACCAATACCCGCTTCTTCCGGGGGCTGCGGATGGCCTGGGACGCCCTGTTCCACGGCCCTCTGTTTCGAAGATACGTCACGCTCGATGTGCGGGGGATTGAACAGCTGGAAAACCTTGATGGTCCGGTTATTTTCGTAGCCAACCACCTGAGCTACCTGGACCAGCCTGCCGTCATGTTTGCGTTTCCGTCAAAGATTCGCTCCAGAACCGCCACAGCTGCCTGGGCAGAGTTCTTCTTCGGTGATTACCATGGAATCAATCTGATCTTGAGGCGCCTTTGCTATGAGTACAGCAGCATACTGTTCAACCTCTTTCCCCTGCCCCAGTCACAAGGGTTCAACGGCTCGCTCAAATTTATGGGGAGGCTCGCCGATGCTGGTTTCAACATCCTGATTTTTCCGGAAGGAGAGCATTCCAGGGACGGTAAAATGCTTAGCTTCCAGATGGGACTTGGTATCATGGTCAAGGAGCTTGGTCTTCCGGTAGTACCGATAAAAATCAGCGGAACCGATCAGGTCCTTCCGCATGAGGTGAGCTTTCCAAAACGGGGTCGGGTGTCGGTAACCTTTGGAAATCCGATGCGTTTTCGCTACGAGGTGCCAGCCAAGATTGTGGAGATGACGCGTCATGCGGTGATCAGACTAAAAGCTGGGGGCTGAGGGCTGTAAGACTAAATACCTGAGTTCTTATGAATTTACTTCAGCCTTCAGCCTATAATTACCTGTAGTTACCTGGAGGATATACCGTATGAATGCCGGACAGATTTCACTTCCCTACCGCCGCTACGCCCTGGGGCTTCTTTTGGCGGTAAACCTTCTTAACTACATCGACCGGCAGGTGCTCTTTGCGGTATTTCCCCTGATCAAGATTGATCTGCATCTCTCCGATACGGCTCTGGGGTTTCTCGGGAGCGCCTTCATGCTCAGCTATCTGCTCTTTGCCCCGCTCTTCGGTTGGCTCGGCGACAACTGGAGCCGGACCAGACTTGCTGCCGGAGGTCTGGTTGTCTGGAGTCTGGCCACTACCCTGTCAGGCTTTGCCCCCGGATACAGAACCCTGCTGGCCGCCCGCGCCACCGTTGGGGTTGGTGAGGCAAGTTTCGGGACAGTATCACCCGGGCTGATTGCCGACTATTTCCCAAAGGAGCGTCGAGGCCGGATACTGGCCTGGTTCTATGTCGCCATTCCGGTCGGCAGCGCCTTGGGTTATCTCCTTGGCGGAGTGTTGGGACAGCATTACGGCTGGCACGCCGCTTTTCTGCTGGTTGGTGTGCCGGGCCTGCTGTTGGCCATACCCATCGCGCTGTTGCGCACCCCACCCCGTGTCGGCATCTGTGCCAACTTAATCCAAAACACCTCTGAATTTCCCCCTCCCCTTCAAGGGGAGGGTCGGGGTGGGGATGGGGTAGATGGTTACATTTCAGCAAGTAGTAAACAAAAACCCCATCCCCCTCCTAACCTCTCCCTTGAAGGGGGAGGAACTGGTTACGCAGCCTTGTTCAAAAATCGCTCATTTGTATGTAACACCCTCGCCATGGCGGCGATGACCTTTGCCATCGGGGGGCTCGCCCAGTGGATTCCCTCGTTCCTTAATCGCTTCCATGCCCTTGATGTGGCAAGGGGAAATACGCTGTTCGGCGCCACCACGGTGCTGGCGGGGATTCTGGGTACGCTGGCAGGCGGATGGCTCGGCGATTGCTGGCAAAAAAAGAACGGCAAGGGGTATCTGCTGGTCTCCGGCTGGGGGTTCCTGATTGGCACTCCCTTTGCAGTTTGGGCCATTCTGGCGCCCGGCTTGACCGGCTGTATGTCCGCAATCTTCATCGCCGAGTTTTTTCTCTTTCTCAACACCGGGCCGCTTAATACCGTCATCATCAACGTCACCAACCCGGCTGTTCGCGCCATGGCCTTTGCGGTCAACATATTCTTCATCCACGCCATGGGTGACGCTGTTTCTCCCTCCATCCTCGGCTGGCTGTCCGACCAGTGGGGCTTGCGCAACGCCCTCCTGGTCACCCCACTTGCCATGGTCCTGGCTGGTCTGTTCTGTTTCATCTGCGGAAGGTTCGTGGTGCAGGATATGGCTCAGGCAGGTTGACAGACTGAAGGCTGAAGGTAGAAGGCTGAAGGAATACTTTCACGTTGCAGTTTTTGAATTACCTTCAGTCTTCAGCCTTCAGTCTCTACACCCAAGTGGTTATAAAGCTCAAGAAGTACTACAATGAAATACACATATCTTATCATCTCTATTAGCTTTTCACTGCTCTGTTCATGCACTGTTTTTGACGCGGGGCAATCCTCAAAACCTCTGGTCGTGCCGGTCGGAAAAAACTGGCAGATAATCGAGGAGGCCCCAAACCTAAGCGACGAACGGGGGCGTCTTCCCTTCCAGACGGAACAGTCCGTACAACCCGAGGGAACAACAAAGCCTGTATCGCCCGAGGATAACCGCACGATTGTAACGCCACACTGACCGGCGCTCACGCGTTCTTTAGAAGAAGGAATCATCATGACACACTTGAGACTGTTGTTCATTACCTGCCTCGTCCTGCTGCCCCTGCCAAGTAGTGCGGCAGATAGCAGCTACGGCTATCCGATCCAGGGATCGTACGAAGCCACCATCATCGGGACCACGGCAAACCTCATTCCGGAGTTTCCCGCCAAAATGCGCACTCGACAGCTCGTCCTGGATGTCATCCCAGGGCGGCAGAAACCGCCGGTTTTCTTTTATGACAAGGGGCTGCGCTGCACCTTTGCCTATCAGAAGCAGAAGGCGCCGCTGGTCTTTCTGATCGCCGGCGCCGGCGCCAGCGACCGGGCTCCCAAACTTTTGAGTATCATGAAATCCCTGTATCAGGCCGGCTTTCACGTCATCACCCTGCCATCGCCGTCCAATGCCAATTTTATCATCTCCGCTTCCCAAAGCAGAATCCCCGGTGACCTGACCGAGGACGCGGCTGACCTGTACCGTGCCATGGAGACAGCCTGGAAACAGGTAGAAGGCGACATCGAGGTGTCCTCCTTCAACCTGTGCGGCTACAGCCTGGGAGCCAGCCAGGCTGTAGCCGTGGCCAAACTGGACGAGGAACGCCGGGTCTTCACCTTCCGCAAGGTGCTGATGATCAACCCCACGGTAAGTCTCTACAGTTCGGTAACAAGGATCGAGGATATGCTGAAACAGATTCCCGGAGGCCCCAAGAAACAGGGGATCTTTTTCAACAAGATGTTTTCCAAGTTCAGCGAGTATTATCGCTATGGCAATTTTGTCGCCATCAATGATGATTTTCTCTACTCGATCTACGCGGAGAAGCTTTTCTCCCATGAGGAAACAGGCGGATTGATCGGGCTCACCTTCCGCATCAATCTGGCCGGCATGATTTTCGCCTCGGACGTGATGACAAACAGCGGCTACGTCGTGCCAAAGAACCGGGTCTTAAGTCCCACCGATTCTCTTTTTGACTATTTTCTGGTCTCGACCCACCTGAGTTTCTTCGACTATTTCAACGAGTACTTCTACCCCTACTTCCAGAAACAGCGGCCTGGACTCACCAAACAGGCGTTGATCGAGTCCGAGAGTATCAGGAGCATCGAAGGCTACCTGAAGTCGTCCGCCAAGTTCGGCATGATGACCAACGAGAACGACTTTATCCTGACCAAGGCAGAGCTTGACTACCTGCGACAGCTCTTCGGCGAGCGGTCCAAGATCTATCCGCGCGGCGGCCATCTGGGCAATATCGAATACAAGGAAAACCTGGCCTATGTAGTTAATTTTTTTACAAAAGAAGGAGTAAGTCATGACAAACCATAATCGATACCGGGCGCGTTATTGTATCTTTGCCCTGATGCTGGGGCTATCCCTTGCCGGTTGTGCCGCAACAATGGTGAACACCCCGGTCGAGGAACCGCCGAGGCATTCCATAAGCGAGTTCAAGGATCAACGATTCGCCGAGGTCGCGGATCCCTGGGAAGGATTCAACCGGAACATGTACCGGTTCAACTTCTACTTTGATACCTACCTTTTCCTCCCCGTGGTGAATGGCTACGAATTCGTCACCCCCACCTTTGTCCAGGAGCGCATCTCCAGTTTCTACAACAACATCGGTGAGGTCAAAAATCTCACCAACAGCCTGTTCCAGCTCAAGGGTACGGAATCCGCGACGACACTCGGCCGCTTCCTTACAAACAGCACCATTGGCCTTGGTGGCTTGTTCGATCCGGCCACCAGTTTCGGGCTGGAGCGGCACGACCAGGATTTCGGTAAGACTCTTGGCTACTGGGGATCAGACTCCGGGCCCTACCTGGTGCTGCCGATCTTTGGTCCCTCGTCCGTGCGCGACACGGGTGGACTCATTGTGGACACCGGCATAACGTACGGGATCTACGCAGGGATCGATCCATTTGGAAGCACCGGCAACAGTTTCGCCATCAGTTCGGGGGTAACAACCCTGGACGCCGTCGATTCGCGGCATCAGCAGAGTTTCCGCTACTATGAGAGCGGTTATCCTTTCGAGTACTACATGGTCCGCTTCTTCTACCATGAGAAGCGTGACATGGAGTCCAGAAAGCCTCTTCCCGAGAATTAACAAGAACCAAAATCAGTATGAAAGGATTGATTATGTCTTCGATCAACGCACTTTCCAGGCTATTTCCACAAGAAGGAAGCATTCCGAATGAGTTCATTATTGCGGACCCGATAGTACAGCGGCGATATCTGTGCAACGGCGAGATACTTTCCTGGGATGGACCAATGCAGGAAGTTTTCTCACCGATCTGCATGGAGTCTGAAAATGGCTTGCAACGAAAAACACTCGGAAGATACCCTTTACTGACGAAAAAGGAATCCCTCGCCGCACTGGAAGCTGCCCGCGCCGCTTATCACAATGGATGCGGCGCATGGCCGGCCATGTCCGTGGAAGACAGGATCCGGTATGTTGAGGATTTTGCCTTCAGGATGAAGGAACGGAAAAGTGACGTCGTCAAACTCCTGATGTGGGAGATTGGAAAAAGCCTGCCTGATGCGGAGAAAGAATTCGACAGGACAGTAGACTACATACATGACACGGTAGATGCACTGAAAGACCTGGATCGCACGGCGTCACGCTTGGTCATTGAACAAGGCGTCATCGGACAGATTCGCAGAGCTCCGCTGGGGGTTGTGTTGTGCATGGGACCCTACAACTATCCCCTGAATGAGACCTTCACCACACTTATCCCCGCGCTTATCATGGGAAACACCATTATTTTCAAACCCCCCAAGCTCGGCGTCCTGCTGCACCAGCCGTTGCTGGAGGCCTTTCGAGATTCCTTTCCGCCGGGCGTCGTAAACACCATCTATGGAGACGGGCAGAGTATCATCGGCCCGCTGATGGCATCGGGCAGAATTGATGTTCTGGCGTTCATCGGTTCCAGCCGCGTAGCCGACATTCTCAAACAGCAGCACCCAAAACCCCACCGTCTCCGCTGCATCCTTGGCCTGGAAGCCAAAAATGCCGGAATTGTGCTGCCTGATGCGGACCTGGACCTGGCCGTGAAGGAGTGTGTTCTCGGGAGCCTGTCCTTCAACGGACAACGTTGTACTGCGCTGAAGATTCTGTTCGTACACAGGAAGATCGTCGATTCATTTCTGCGAAAATTCTGCGATACGGTTGATCAACTTACCTGCGGCATGCCGTGGGAAGCAGGTGTACAACTGACCCCTCTGCCGGAACCAGGCAAGACTACCTATCTCACCGGCCTGATCAAGGATGCCGAGTCCAGGGGTGCGCGCGTTGTAAACCACGAAGGCGGAGAAATCAGCGAATCGTTCATGCGTCCGGCTGTTGTTTATCCGGTTGTTTCCGGGATGAGACTCTATGTTGAGGAACAGTTTGGCCCGGTCATTCCTGTCTGTCCCTTTGATGACACGGAAGAGCCGATGCGCTACGTCACCGAATCGGACTATGGTCAACAAGTCAGCATTTTCGGCACAAATCCGGACGTGATTTCAGATCTGATTGATTCACTTGTGAACCAGGTATGCCGGGTGAATGTTAACAGCCAATGCCAGCGGGGTCCGGACATGTTCCCCTTCACCGGCCGGAGGGATTCCGCGGAAGGAACTCTGTCAGTGTCCGATGCCTTGAGGGTATTTACTATCCGGACTCTTGTGGCGGCAAAACAGAATGAAGCCAACATACATCTCGTCAGAACAATCCTGAAAGAGAGAAAATCCAGGTTTCTTTCGACCGATTTTATTCTGTAATACAGTCGCCACAAATCTATAATTCCTTGATATTGCTAAATTCTCCCCATGCAAGGAAATATTTCGGCGCCAGCGTAAAATCACAGAGGTTGTCCAGGATGTTGTAATGTTTCTTCTCTTCCCCGGCAATCCTCAACAAAAGCTGCTTAGTCGCGGCATTGGATTCCTTTTTAGCCGCATCCTCATAGAACTTGACACTATCCGCTTCAACTTTTCTGGCAAACTGGTACCCATCCAGAGATTCCTTCATGCCGTCGGCGCTCGTTTTGTCACGTATCAGGATTTCAAACAGGTTTTTTGCCGATTCCAGAACCGTGCTTTCCTTCATAACCCAATTGGAGCCTGACTTTATTGACTGAATCGTTTCATAGTGCTTCTGCTCATCAGCCGCCAAAGTGGTGAAAATCGCCTTCAGCCCGGTATCACTGGTCCCGGCTGCCAGCTTTTCGTAATATGCTTTGCCGTCCAGTTCCATTTTCAATGCAAATTTAACTATATTCATAGCTCACCTATCCTTATTATTATCAGTGTTTGTCTCTTTTATACTTTATCATCGTAATGACGGCACGCAACGTCACATGCGCGGCAATAATCCGTGGTATCACTCTTTTGCACTCTTCAAGACTGGATGCAAAAATCAGGAATGCGACGTTACTACAAATAAAAGCAGTAAAGTCATACACATGTTTGCCTCAATATTGTCCGTCATATAGTGCGGTTACGTTACATATGACGGACGTTGCTGACGGCTTTCTCTCCACCATCCACCCTCCCCTTTCTATTTTACCTGTACGATCACACTATTGCACTCGCAGCGCCTGGAAATAATTGCTGGCACGTTAGTTGCCCCATGCCTTTTGAGCAAAGCATGAGCGCTAATCGTGCGTTCTGCAAAATCTGAGCTATTATCAGAATGAAGTAAAATTAACCTGCAAACTAAAAAGGAGAAGCAAGGTGAGTCTTTTTACCCTCGACATCGGCGCAACTCCCGTGGCGGGCAAAGTCAGTTTCAGGGTCTGGGCCCCGGCAGCCACTTCGGTCGAGGTGGAACTGGTGGATGTCGGCGCAATAAAGACACCTCTCCAGCGGGATGGTCAATATTTTCAAGGATTGGTACCGGCAGCATCGGGTGACCGTTACTGGTACTGGCTGGACAACACGGTGCGTTGCCCCGATCCTGCCTCCCGCAGCCAGCCTGATGGTGTGCATGGCCCTTCCCAGGTGGTTGATCCCGCGTTTGCCTGGAGCGATAATGAGTGGCGCGGGATAGCTCTCAAAGAGTGGATAATCTACGAGCTGCATGTGGGAACCTTCACCCCGCAGGGTACCTTTGACGGTGTAATCTCCCGGCTCGATTATCTGTGCGAACTGGGCATAACCGCCGTGGAACTGATGCCGGTGGCGCAATTCCCCGGAGAGCGTAACTGGGGCTATGATGGTGTCTATCCCTTTGCTCCCCAGAACAGCTATGGTGGCCCGGACGGCCTGAAACGCCTGGTTGACGCCTGTCACACAAGAAGGCTGACCGTGATCCTGGATGTGGTCTACAACCATCTGGGACCGGAAGGGAACTACCTGCACAGCTTCGGTTCCTACTTTACCAACCGCTACCGCACCCCCTGGGGAGACGCCGTAAACTTCGACGGCCCCGACAGTGACCCAGTCCGCCACTACTTCATTTCCAATGCGCTCTACTGGATAACCGAATACCATATTGATGCCCTGCGGTTGGACGCCATCCACGGCATCTACGATTTCAGCGCACTGCATATTCTTCGGGAGCTGACCGATGCCGTCCACCGGCAGGGCAAGGAACTCGGGCGCCGGGTCCACGTTATTGCCGAAAGCGATCTGAACGACGTGCGGGTGATCAATTCCCCGGAGTCGGGTGGCCATGGCCTGGATGCCCAATGGAACGATGACTTCCACCATGCCCTGTGGGCGCTCCTAACCGGAGAACGGACCGGATACTACGGCGACTTCGGCCGGCTTTCAGATCTGGTCAAGGGTTTTCAGGAGGGGTTTGTCCTGTCCGGAGGATATTCAGCTTTCAGAAGACGGAGGCATGGCAGTTCCTCGGTACATCACTCCCCCAGTCACTTGATAGTCTTTTCCCAGAATCACGATCAGGTGGGTAACCGGATCCGGGGAGAGCGGCCTGGCAAGCATCTTTCGCTGCAACAACTCAAACTGGCAGCCGCCACGGTGCTGCTGTCGCCCTACGTGCCGCTGCTCTTCATGGGAGAAGAGTATGCGGAATCGGCGCCGTTTCCCTATTTTGTGAGTCTTGAGGATGAGAAACTGGTGGAGGCGGTCAGGCAGGGACGCCTGGAGGAGTTTGCCGCCTTTGAAAATCATGCCATCCCCCCTGATCCTCAGACAGAAGAAACCTTCGTTTCAGCAAAGCTGGATCAGGAGCAGCGCCGTCGGGGCGACCACCGTGTCATCTTCGACTTTTACCGCGAATTGATACGATTGCGAAAGGAATGCACTCCGCTTGCCAATCTCAGTAGAGAGGGTATGCAGGTTGTAGTTTGCGAGGAAGAGCGGGTGCTGGTCGTTAATCAAAGCATCGGCACTATCCATCTTGTCTGTCTGTTCAACTTCAGTGATCAAACATGCGTGATCGACCCCTCTCTTGTGGGCGGCAGAATGATTGTTCTGCTTGACTCCACGGGGATCTTGCCGCCGGGCAGCGACGTAACCGTGTATACCACCCGTCCCGAAACCTTCCCGACGCTCACTCCTTACGGCGTCATCGTCTACAGAAAGGAATAATGCATGGAACGATTCCTCTGCATTCATGGCCACTTCTACCAGCCACCCCGCGAAAACCCCTGGCTTGAGTCCGTTGAGATCCAGGATTCGGCCTATCCCTATCATGACTGGAATGAACGGATCACCGCCGAGTGTTATGCCCCCAATACAGCCTCGCGGAATCTGGACGGCGAAGGCCGCATCATGGAGATCGTCAGCAACTATGCCCGGATCAGCTTCAATTTCGGCCCCACTCTCCTTTCCTGGATGGAAAAGCACACTCCGGACACCTACAAGTCAATCCAGGCGGCTGACCGGCAAAGCATCATCTGGCGCTCAGGCCATGGGGCCGCACTGGCCCAGGTGTATAACCACATCATCATGCCCCTGGCCAGTCCGAGAGACAAACAGACTCAGGTGCGATGGGGGATCAGGGATTTCGAGCATCGCTTCCAGCGTCTTCCCGAGGGGATGTGGCTGGCGGAAACCGCCGTGGATACGGAAACATTGGAGGTATTGGCCGAAGAGGGTATCCATTTCACCATCCTCGCTCCTCACCAGGCGGGGCGTGTTCGGAGGATCGGGGTCGGCAGGTGGAAGGACGTCACCGGATCACGAATCGACCCTTCACAGGCATATCTCTGCCGGCTTCCCTCGGGACGAAGTATCACCATCTTCTTCTATGACGGCCCCATCTCCCAGGCTGTGGCCTTCGAGAAGCTGCTGAGCAGCGGAGACGTGTTTGCCGCCCGCCTAATGTCCGGTTTTTCGGACAACTGCAACCATCCCCAGTTGGTACATATCGCCACTGATGGAGAAACCTACGGCCATCACCACCGCTTCGGCGAGATGGCGCTGGGGCATGCACTGAATCACATCGAGGCGAACAATCTGGCGCGCCTGACCAACTATGGAGAATATCTTGAGCTGTATCCGGCCACCCATGAAGTGCACATTATTGAAGATACGTCATGGAGCTGCGTGCACGGCATCGAGCGCTGGAGGAATGACTGCGGCTGCAACTCGGGCGGGAATGATGGCTGGAACCAGCAATGGCGGCGGCCGCTGCGGGACGCCATGGACTGGCTCAGCGAACAGTTGGCTACCGGTTTTGAGGATGGAGTGTCAAATTACGTGAAAGACCCTTGGGAGGCACGGAATGACTATATCGATGTCATGCTTGACCGTTCCGAGGATAATGTCGCCGCTTTTCTGCTCAAACATTCCCCGCGCCCCTTGGATGAAGATGCAAGCATAGCCGTACTCAGCCTGCTGGAGATGCAGCGACACGCCATGCTCATGTTCACCAGCTGCGGATGGTTTTTTGACGAACTGTCCGGGCTGGAAACTGTTCAGATCATTCAGTATGCAAGCCGGGCAATGCAGTTGGCTGAAAGATTCTGCATTCAGAGTTTCGAGGCTCCATTTCTGGAACGACTGGCATTGGTCGGGAGCAATATCCCCGAACAGGGAAATGGAGCTGAAATCTACGCAAAATTCGTCAAGCCTGCCATGATCGACCTGGTCAGGGTCGGTGCACACTATGCCGTCAGCTCTGTGTTTGAGGAGTATGGAGAGGAAACCGATATTTACTGTTATCGCGCCTTCAGGGAGGATTTTCTGACACTCCATTCCGGTCAGATGAAACTGGCTGTTGGCAAGATATTCGTCCGCTCGTTCATCACCCGCAATGCTGACCGGATCAGTTTCTGCAACCTGTACTTCGGTGGTCATGCCTTGAACTGCGCTGCCTGCTCCTTTCTTAATGAAGAGGCCTACCTGACCATGAAGCAGGAGGTCGAAACCGCATTCAATGAAGGTGATTTCGCGGCAATAATCAGGTTGCTGGACATCCATTTCAGCATGCGCAACTATTCCCTCAAAGACCTGTTTCGGGACGAACAGCGTCATGTTTTACACCGCATCATCGCCGGCACGCTCCAGGAGTTTGAAGACAAGTTCATAACCCTCTACGAAAACAGCAAAAGCCTGATGGGATTTGTGCGGGAAACCGGCATGCCGGTGCCGCACTACTTTATGACCACTGCCGAGACAGCCCTCAATCTCAAGCTGCAAAAGATGTTCACTTCGGAAGCGGCTGAGGCAGACAGATTGAAAGAAGATATCAACGAGATCGGCATCTGGAATATCGGACTGGATACGGTGGCGCTTGAATTCATCATCCGCCGCAGGATTGAAGGAATGATGGCAACTCTGCTGGATGGAGCGGACAACGCCCAGCGTTTGACCGAGCTGATCATGCTGGTCGAGGCGGCAGCGCTGCTTCCCTTTGAAGTGAATCTCTGGCAGACGCAGAACTTGTACTGGACCATGCTGCAATCCCGCGCTTCCGATCTCCGCTCCAATAACGGAGAAACAAGCGAACGAAGATTCTGGAGTGAATCGGTCAAAAAACTGGGGCATCTGCTTTTTTTCAATGTTTCTGCCGTACTGGAAGCAGCAAAGGGAGACACATGAAAAGCGCGTGGATCAGAATACCGGTATCAACCTACCGTCTGCAGTTCAATTCCCGTTTCCGCTTCAGCGATGCCAGGGAGATCATTTCATACCTGCATACTCTCGGCATCAGCGACATCTACGCTTCACCCTACTTCACGTCCAGTGCGGGCAGCCTTCACGGCTACGACATACTGGACCAGAACAGTCTGAATCCGGAAATCGGCTCGAATGATGAATACGAGGCGCTGGCCGGCGAACTCAAGCAATGGGATATGGGCCAGATTTTGGACATCGTCCCCAATCATATGTGCATTGAAGGACAAGGGAATGCCCTATGGATGGATGTGCTGGAAAATGGTCCCAGCTCCCCTTATGCGCGTTTTTTCGATATCGACTGGCACCCGGCCAAAAAAGAGCTGAAGAACAAAATCCTGATTCCGATCCTGGGCGGCCAGTACGGCGCGGTGCTGGAAAGCGGAGAGCTGCGTCTCTCCTTTGAAGAGGGGTTCTTTTTCATCAACTACTGCAACCACAAATTGCCGGTCATTCCGCAGTCCTGCAATAACATACTGACGCTTGGCATCGAAGATCTGGAACAGGAACTTTCCGCCGCCGCACCCCAGTTTCAGGAACTTATGAGCATCGTAACCGCGCTCGGACACCTACCTCCCACCACGGAGCAGAATCCGGAGCGGATCGCGGAGCGGTACCGGGAGAAGGAAGTCGTTAAACGGCGCCTCTGGAGCCTCTATCAAAACAGCAGCGCGACCAGGGAATTCATTGACCGTAATGTGACGGCCTTCAACGGAACAAAGGGGGATCCGGCTAGTTTTGATCTGCTGGATGCACTGCTTCAGGAGCAGGTCTATCGCATTTCCCATTGGCGCGTCGCTACCGAGGAAATCAACTACCGCAGGTTCTTCGATATCAATTCCCTCGGCGCCCTCAGGGTGGAGGACCCGGCAGTTTTTGAGGCGACACACCGGCTTGTCTTCTCGCTTGTTGCAGACGGCAAAATTAGCGGCTTGCGTATTGACCACGCCGATGGATTGCAGGATCCGGAAGAATATTTCAGGAGACTTCAATCAGCCTGTTTCATTCGAATGTACGGCGGTTCCCCTGAGGGGCAACAGCCTGCGGGCAATGGAGAGGAAGACAAGAAAGCAGCCCTAATGGAAAAATATGACCGGATTGTTACCGCGGATCCAACCTACAAGGCGTTCTACATCATCGGAGAAAAAATTCTTCTCAAAGCCGAAAAACTTCCGGATAGCTGGCAGGTATTCAGTACCACCGGATACGATTTTGCCATTCAGGTAAACGGCCTGTTTGTGGACACCTCGAATGCCAAGGTATTTGAAACTCTTTATACGCGTTTCATTCAGAATAGAATTGATTTCCAGGAAGTGGTCCATGAGAAAAAAAAACTTGTCATGCAAGCGGCCATGTCGAGCGAAATCAATACGCTGGGGTACTATCTGAACAGGATATCCGAGCAGAACCGGCATACGCGGGATTTCACACTTAACAGCCTGATCAA
>WSSedB1CaDRAFT_10000402_pt1 | contig 19508 bp, 23 predicted proteins | sample WetSurSB1Cattail_FD_9460 | JGI IMG/M metagenome (IMG submission 9460)
GTAAGCGAATTCACTCATCGCTCGGATATTTAACGCCGAACGAGGTCGATCAACTCAAACTTGCAGCTTAACAAACTGTCCATAAAACCGGGGTAAATTCATCAGAAATCGGCCCAAATGTCATCCCGCACCTCCCGAGACGTGCCTCCTTTCTGCATAATGGACGAGACCCATACGGTGAGGAGCATTAATCTGGTGGGGCTACGCCGCAACGGCTTTGACGACGGGAAGATTCGTGCCATCAAAAACGCCTACAAGGTACTGTTCTTCAAGGGCATGATCATGACAAACGCACTTTCTCATGTGGAAACGGAGCTGGAAGTGACCGACGACGTGCGTTATCTGCTCGATTTCATCAAAAGTTCCAAGCGGGGAGTTTGCTTTGGAAAGGGAATGTTCGCAGAAGAATCGTAAACAGATAATGACCAACAGAAGTTGGAGGAATGAATAATGACCATGAAGCAGGATATTAAAGCGGAATTTGAAGTCCAACTGAAAATGATTAGCGATCCGTCTATCAGGGAAAAGGTGCTGGATACTTGGTGCAAAGCAAGCAAGATAGGCGGATGGAAGACAATTGAAGAGCTAAGGGAATTACCTTTCACCGTAATTACCGATCCAAAAGGGATAAGCCTTATCCAACATACAAAGGCAGCAACCGAAGGAGCTATCGCTCTGGCCAGGATCCAGAGAGAAAACATACCTGCTTTCCCTCATGTGGATATGAATATCCTCGTGGCAGGGGCTCTGCTTCACGACATAAACAAGGTATTGGTATTCGAGCGCAATGAAAAAAACGTTTTCAGGAATAGAACTTTTCCTACGTCTGAGGAAAAGCATATTTTTCCTGGCATTACCATCGCCCGTGAAGCAGGGCTGCCCGATGCTATCGTGAAGGTGATCGAGTATGCAAATACGGTATGTAAACACGTCATGGCCACTCCGCGCAATATCGAGGCCATCCTCGTCCACCATGCGGACATAACAACATTCGACACGATGAATTTCCTGAATAATTCAGCAATGAGCCGAACGCCCGACACGGCCCAATAAGAGATGGTTAAAATCATTGATGCATGCCGTTGTTTGAGCTTCAAGCTGGCGATGTCCGACAATAGCCCATGAAATCAATTGGAGACCCTATGTTAACAACCAGCGAGGCAATAAAAAAAAGGCGCAGCATCCGTAAGTACAAGCCGGAGCCGGTTGCTGACGACATCCTGAAATCGCTTCTCGACGCATCCAGGCTTGCTCCTTCCGGATGCAATGCCCAACCCCGGAGGTTCAGGATTGTGGATTCTCACTGCAGGGATGCGTCGCTCAGTATGGGAAGCGGCAGGTACAAGGAAAACGCGTTTGAATATATCTGAATTTACATTGTTGACGTCGCGCCGCAACCGCACGGCAGCCATGCCTTTCATCATGTTGACCGTGCTGATCGACATGGTGGCGATCGGATTGATCATTCCCGTGTTGCCGGCCCTGGTGGGACGTTTTACCGGTTCGCAGGCGGATCAGGCGTTCTGGTATGGCGTCGTGGTGTTCGCGTTCGGAATCGCGAACTTTTTCGGCTCGCCTATTCTTGGTGGCCTGTCAGACGCCTACGGCCGCCGCCCGCTGCTGTTGCTCGGATTTTGCGGGCTCGGCCTGAATTTTATTGCCACCGGTCTTGCCACTGCGCTGTGGATGCTGATCGCGGTGCGACTGGTGGGCGGCGCTATGCAGGCCAATGCGGCCGTTGCCAACGCCTATGTCGCGGATATTACCGTTCCTGAAGAACGAGCCAGGCGTTTCGGCCTGCTGGGCGCGATGTTCGGTGTCGGTTTCATTGTCGGGCCTGTAATGGGAGGATTGCTGGGGGCAATTCATTTGCAGCTTCCCTTTTTCGCAGCCGGTGCTTTCGCATTGCTTAACTGGCTGTACGGCTATTTCGTGCTGCCCGAGTCGCTTCCCGTCGAGCGTCGGCATCCATTCCGGTGGAGGGCGGCAAACCCGTTCGTGTCGCTGCAAGCGCTGGCCGCACTGAGCGGCATCGGACGGCTGGTGGCCGTTGTCGCCTTGAGCAGTCTTTCCCAATTCGTGCTTTTTACCACCTGGGTGTTGTACACCACCTTCAAGTTCGGCTGGGGGCCGCGTGAAAACGGCTGGTCGCTTGCGGTTGTCGGACTCATGTCGCTGATCGTTCAGGGTTTTATGCTCGGACGCCTGCTGAAGCGCTTCAGTCCGCGAAGCCTTGCTGTTGCCGGTCTGGCTTCGTCGACGATTGCCTACATATTGTGGGGCGCGGCCACCCGAGGCTGGATGATGTATGCGGTGATTTTCCTGAATATGCTCAGTTTTACGGTCAGCGCGTCTCTTCAAAGCATCATTTCAGGAGCCGCCGACTCTCACAACCAGGGACAGACTCTGGGCGCGGTGAATTCACTGAACAGCTTGATGGCGGTATTCGCGCCCCTGCTCGGCGCACCCCTGCTGGCAATAGTTTCGCATTTGCCGCGTAGTGACTGGCGCATCGGCGCGCCGTTCTATTTTTGCGCCGCGCTTCAGGCAGCTGCGCTGGCTTTGGCGTGTTTTCATTTCCGCAGTGAAGAATAGCATGTCACAAGTCAAGATATTTGCATTTCGTTCTACGGGTCAGGCTGATCGACTAGCAAGCCATCAGGGATATGATATCTTCGGCTGGGATGAGAATATCCACGTCGTAAGCCTGCTACCGGTCGGCTATCCGGCAGAGAAGCCGGATAGCCGAGAAAAAGGCGATCCCTGGAGGATATCCTGCACTAAGAGTACAAACCGCAAGCTACCCAGAGAAGAGCACGGAAAGAAGGAAACTATGCGGGTTATGAGGGCAATGGCTTTTGTGCTGATTTCAGTGTTCGTTGCGGGTTGTTCCAGCTCTCAGGTGAGAGAAAACATGTATCACGGCATATACGACGGCCTCCGCACCGAAAGCGTGCGGGGAACCACTCCAGCCGACAACGCGATCAAGCCGGATATGAGCTACGATCAGTACAGGCAGCAACGCAAAGAGTTGCTCAAGAGGGAGTAGAAATACCATATGGCCAATAAAGCATTACATTGGGCCTGCATTGTTGTCGCGGTTCTTATAATCTACTATGCGCTCGCGGCATATATGCTGCGCTTCTCGCTGGATCGGATGGTTTTTCTCCACACAAAGCCGGAACATACGGCGGAAACAGGCCGTTATCATATTACCGATTCCAGGGGAAATGAAGTATTACTCCGTTATTACGGAAAAAGGGGGAATGGATGTGTCGTCTTTTTTCCAGGCCAGCATGGCAAGATAGCCGTATATGAGAAAGCCTTGTTTGCTCCCCTTATTGAGAGGGGAATTACCGTGTTCACCATATCTTATCCCGGCCAGAACGGTGCAAAAGGGAATGGAGATTTCGATAATGTGTGGGAGCTCGTGGATAAAGCGCTTGCAAGGATTGATGAAGACCGGCCGGTCAAGGATATGGTGTTTATCGGACGGTCTTTGGGAAGCATGGCGGCACTCATGGCGGCTGAGCGATGGCATCCTCGAGGATTGGTTCTTGAGGGCGCCGCGCCTTCGCTGGTGGAAGGCGTCCGTTCGTATATGAAAGCGAAATGGTATTTGCGGCCCGCAACGCTGCTTCCTCTACGCAGGATCATAAAAAACGATTACTCGTTGATCGCGAGTGGCGAGAAGCTGGAGCATACGAATATCACCGTATTTCAGGGCACAAAAGACTCGATAACGCCGCTCGACAAAATAAGGGAATTGATCGGAGCGAGTTCAAAATTCAGGCTTTTTGCCGTTGATGGCGCCACGCACAATGATACGTATTTAAGGGTATTGCCGTTTTATATCAAAACGGTTTTGAACGACCTGAGGGATATGAATAAGGAGAGTTGTCATGATTCAGGAATTTGAGAGCTTTACCGCGCCATACACCAGAAGCGGCCGGTCGGCGATCGTGTCCGCGCCTCCCTGGCATTACGCGGGCTGGCTGATGAACGTGGCCATCCGCTGCGACATATCGAACAGTTCCGCCTTGCTGTTGCCGACGCTCGGCCGGCTGACCGGAAACGGCTGCATCCATTTCGCGGACTGGCAGGCCACAACCGATGGCTCGGAGCTGCTCGATCCCGTTTATGCGCAGTACCGGGAAACCATCGTGATCGTCGAGATCGAGCGACCCGATGGCTCGCTTTATAATTTCTGCCCCTTCATATGGGTTGATCAGGACATTTCGCTCATTCGCGGATTGCTCCAGGGGTGGCCCAAGAAAATGGGAACTACTCATCTTACCCGCTCGCTGCCCATCGAACATGCCGCAGCAGCTCCGCTTAAAGCTGGAAGCCGCATGGGCGCGAGTTTGAGCGTGAAAGACAGACGGCTGATTGAAGCAGCCATAACGCTTACCGGAGAAGTTGGGCGTCCTTACGGTTTTCTTGCCAACAAGACAATCGGAACAACAGGCTGGCCCGACCTTACACAACCCGCACAGCGGCCCGAGTTGAGCTGGGTGCTGCCGGATATTCAGGACAAGGTGGCCTCTGCCTGGCACGATGCGGAAGCAACGATCAGGGTGCTGCCGCATCCGGTTGAAGAACTCGTGTTGCTTGGTGAATTGAAGGCCGAGAGAGCAAGCGTGGGATGGATCGGAATTACTGTCGTTGGTGCGCAGCCGCTGAACCTTCTGAAATTCAAAAAGGAGCCTGTATGAATGAAACATCCGGCCAGGAAATTAAATATTTTCCAAAAGAAGTGCTTCACCTTTCAGATGATATCCCCGGCGCAAGGCAGTGGGCGGTTTCATTGGAAAATACCATGTTGACCTATTTCGAGGTTGATTCAAATTGCACGTTCGAGGGGCATTCCCATGAAAGCGAACAAATCACCATGGTTCTTGAAGGAGTGCTCTATTTTGAACATGGTGAGAACGTTTTTGAGGTGAAAGCAGGTGAAACAATTGCCATCCCGTCAAACGTTCACCATGCGGTTTATACTAAGAAAGCAGCGGTAAAAGCTGTTGATGCCTGGTCGCCGGTTATGGGCAAGTACAAGAGACAGTAAATTATATTCAGGGAAATGGAGGTTCGCCGCATGTCACAAGTTAAAGTTTTTGCCCTGCGTTCATCGCTCGACAAACACAGAGTTGCGCTCTCATCCGCAATTCACCAAAGTATTGTCGAAGAATTGGGCCTGCCGGTAGACAAACAGTTCCACCGCTTCATGGCACTGGAACCGGAAGATTTCATTTTTCCTTCTGATCGAAGCGAAAACTACATCATCATTGAACTCTCAATGTTCGAAGGTCGTGATGTCGAAACGAAGAAATCACTCATCCGCTCGCTCTTTACAAACATCCGGAAAAGCTGCGGCATCAAGCCACAGGATGTTGAAATTACGATCTTCGAAACGCCCAAGGAAAATTGGGGCATTCGTGGATTGCCGGGCGATGAACTCGTACTGAACTACAAAATTAATGTGTAACGATTCAGGGCAACTAAATACAGATGAGTACCAGGAAGGGAGTTAATGCCATGCGGATTATTAGAACAATAATGTTGGTGACATTTTTAATGCTTGTAGCGGCTTGTTCGGGGCAGAAGATTCAGGAAGGTGTGTATCGTGGTCTGTACGGAATCAATATCGACGGATCCCACGTCGACAGCATGCGGAGAAACAGCCCGGCCGAAAATGCGACCAAACCGGACATGAGCTACGATCAATACATGCAGCAACGGAAAGAGTTGCTCAAGAGGGATCAGGGAGGAGTTGAAAGATGACATTCCCGTATGAAAAGCCGGTAGAACTTGTCTCGGTTGATATGGAGGCGGACAGATTGGCAAACGCTGTTGAACGCTTTCAGCGTTAATAAACAAATGAATAATTCAGTCTGAGTTTCTTGAGCACAAAAGCATCGGATTCTGGAGCATAAAATGAAATTAGACAAATTCCTGCCCAACTTCAACTTCAATGAAGTTCACTCGGTAACCATCAATGCTTCGCCTGACAAAACCTACGCGGCCACAAAAGGCCTCTTATCATCCGAGCTGTCACCGTTGCTGCATCTATTTCTCGCGATTCGCATGCTACCGGCCAGATTCATGGGCACATCATCCCCGGTCCGGAAAGAGGCAAAACCTTTTCTGACCCAAATGACCGAGGGGGGCTTCGCCATTCTCGCAGATTCGAATCACGAAATCGTCATTGGCGCAATCGGGCAGTTCTGGAAACTCGCCGCCTTCAAGACATTTATCAGTGTGACCGGGCCACAGGCCTTTCTGGACTTCAATCGCGACGGTTTTGCCAAGGTTGTCACGAATCTGGCAATTCAGCCCAATGGTGACACTACAATACTGAGCACCGAAACGCGCATCTGGGCGCCTGACGAAAAAACGCGCAGAAAATTTGCTTTCTACTGGCGAGTCATTTCCTTGGGAAGCGGCTGGATCAGGACCATGTGGCTCAATGCAATAAAACGCCGGGCGGAGAGGGCTTGAAGGTATGCCGAACACAGGCAAAAAGGAGCTAACATGCGTGTCTGTGCAATCAATGGAAGTCTTAGGGGGTCCCGGGGAGTTACCCATAAGATTCTTCAGCATATGTGTGCGGGAATCACCAGCGCGGGTGGTTCATGGAATGTGATACATCTCGCGGAGCTTATGATTGAAAGTTGCCGTGCATGTAATCATTGCCAGAAAACCAAAACATACAAATGCGTCTTCGATGGCCAAGACGATGCGGAAAAGGTCTTCACGCAAATGGTGGATGCTGATGTGCTGATTTATGCATCTCCCGTCTATCTATTCGGTATATCAAGTCTTCTCAAGCGTCTCTTGGAGCGAATCTACTCTCGCGCGCCTATTCAGGGAGTACTTTTAACGAAGTCTGGCCTCTTCTTTCATGCAACGGACCCATTACTCACACGCAAGCCGTTCGTATCCGTTGTCGTGTGCGACAATATGGAGGACCTCACGACTCGCAATATAAAGGATTACTTTCGTATCTACGGCCGGTTCATGGACGCTCCCCAGGTGGCGCACCTGGAGCGGCGAAGCGCTGCTGCATGGATGGTCGCCTTGGGCGGCGCTGACGAACAATCGAAATCACAGGCCGAGAATGTCGTACGCGCTTATGAGCAAGCAGGTCACGACCTGGTAAGCAAGGGCAATATTTCAAAAGATACGAAACGCGCCACGGAACAGAAGTTCATAAAAATACCATTGATCGTGCGCCTGGCCCGTCACGTTCCCATGCTGCGCTCAGCCCTTGATGCGGAAATTCGCAAGCGTTCAGTTGTCATGATAGAAAACGACTGACGGGGAAATTCGAACCATAAAATAAACGGTTTTGCCAAGTCTGCCACGAATCTGGCAATTCAGCCTGGTGGAGACACTACAATGCTGATTACTGAAACTCGCATCTGGATACCCGACGGGAAAACGCCGTTAAGAGAGGACCTAAGCCGATATGGCCGAAACCAAACAAAAGGCAAAAGGTAATGGAACGCGGATCAAATCTGATTAAGGCGGATCTTCGCGGATAAAATCAGAAATGATAACAGCAGGAAGATACATAGGGAAACCATATGAAAAACATGACGGCAAGTGTCCTGGTGACCCTTATACAGCTCCGGTGGTAGATCGTTTTAGAATACATCGCTCGACGATAAAATAGAATGGTATGAGCCTGCAGAGGGCTAGTTTCAGCCTTACAAGGCTGTATTGAAGGCAAGGCAATAGGTCCGATGACTAGGCCGAGGAGGCTGGAACATCAATGATCAGACCCGCTAAAATGGACGACGCACTCATTCTGACCAAGCTATCGTTTGAATCGAAAAGGGTTTGGGGATATCCGGAAGAGTATTTCGAGATTTGGAAGCCAGAACTGACAATCACCCCGGACTACATCAAAAAGAACGAAGTGTTTGTGTTTGAAACCGGGGAAGCTATTACCGGTTATTATTCAATTGTCGAATTATGTGATTCCATTGAAATATCAGGCATAAAGATTGACAAGGGCTACTGGCTTGAGCACATGTTCATTGCGCCGGAGCATATTGGGCAAGGCATTGGCGCGCTATTGTTCGATCATGCGTGTAAAAGGTGTGAAATCAGGAAAATCCGGAAATTGGGGATTCTGGCGGATCCGCATGCCAGGGGATTCTATAAAAAAATGGGCTGCGCTTATCAGGGAGAAATTCCTTCAACAATCGCCGGCCGGACCACGCCATTGTTTTTCCTTGTCATATGGGACCGCTGGAGGATAGCCAATGAACCGATACGAGTGGCTTGTAGGGAGAAGAAGGATAACCCAATGAACAACACAAGAATAGGAACTTGCGGTGATAATTGTGTTTTCTGTCCGCGGTATATCGCCACGCAAAATGGAAGCGTCAGGGAATTGGGAGAAGTAAGGGAATTGGGAGAAGTAAGGGAATTGGGGGTCCGTCTTGGCTTGCGAGATCCGGCCTTTCCCGTTCAGGACATGGCCTGCTCTGGATGCGAGCCGGAGAACAAATGCGCTTGTCCGGAAATCAGAACATGCGCCTATGGTAAGGGAGTTGAGAACTGCGGCCTATGCCACGCGTATCCATGCACGTTGATCCATACCGTTTTTGAGAAAACCGAGGTGTTTCGCTCTCATGCCGCCCGGATCTGTACGCCGAAAGAAATGGACGCACTCCACAAAGCGTTCTTCTCCAAGCGCCAGAACCTGGATCAGATGCGTTTAGAGACGAGAAGAGGGGACGAAGGCGTGGCTTCTCACGTCGAAATATGCGATAACCATTTGGGTGACGAATGAATAGAATACCAACGGCTTCTGGCTTTGCCTGCAGTCTGACTACGATGCGGAAGAGGCGGAACACAGATCAGCAGGGGATCTGGAAAAAAAATCAATCCTTGGAAAAAAGCCGCCTGATCACCGTTATCAATGCAAGGTTACAAGGATAAAAAAACGATTTTGGGAGTAGTTTATTAAACTTGCAGGAATTGATATCGGATCGCGAAGTATCGAGCTTGTTCTCATGGATGGTGAAACTTATGAGATTATTGATCGCTTTCAGGCCGAGACCTCGATTGACCTTGCTTCGCAATTGCGATTAATAAAAGAGAAATTCAGGTGGGATACGCTTGTCTCAACCGGTTATGGCCGCCATCTATCACAAAAAGTATTGGGTGGCGAAACAGTCACCGAAATCAAGGCATACACGACCTCTGCACATCACTTTTACAAAGACATTGAAACGGTGATCGATCTCGGCGGGCAGGATACAAAGGCACTGTTGATCAATTGCCATACCGGCCGACTGCTGAAATTCGAGATGAATGACAAGTGCTCCGCCGGCACGGGCAAGTTTTTTGAAATGATGGCGGCAACCTTGGGCCTTGGTTTGGATGATCTGGTTGCGGCGGCAATCAAGGGCAATAACTCATTGGTGATCAATAGTACCTGCACGGTATTTGCCGAATCTGAAGTGATCTCGCTCCTGACCACCGGCATATCCGTTGAAGATATCTCCAGAGCTATTCATGAATCACTCCTGAAGAAGTTGGTCTCGCTTCTGTCCAAGATGATGACGGCCAATTCATCGTCGATTCTTTTTGTCGGTGGTGGCGCCAAGAACAGCGCGCTTTCGGCATTCCTTTCGGATGCGGTTGGCAAAAAGGTCGTCGTTCCCGAATATCCCGACTTCTTCGGCGCCTATGGCGCAGCACTTTTGTCGAAAAAAATACTTAACAAAAATATGGAGATGAAATGAGTCAACCGATACCGCTATTTATCGATGAATTTGCCGATTTCCCTTTGAAACGCGCTCTTGGGCAGGTTGTAAAAAGACGCGAGAATGGCGCCAAGGTTGTGGGTGCCTACTGTTCCTATGCGCCGGTGGAATTGATCTGGGCCATGGGTGGCGTACCTGCCATTCTGTGCGCCTTTTCCAATACCCCGATAGCCAAGGCTGAAGAGACGCTTCCCGCAAACCTCTGCCCGTTGATTAAATCCAGCTTCGGATTTATTGAACTGAAAACCTGTCCCTTTTTTGAACTGACTGATGCCGTGGTGGGCGAGACCACCTGCGATGGCAAAAAGAAGATGTTTGAACTCATTGAAAAGCATCGGCCGTTGTATGTCATGGATCTTCCCCAATGTCCGGCAAATGATGGAGCGGTCGAGTATTGGAAATATTCCGTAGCCGGATTTAAAAAATTTTTGGAAACGGAATTTTCCACGACAATTACCGATAACGCCCTTGAGGAGAGCATTCAGGCGAGCAATGCGAAAAACAGTCTTGTCGAAGAGATTTTTGCGTTTGGCGCACACAAACCGTCGGTCATTACCTGGCAAGAGATGTATGACGTGGCGACCTATGCAATGGTTTCAAATGGCAGTGAGACAGTCGCCAAACTGCGGGAAATTATTGCAACACTCACGGAACGTCGCGAAAAAGGAATTTTTACTTCAACAGAGGATGCCAAGCGTGTTTTGATCACCGGTTGCCCGGTTGGCGGCGACGTTTTGAAGGTACTCAAACTTGTTGATGAAGAAGGGGCGACGATTGTCGGTCTTGACAGTTGTACCGGGCTCAAACCCTATGTCGGCAGGATTGAGGAGGGGAGCGGTGATCCATTGCTGGCCATTGCAAAACGCTACCTGGAAATCCCCTGTGCGTGCATGACACCCAATACCGGACGTACGGATACACTCAAAAAGCAGGTTGCCCTGCTAAAGCCGGATCTTGTTATCGATCTCGTGCTGCAGGCGTGCCACACCTACAATGTGGAAGCTGTGAAAACGGAGTCTTTTGTCCGCAATGATCTTGGAACGAATTATCTAAAAGTCGTGACGGACTTTTCCGCTCAGGATCTTGGACAACTGAAAACAAGAATCGGCGCTGCTTTGGAGATGGATTAGATTTCTGGGAAGAATTCATAAGCTGCCTGGTGGTGGGATATGAAAAATGAGTGTTGAATTTTGCAAGATATCCCCGAAATACGGTTAAATACCGCAAACGAAGCATGTCTTGGAGTATATCCGGTTGAAATAGTTTGTAACCTTTTTAATTCATTCGTGATTTCAGCGGAATAGAAAGAACAAATGATTGGCACGGCTCATGCTCATCTGTTTGGATAAGAAGTAACCAAGTTGTTATTAAGAATACGAAAGGATTAGAAATGAAAAAAAGATTATTACTTGCAGTTCTTTTTACCGGTGCCATGGCTGTTTCGGCGCATGCTGGTGTCAACGTCGATATCAATCTTGGCATACCGGTTCCGCTTCCACCGACTGTTGTTGTCCAAACGCCTCCCGAGTTCATTTACTCGCCTTCACTTGGTTTCTACGTATCAGTGGGTGCACCCTACGACATTGTCTACCTTGGCAGTGATTATTACCTCTACCGCGATGGGTATTACTACAGGTCCCGCAGCTATAATGGCCCGTGGGTAGGTGTTGAAGCCCGCCGGTTGCCGCCGGGGCTCCGCAGACACAGGTACGGGGAAATTCGTCGTTATCGCGACGTCGAATATCGTAGGTTCAACCACGACCGCGCCCATTACAATGGACGCTGGTATAGACCCGGAGGCGCAAGGGGTGAAGGCCGCGGTGGAGAGCATCGCGGTAACCCGGGCCACGGAGGAGAATCTCGTGGTCACGAAGGCCGCGGTGATGGGCATCATGGCGGTGACGGACGTGGTGGCGAAGGTCGGCGTTAAGAACGGCGGGATTGTGCAGACTGCGACAACTGCTGTTGTTTCGGCTGCAAACTGATTTCTCAATTTGGTGATAGCCAAAAGGAGTCTCTGCGCAAATCAGAGGCTCCTTTTTTCATGTGGCAATTGTATTCTACACACTTTGTCCTGGATGAACAGGAAACTGGGCGATGGAGAGCTGCTCCTTGCTTGTTGAGGATTGTACCGGTTGCATCCAGCCTTGTACAGGAACGCACGATCCTTTATACTCCACCAAAAATACAATCAAATCTGCTGGAGATCTGAATATGGAACTTGACCTGAACGCACTGCGCAATCTGCTCAGCAAACGAAAAGATGAAATTGAAAAGAGCGTTGCCGGGACCGGCTATCTAACAAAAACGGTTATCGGCGTTGGCACCTTTTTGCTGGATAACGAAGGGGACATAGATCTGCTGTCCGCAAAACAGAGGATCACGTTTGAAAGATTTCTTCTGCCGTTGCTTGAGAGGTCTTCCCGGTAATCTGCATGACTTGGAATTCAGGAAACAGGATGTTCATGCGCAAGGGCGGCTAATTGGCCGCCCTTTATGTTTTGGCTCACTGTTCCAGTTTTTACGCCTTATCCTGATGGAGGGGGAACAATTTACACATTGGCATGTGACGAGCAGGGGACTAAAATAAAATTATTGAGGATGATTTTCAACAGGGAGAGGAGGAATGGACCCAAGTCAGATCTATTCAGGCAAGGCGATTTCAGTTGGGCTGAGTTGGCCACAAGTGATATTGAAGGCGCAAAAAAATTCTATACGAGTCTCCTGGGCTGGACCACTGAACCGGCTCCTGTTGAGGGGATGTCATATACTCTGGCGAAAGTCGGTGAAGATCGGGTCGCCGGGATCATGTCAAACCAGTGCGGGGGCGGCGAGGTACGGCCGCAATGGGGAGTCTACATCACCGTTGATGATGTGGACGCAACCGCATGCAAGGCCGAAGAGCTGGGCGGCAAGGTGCTGATACCGCCATCCGATATTCCGGATGTCGGGAGGTTCTCCTGTCTCATGGACCCGCAGGGGGTAATGTTCTCGGTGATTTCCTACCTGTCGAGGTGAAACGGATGGATTGAGAGGTTCCCGGAAAGATAATTTAAGATTTTTGTACTACCACATATGACGTTGGGGGCTTTCCACATTTGACGCTCTATTCTGCTGTTTTACTGTGGCGAATGAATTGCTCTGAGCGCCATAATATGCTATAGCTTTGAAGCACCTGAGCCACAGGGACACCTGTGGTTTTTTTTGTGTATCCGGTATCAGGGAGTCATCCCACGAATCGTTTCAAAACCGTTTTTGGGATAGATAGTGTTATCCCATCCTGTAGCAGTTAAATTCACGAAAAGATCGGCTCTATGACCTACTGTTCAAATTCTGCAAAAAAATGGCTTTTCAATTGCCCACTCCTGTATTTCCCTGTTGCGCGGATGGTTTCCTGTCTGCTGTCGCTTTTTCTTGTCTTGCCGCTCTGCCTGACAGGTTGTTCGGATAATGACAGGAAGGCACTATCTCCCGCTTCACATGCTGAAACAGCGCGACAGAGTGTCCCGAATCCGGTAATGCTGCCTGTTTCAAGCAGTATCCCGCAACCGCTTCCGAATCGTTCTGCCGCAACAGTGGCTGGTACGGGCCCCAAGGTTAAATACCTGGCGGGCGAGAGTCCCGAGTTCGCACGGTTGAAAGGATGGCCGGTAAAGTATCCTGAACCGCTACCCGGCTCGATTTTGCCGAAGAAGCGCATCGTTGCCTATTACGGCAACCCACTCTCCAAGCGGATGGGCGCGTTGGGTGAGTACCCCAAGGATGTCATGCTGCGTGGATTGAAGCGTGAGGCAAGCCGCTGGGAGGCTGCCGACCCGTTGCACCCTGTGCAGCCTGCTCTGCATCTGATCGCCGTGGTGGCGCAGGGGAGCCCGGGCAAAGCTGGTAAGTACCGGATGATCATGCCCGATGCCATCGTGAACCAGGTCTACGGCTGGGCCAAGGAAGCGAATGCCCTGCTGTTTATCGACATCCAGACCGGGCATGACAATATCCGCACGATCCTGCCGCGTTTTGAATCGATTTTGAAGAACCCGGACGTGCACTTGGGCATCGATCCGGAATTCAACCTGATCAAGAGCAGTGCCAAACCCGGCAGCAAAATCGGCACCTATGATGCCTCGGACGTCAATTATGTTTCCGGCTATCTGGCGGAATTGGTGAAAAAATACAAACTTCCTCCCAAGATACTAGTCGTGCATCGGTTCACGCGCAACGGGCTTACAAACTCTCACAAAATCACCCTCAGCCACGAAGTGCAGACTGTTATCAACATGGATGGCTGGGGTGCGCCCTGGCTGAAGCGTGACTCCTACAAGGCTTACGTGGTGAGCGAGCCGGTCCAGTTCACCGGATTCAAACTCTTTTATCACAACGACACCAAGAAGGGTGATCCGCTGCTGACTCCCAAGGATGTGCTGAAGTTGAACCCGCAGCCGCTTTACATCCAGTATCAGTAATATCGAGCCGGAGGCGGAACTCTGACGTGTTTTTTTACATTTCGTTCCGTAATTAGCGATGTATATCAAGTGGTTGAGTCATGACATCACTTCGGTTCTTCCTCATTGGATTTCTTCTGCTCTCCTCGGTCTGCGATGTGGCGCTGGCTTGTTATGCCTTGCGCCGCAGCAACCTGCCGGGGGCAACGGCTTTTGCCGCTCTCATGGCGGCAGTCGGTTGCTACTCTTTCGGCTACGCGGGCGAGTTGTCCAGCAATACCCTGGAAGCCATGCTGACCTGGAGCTGCGTCCAGTATATGGGGATTGTTCTGATTGCCCCCCTGTGGATCATAATCACACTGCACTATTCCGGCCGGGGACACTGGCTTAGGGCGCCGCTAACGGCCGGACTGTTCGTAATTCCGTGTATCATCCTGATACTTCGGATAGTTCCCGATTTTTCCCGCTTTATCTATCGTCTTTCCTGGATTGCGACGTCCGCGCCTTTTCCAATGTTGTCCTTTTCGCCTGGTCCCTGGTACTGGGTCAGTGTTGGCTACACGAATCTTGCTTTGCTGTCCGGCACGTTCTTCATCGGAGTCAAACCTTGGCATAACTCCCTCGTGTATCGTCGGCAGGATCTGGTCATGCTGCTGGGGTCACTTTTTCCATGGTTTGCTTTCCTGCTTTACCTTCTGGGGCTGAATCCGTGGGAGATCGATCTTGTTCCCATCGCCCTGTCGCTGGCCGGGCCTCTCTATGCTTGGGGCATCCTTTCGTTCAGGCTTTTCGATTTGGCCCCGGTCGCGCGGGAAACTCTTTTCGACCGTATGCGCGAACCGGTCTTGGTCTTTGATGGCCTGGAACGGTTCGTGGATTGTAACCGCGCCGCAGCTCTTTTCGCGTTGGAAGGCTGTGTCGGTTTTCCGGTTGCGCGGGCCTTGGCACATCTGCCGGGATTGTCCGCTCTCCTGGTTTACACAGACGACAGAGAGGACGGTCCGCTTTGGCAGGACTGCCGCGACGGGCGTTTCTGGCAGGTCAGCGTGAGTCGCATCAGCCAGGGCGAAGACACGGATCGAGGACGCTTGGTGGTGCTGCGGGACGTCACCGGACTCAAACGTGTGGAAGAGGCGATCCGAAAACTCTCCACCATTGTGGAACAGAGCCCGGTTTCCATTGTTATTACTGATCGTGAGGGGATCATAGAATACGTGAATCCCTCATTCCTTGTTCAGACCGGCTATACCTCCGAAGAAGTCCTCGGCAAAAATCCACGCATTCTCAAAGGCGGCGACCAACCGGCAGAGTTTTATGCAGAGTTGTGGAGGTGCATTCAGGACGGTGATGTGTGGCGCGGAGAATTTCATAACCGGAAGAAAAACGGCGACCTGTTTTGGGAATCCGCATCAATCTCACCCATCCGCAACAGCCGGGGCGAAATTACCCACTTTGCGGCCATCAAAGAAGATATAACCGAAAAGAAACGGCTCATTGAACAGTTGCAAGAGAGGGCGCATCATGATGCCTTGACCGGGCTGCCCAACAGGACCCTCTTTTTCGACCGGCTCAATCAAGCCATGGCCCGGGCTACCCGCGACAGATATTATTTTGGCCTCCTGTATCTCGATCTGGATGGTTTTAAAGAGATCAACGACACCCATGGTCACGAGGCCGGTGATCATGTTCTCAGGGGCGTGGCGGATCGACTGACCTCATGCCTGCGGGGGGCGGATACCGTAGCGCGCATGGGTGGCGACGAATTCACGATTATCCTGGCGACCTTGTCGCAGCGCAAGGACGCGGGCCAGGTCACCGAGCATATTCTTGACGTTCTGAGCCGGCCGTTCATATTGCCGGATGGTTGTTCCGTGCGGCTTGGGGTAAGCATCGGTATCAGTGTTTTTCCCGATGATGCCGATGACGCCGTGAATCTCTTAAACCGTGCCGATGCTGCCATGTATAAGGCGAAGCGAAGCGGCAAGAACACCTATTGTTTCGGCGAACGGGAAACTTTAACGATATGAAATGGATAGTGAATAAGTGATTTCATGGTGATTTTTGCAGAGTGATTGCTTGGATCGAGAGTGGGGAGCACTCGGCGAGCCAGGTTGGAGGACGAAGTGTGAAAAAACTGTATGCTGTCATAATAGTTATGATTATTCTTTGTTGCGCGGGTTATGGCGGAGCTGCCGATCTTTCCGGTTTGGCCGGTCATTATTATCTGCACGGTGTGCAGGAAGTCGGGTCCGAATTAATACTGCACCCCAATGGCGGCTATCAATGGATGCTTGCCTATGGAGCCGATGAGTTTGTTTCGAAGGGGAGTTGGACCCATGAGCAGGGGCGTGTTGTGCTCCAGGCAGACCCGGCGCAGGAAGGCGGGGCGCTGTTCAGCTTTGAGGAAACGCACCCGATCAGGCCGTGGGATGCCGATGCAGAGAAATTCCTGCAGGAACGTCAACTCCATCTGGAAAAGAATCGTATTCTGGCGAGATGCCCCTTTCTTGATACCGCGGATTATGCCTCTGCTCCCAAAAACGAACAAGATGTTTCCCAGGCCGAACTTGAACGTAAAGCGCGCGCCGCGCTGGCTGAACTGGAACGCGCCAAGCTGGAGCTTGAACGAACAGCGCGGGATGCAGTGGGAGCGTCTTCGCAGGTTCAGCAGCTTCCACAGGAAATTTCCGCGGTTACGTCCCCGGAAGCTGCAATGCGGAAGGCGGTTGCTGCCATGGACCGCTATCAGAATGCCTGGCTCTTTGCGAAAGAATCCCATTGGGCCGTTCGTTGGCCAATTCCTGCTCGTTCCGAGCCGGTATTTCCTGCGCAATGCACTATGCCGCCTGAGCCGGTAATCGACCGGGATAAGCCTGACACCTGGAAAGGGGGAATGGCAGTGGTGGTTGGTAATGCCGGGGAAGGATTGAAATTCAGTGGTATACAGGTTGAGTTTGTCTTTTCGGACGGACGGACCGAAAAATATATCACGGGGCGTAGCGGCATGGTTGCGTTGCCGTTGCGTTCTTCCGCGATTCTGCAAAAAATCATGCTCGGTACGGCCGACGGGTCGCGTGGAGCAGAAACATTACTGATTCCGCCGGCTGGCAGTGCCAAGGGTACGGTCTATATGGTGCATTTTAACTCTAAAGGCCTTGAAAAGCCCTTCTTTACGAGTATGGAACTGATTGTAAAGGGCACTGAACTTTATTTCCCAACAATCGACGGCAGCTACGCAAGGCAATGAGAACATCCGGGTACTGCTTCTCATTGTATGCCGCATACCGGTTCAGCCCTTCCCCAATTCTTTCAGGTAGCTCCCGGCTTTGACGTATCCCTGGTTTTTAGCCTTCCTAAGCCACGTTTCAGCCTCGTCCCGGTCCTTCGTTACCCCGATTCCATGGGCATACATAACTCCGATGCAGAGTTGTGCCTCGCCATTTCCCTGACCCGCAGCTTGCCGCAGCCAGCGAAAGGATTCTCTCCGGTCCTTTGTTACCCCAGTTCCCTTGAGGTACATGTAGGCCAGGTTGAGCTGCGCTTTGACATGCTGTTGCTCGGCTGCGAGCCGAAACCAGCGGGCCGCCTCACGGTGGTCCTTGCCAACCCCCAAACCCTTTGAATACATGAGTCCAAGGTTGTAGCGAGCCTGAACATAGCCCTGTTCTCCAGCCAGACGAAACCAGTAATATGACGACCGGTAATCCTTTTTTACTCCATCTCCCTTCAGGTAGAGGAGTCCCAGATTGTATTGGGCGCCCGTATGTCCCTGTTCGGCGGCTTGGCGGAACCAACGGCTGGCTTCGGCTGAATCGCGGGTTACCCCCTCTCCCTTGTAGTACATGACGCCGATGGCAAATTGTCCAGCTGGGCTGTTTTCAGTCCGGAATTTCCTGAGTGCATCTGAGTAGTTACCTTGCCGGTAGGCGTCCATGCCCGGATTTGCCGCGCATCCGGTGATCAGGGTGATCAGCAAAAACAGACCTGTTGCGGCACGAATGTGAATAAGGTTACGCATAGCGAATCTCCTTCACGCGCTTTTTTTGTTTTTGGCAGTATTAACAGATTTTTCGATTTATTTCCATGTGGAAGAGAACTTAAGGAAGGAAGATGAGAAAATGTCTTTAAAATTAGATATATTAGCTAGTCTTGTTTTTTGGCCATACTGACTCAGCTTACAAATAAATCTAACAAATTTTTTCGTTAAGTCCGTTGCTATGGCTGGTATAGAGGGCTATGGCTCCGGGGCAACCGAGTTGACATTGGATTTCGTCATAGGACATGGCTCTGTTTTTAATTGATTCAAATACTCGGTGAAATTATTAGAATTTCGTGTTATGAAGGAATCATTGACGATGTCTTGCCGTAGGTTCGTGCATGTCGAGAGTTGCATAAATAGTGACCGTATGGCTAGTGGACAGTTACAAACTTCAAATTCGAGCCTCAGGCCTAAGGGCTTTTGGATTCTTACTCAAGAGGAGGAATTAGCGGTATGAAACAACTGGTTCTGATAATAATTGTCGCTGTAATGTCGATGGCCTTCACATGTCCGGTTTTTGCCGGGGAGTGGGTGTCCTGTGCAAGTGAGAATCAAGACTGCATTGTTCCAGGAACAAAAAAGGTGAACTATGGAGCAGGCAACAGATGGGTCTCTAAAATGGTGAAACATAAAGTTTACTGCGCCAATGAAGTGTTTGGTGATCCTGCACCGGGTGTTGTAAAGGCCTGCTATTATCAGGAAGCCTCTTTTTTAGACGAGTCAGGACGTAATCACGCCTATCGGCCTCATTGGGAGAAATGCGCTGCTGAAGGGCAAGACTGCAGATTTCATGGTCAAAAGAACGTCAGATATGGTGCAGGCGACAGATGGTTTAGTCAAACAGCGAGAAACGGCGTTCACTGCGGGAATAATGTGTTTGGTGATCCTGCACCGGGTGCCGTAAAAGCTTGCTATTATCAAGAAGCCTCATTTTCAGACGAGTCAGGACGTAATCATTATCGGCCTCATTGGGAGAAATGTGCTGCTGAAGGGCAAAACTGTAGATTTCATGGCCAAAAGGACGTCAGATATGGCGCAGGCGACAGATGGTCCAGCAAAACGGCGAGAGACGGTATTCACTGCGGGAATAATGTGTTTGGTGATCCGGTACCGGGTGTTGAGAAAGCATGTTATATCAGGGTTGATTAAATTTTATTAAATCTTGAAAAACCCCGTCCTCTGGGCGGGGTCAGAGGCATTAGGCTCTGCCTGTAGGATGGGTTTATGCTGCTTCATCTTATCAGTGGC
>WSSedB1CaDRAFT_10000403_pt1 | contig 19388 bp, 16 predicted proteins | sample WetSurSB1Cattail_FD_9460 | JGI IMG/M metagenome (IMG submission 9460)
AGGCCTTTGCAGGATACTCCCTATTCCATCAATGTCGTCTCGTCCGATCTTATCAACAACCTTCAAGCGCAGTCCGTTGCCGATGCGCTTAAATACAACCCGACAGTCAGCGCCGGAAGCGGTGCGAACGGTGTTGGCGGAGGGGCCGGTTTTCAGATTCGGGGATTTCTCACCAACACCAACGAATCATTCATAGACGGCATGCGCATCTACTCCCGCACGCCGGTGGAAGACAAAGAGCGGATAGAAGTCCTGAACGGCCCCGCCAGCTTTCTGTACGGTATTGCCGGTTCGGCGGGCATCATCAATTACGTGCTCAAACGCCCCACGGAGACACGGCTGCTGGATGTAACCATCGGCAATTACGGCGGTGAACAGGGGTATATCCACGGTGACTTCGGCGGTCCTATCGATTCGGCGGGAAAGTTCGGCTATCGCCTCAATCTTCTCTATGTAGGCAAGGGCGATACCGGCATCGAGGGGCAGACACATGAACGCTACCTGGTAAGCGGCGCCCTTGACTGGCACATCAGCCCGAATACGCTGTTGTCCATCGACTACTCGCTTTTCGACATCGATATCCAGCATGGCGACGACATATTCAGCCTGGGCAGCAAGGTTACGGCTATTCCTGTTGCGCCTGATGCTGCTAAGAATTACATGCCGTCCTATAGTGTCGCCAAGGACGGCTACAGCAGATATGGAGTCAAGCTGACTTCAAAGCTCAGCGATATTTTCTCCGTCAGGTCGGCCTTTGCCTACAGTGACGTCAGCATGTACCGCCACCGGGCAAGCAATACCATTATCAACAATGCAGGCGATTACACCATGTCGAGGAACTACTACAACACCGATAAGTTCACTACCGAAGGCAACCTGTTCCTTGATGCTGCTTTCGCCACCGGACCCGTCAAACACACAGTTTCCCTCGGTCTGTCCGAGGAGTATACGGAATACAAATACGCTTATCCTTACGTAAATCAGAATATTTCCTTCAGCGGAATCAATAATCTGTATAACTCAGTGCCTTATCCGGCGGACAAGGCAGGCTCCACGGTCGGTTCACCCGACCGGACGACCGAGACCACCAATATCCTTACCGTCATGCTGGCCGACCAGATTGTCATCAACGACCAATGGGAGATGATCCTTGGTGGTACCTATACTACGATTACCGACAAAAACTGGGATTACAGTACCTATCTCTCTTCCGGAGCATATAAGGACAAGCCGAAATACGATAAGGGTGAGCTGACTCCCAGCGCATCCCTGATATACAAGCCGCTGCCCTTTATCACCACCTACGTATCCTATATCGAAGCGCTACAAAGAGGCGCTACGGCGCCGTCCACTGCAGCCAACGCTAACGAGACGCTGGAGCCTTATGTCGGCAGGCAGGTGGAGCTTGGCGCAAAAGCCACCTTGGGCGGTGTCAACCTGCATGCCTCGGTTTTCAGGGTTGAGCAGGCAAATGCCACTACCGATCCTGTCACGAATATCTATAGCGAAGATGGCCGTGAGATCCATATCGGCGGAGAGTTTGTTGCCAGCGGCAAGGTTACCGAAAATCTCACCCTGAGCGGCGGTTTCACCATGCTTCGGGCTTATGTGGATAAAACCGCTACCGCCACTCTGCAGGGCAAGGCTCCCATGGGGGTTCCCGAGGAAATGGCACGGTTCTACGCCGAGTATGCCCTGCCATGGGTCCGGGGACTTACGCTGACTGGCGGTGTCAGCTATACCGGCAGCGAATATGTCAACGCCGCGAACACGTTGTCGATTCCGTCGGTTGTTACAGGAGATATTGGGGCACGCTACCAGATGAAACTGGATGGCCACGACCTTACGTTCCGATTCAATGTGGCGAATGTCAGTGGGGAAAACTATTGGACCACCACGGGCGGTTCTCTGTCGCTTGGCGCACCCCGCATCTTTGCCTTTTCGGCCGGGATGAGATTCTGAGATATCCGGAAGAGGAAAACACTTTTTCTGATTAGCGCTTATCGGGACACATTTCGTACGGAGAAAACGGCATGAACGGCGAGAATAGAGCGATGAAACGCATTTCCCCGATGATTGCTTTGCTCATGCTTCTTGGGCTGGCAGTCTTGAATGGATGCAGCAGGCACGAGGGAGAACATGAAAAAGCATCAACCCGCACAATTACCGATATGGTGGGAAGAACAGTTTCAATTCCCCTGGAGGTTCGAAGAGTAGCCTCGAATGGCGGTGCTATCGACGAGTGGCTTTTACTGTTGGGCGCACGGGAAAAAATGGTTTCCACCTCCCCGGCGATCAAGGCGAATCCCTGGTTCGCAAAAATCTATCCAGGGATCAAAGCGCTTCCAGCGGTATTTCATAAATCGGACGTGAATATGGAAGAATTGATCAAGGCAAAGCCGGATGTCGTGCTTGTCCTGTCCGGCATCGCCGCGCAGGAAAAGCTGACCAGGGCGGGAATGCCGCTGGTCATACTCGAACGGCGCAACCATGAAGAGTTGAAAAAGGGGATAACTCTGACTGGCAAGATTCTCGGACCTCGCGAAGAGAGGGTGGCTGCGGATTTTTGCGCATATTACGATGCAAATATCCGTCGGGTTACCGTTCGAACTTCCGTGATTCCCCGTTCGAAACGCTTGAAGGTGTATATGGGCGGCGGTGTTGACGGGCTGAGCACGGAAGGAAAACGTTCGCTGGTAACTTCATGGATTGAAACCGCGGGCGGAATAAATGTGGCCGCCGAGTCCGGCATCGACGGAATAGGGAAGAGAGTTTCCCTGGAAGAGCTTATTCAATGGAACCCCGATGTCATTATTGTGAGCGACAAAAACGCGAAAGAAAGCATTTTGAAAAGCGGACAATGGAAAGATATCGATGCGGTTAGGCATAACCGGGTTTATGTGAATCCCCGCGGGGTATACCTGTGGTCGGTTCGCAGCGCGGAAGAAGCGCTTCAGGTGCTATGGGCCGCCAAGACGTTGTATCCGGATCTGTTTGCCGATATGAACATGCCGGAGGAGGTCAAAAGATTCCACAAAACATTTTACGGATACGATCTGACCGATGATGACGCCGCCAGGATGCTGGCGGCATTGCCGCCGCGTTGATAAAACCGGCAGGCCGCCGATTGCGCCTCGATGAAAGAATTGCGACCGAAAAAAGCAGCGTACTTATTATGACTTCCTCGGACGGCCGCGTCCCCTTGATTCCACTCTTAAATGCAACCGGTTTTCTATTTCTTCAATAAAGTTATTTCCGCCGGTTAACTGACCACGATGAACAGACGCAAGAATCGTCTCTTTCTCCTGTTCCGGAATACTCTGACGCAATAACTCCAGATAGTTGCTGCGGCGTTCTTCAATTGTCGCCCCAAGACCGATGTATAATGGATCCTCATCAAGCCAACCGTATCGTGGAAAGCTTATTTTTGAACCACAGCTTGACCATGGATACTCTTCCGGTTTCGAGCAAATTCCGGCAAACACGGGATTCATTTCCACATAACGGCAACAAGCCAGCAAATAGTTATTGATGTCAATTGGACTGGATCTGAACCGCCCCTCCCAGAGCGTGCCGCTTTTTCTTTCAAGCCGATTGCTGAAACGTGTCTGGCGGCCGGCAACGCGTTTCATCAAACGTCCCAGGTTATCGGGATAATCTCCCGGATCCACTATCAGATGGACATGGTCCGTCATCAGACAAAAGGCATATATTCTACAGCCCAAGCGTTCTTTCCAGTCGGACAGGCTTCCGAGGTAATGACGATAGTCGGCATCACTCGCGAAAACTGTTTGCCGGTTATGGCCGCGCTGCAAGATGTGGTGAGGATAATTGGCAATAACAATGCGGGCTGTTCTTGTCATAACAAAAACCCCGTCAGTTCTGGTGTTGGCGTCATTTAATAACTGAATTAGCAGGAACAGTGCCAAGTTCAAACATTTCATTGCGTAAAACCAAGGCACAACGCCTCTGATAGTAATGTATAACTGTTTTGCCGTATCCAATAGCTACAACTTTAGAAATTTGTTTTTCATTAAATTCACACTTTGAGCTGTAAAAAAACAAATCTGTCCTGTTTATTTTTGCCCATTCAGGTGCTTTATAGATAAAACACTTACCTCTAAGAACAAAATAGTTCTGTATGTATCATAGTACGTCTCTACCAAACACAAGCCACTCCACTATTTCCGCAGAATTCACTATCCTTGAACTATGTAAAACACTAATATTCACGACTGGTTAAGAGCATATAAAAACCGCTATTCATACAAATTACGCAGAAAGTTGCCGATTTGTAGCGTCACCCAGGATATTTCCGGCATGTTACCTGCTAAATGCAAGGTAAATGCTGACGAACCGCTTCCGGTTAACGGCATATTTTGTTTGGCCAAAGGAGAGACATAATGACCAGAAAAATCGCATTTTATGGCAAAGGCGGCATAGGCAAGTCAACAACTCAACAGAACACCGCGGCGGCCATGGCGCATTTCTATGGGAAGAAAATATTCATCCACGGCTGTGACCCAAAGGCGGATTCAGCTCGTTTGATTCTGGGGGGCATGCCGCAGGATACGTTGATGGACCTGCTTCGGGATATCGGAGAAGACAAGATCACTGTTGAAAATGTCGTTCAGGATGGCTTCATGGGCATCCGCTGTGTTGAGTCGGGCGGACCGGAACCGGGTGTCGGCTGTGCCGGACGAGGCGTTATTACCGCCATTGACCTGATGGAAGATCTTGGCGCGTACACGGATGATCTTGATTTCGTCTTTTTCGACGTTCTCGGTGATGTTGTCTGTGGCGGTTTTGCCATGCCGATCCGGGACGGCAAGGCCGAGGAAGTCTACATTGTCTGTTCCGGTGAGATGATGGCCGTCTATGCCGCCAACAACATCGCCAAAGGCCTGGTCAAGTATGCCGACCAGAGCGGTGTCCGCCTGGGTGGAATCATCTGCAACAGCCGCAAGGTGGATGGTGAATTAGAGCTGATGCAGGAGTTTACCAAGGCGATCGGCACACAGATGATCCATTTCGTGCCGCGCGACAACATGGTGCAGAAAGCCGAGTTCAACAAGAAAACGGTTGTGGAATTCGATGCGGAATGCAACCAGGCCCATGAGTACGAAGCCCTTGCGCGCAAAATCATCGAGAATGAAATGTTCGTCATACCGAGCCCGCTGACCATGCCGGAGCTTGAGTCAATGGTCGCCAAATACGGGCTCATGGGCTAACCGGTATTTTGTCATCAAACAGCTTATGGCAAGGAAAGGAGAAACGTCATGCCACATCATGAGTTTGAATGCAGCAAGTGTCTTCCGGAAAGAAAAAAACATGCCGTTATCAAAGGCCCCGGCGAAGATTTATCGTCGTGTCTTCCTCTCGGATATCTCAACACTATTCCCGGATCTATTTCCGAACGCGGTTGCGCCTACTGCGGCGCCAAGCATGTGATCGGCACCCCCATGAAAGATGTCATCCACCTTAGTCACGGACCGGTGGGATGCACATACGATACATGGCAAACCAAGCGCTATATCAGCGATAACGACAACTTCCAGTTAAAGTACACCTATGCCACCGACATAAAGGAAAAACATATCGTGTTCGGCGCCGAGAAGGCGCTCAGACAGAGCATTCTCGAAGCATTTGACGCATTTCCGGATATCAAGCGGATGACGATATACCAGACATGTACGACAGCGCTGATCGGCGACGACGCAAACGCCGTTGCCAAGCAAGTAATGAAAGAACAACCGGATGTGGACATTTTCGTGTGCAACTCCCCGGGGTTTGGCGGACCAAGCCAGTCGGGAGGTCACCACAAAATCAACATAGCCTGGATTAACCAGAAAGTTGGAACCTTTGAGCCGGAAATAAAGAGCAAATACGTCATAAATTATGTCGGAGAGTACAACATTCAGGGTGATCAGGAAGTGATGGTGGATTATTTCAACAGAATGGGCATCCAGGTTCTTTCCACATTTACCGGCAACGGTTCTTACGACGACCTCAGGGCCATGCACAAAGCGCATCTCAATGTGCTCGAATGCGCCCGCTCGGCCGAGTACATCTGCAATGAACTGCGGGTCAGGTACGGGACGCCGCGTCTTGATATCGACGGCTTCGGTTTCGAGCCATTATCGTCATCCTTGCGCAAGGTTGGTCTGTTTTTCGGTATTGAAGACAAGGCAAAAGCAATTATCGAAGAGGAAACCGCGCGCTGGAAACCGGAACTGGACTGGTACAAAGAGCGCCTGAAGGGCAAGAAGGTGTGTCTCTGGCCGGGGGGCTCCAAACTCTGGCATTGGGCGCATGTCATTCATGAAGAGATGGGACTGGATGTCGTTTCGGTTTATACGAAATTTGGTCATCAGGGTGATATGGAAAAGGGAATTGCCCGCTGTGAAGAAAACGCTCTTGCCATCGACGACCCCAATGAACTTGAGGCGCTTGAGGCCATGGAGACGCTGAAGCCCGACATTATTTTCACCGGCAAGCGTCCGGGTGAAGTCGCCAAAAAGATCCGGGTGCCCTATCTCAACGCTCACGCATACCACAACGGGCCATGGAAAGGTTATGAAGGCTGGGTCCGCTTTGCCCGTGACATCTATAACGCGATTTTTTCGCCGATTCATCAACTGGCCAAGCTGGATATCAGCAAGGATGAAATACCGGACGGCAAGGGTTTTGTCACCAGCAGAATGCTCTCGGACGAGGCATTGGACGAGAATGTGAAACATTCAACAACCATGCGGCCTTATACCGGAAAATACGACTGTCTCGCGGATCTGCGCGGCAAGACCTACACCTTTCCGGAGCCGGAAGTTCCGCTCGCGGATGCGGCATGAAGGGAGGAAACAGATGAATAACCTTATGGAAAACCGTATTGAACAGATGGTTGACTATATTATGAAAAAGTGTTTGTGGCAGTTCCAGTCCCGAGCGTGGGACCGGGAACGGCAAAACGAGGAAATACTGAAAAAAACCATGCAATTGTTATGTGACGAGCCTGTTGATCTTGCCACTCCGGCGGACCGGTGTTTCTGGGCGGACGCGGTCTGTCTGGCCGACGCTTACCGGGAACGCTTCCAGTGGTTGACCGGGATGGACAAAACGGAGATCAAGGATCTCATGCAGGTGCTCAAGGAACGTATGGATTATCTGACAATCAAGGGGTCGCTGAATGAAGAGCTTATGATTGCGCTCTATTGATCCAAAGAATTGTACTTCGAGTCTGATCTGATACCAAATAAAAAATGCAAAGGAGCGCCAATCCATGTCTTGCGAATTACTGTCAAAAGAGCGCACCGGTGTTATCAACCCGATATTTACCTGTCAGCCGTGCGGAGCGCAGTTTGCCAGCATCGGCATAAAAGATTGCATCGGTATCGTCCATGGAGGACAGGGGTGCGTTATGTTCGTCCGTCTGCTGTTCTCGCAACATTTCAAGGAAAGTTTTGAACTTGCCTCTTCATCCCTGCACGAGGACGCTGCTGTATTCGGGGCCGCGCATCGTGTCGAAACCGGAGTTGATGTGCTCCTGATGCGATATCCGCATGTAAAGGTGATACCGATCATTACGACATGCTCGACGGAGATCATCGGTGACGATATCGAAGGGGTGATCAGAAAACTGAAGAAAGGAATCCTGAAGGAAAAATACGCAGACCGGGAAGTTCATCTGATTCCGGTTCATACCCCCAGTTTCAAGGGGAGCCAGGTAAGTGGCTATGATCTGGCGGTAAAGTCCATTGTCAGCCATTTTGCCAAAAAGAATGAGCCTAATGGAAAGCTCAATCTGATTACCGGCTGGGTTAATCCGGGGGATGTGACGGAATTGAAATCTCTTCTGAAAGAGATGGATGTGGATGCAACCGTCCTCTTCGAGATCGAAAGTTTCGATTCTCCCCTGATGCCGGACGGCAACCATGTTTCACACGGCAGTACGACAATCGAGGATCTGACCGGCACGCCCAATGCTTTGGGAACCATTGCCCTGAACCGGTATGAAGGCGGCAAGGCAGCCGAATATCTGGAGAAGGAATTCAAGATTCCAGCGGTCGTCGGGCCAACTCCCATCGGCATTCGCAATACCGATGCATTTTTACGGAATGTAAAAGATCTGACCGGCAAACCTGTTCCGCAATCGCTGGTGCGAAAGCGCGGCATTGCCATTGATGCGTTGACCGATCTGACCCACATGTTCCTTGCCGACAAGAAAGTTGCCATTTATGGCCATGCGGACCTGGTCATCGGGCTGGCTGAGTTCTGTCTTGACCTGGAAATGAAACCGGTGCTGCTGTTGTTCGGCGATGACAATCCGGCCTACAAGAACGATCCCCGCATCAAGTCGCTGCAAGAACATGTCGATTACGACATGGAAATAATCATGAACGCCGATCTTTGGGAATTGGAACGCAGGATCAAGAACGAAGGGCTTGAGCTGGATCTTATTCTTGGACATTCCAAGGGACGCTTCATTTCCATCGATTACCATATTCCCATGCTGCGGGTCGGCTTCCCCACCTATGACCGCGCGGGACTGTACCGCTATCCCGTGGTCGGTTATACCGGCGCCACGTGGCTTGCCGAACAGATGGCCAATACGCTGTTTGCCGACATGGAACACAAGAATAACAAGGAGTGGATTCTCAATGTCTGGTGACGCTCCGGAGGATGCAACAAATACTATTTTCCACAAAGGAGGTTCCATGCGCGATGCAATAGAAGCACATCCCCATGGCCCGATGAGGCGCAAAGAGCGGGAGATTACCGGCCGTCCGGAAATAGACGCCGTTATCCATTCGTCCAACGTGATGTATCTTGCTCTCGCAGATGATTCTATTCCATTCGTAGTCCCGGTATTTTACGCCTACGACGGTGCGGCGCTCTATTTTCATTCGGCGCGGACAGGCGCGAAGATCGACATCCTGAAACGCAACCGGAATGTTTGCTTTGCAATCTCTGTCGATCACGGCGTTATCACCAGCGATGCTGCCTGCGACTTTGAGGCGAGGCATCGCACGGTCATCGGAACCGGCGCGGCGGCGTTTGTCGAGGAGCGGGCGGAAAAGATCCGGGTTCTCGACATGATTGTTGCGCGGTTCACCACGGATACGTTCGAATATCCCGAGACGAACCTCGGTCATACCGTGGTTATCCGTATCGATATAGAAGCACTCAAGGGGAAAAAACACGGTTTTTAATATCCGGGCGCATCTTTTTCCCTTATGAACATTCAGGTGCGTTTCATAGCGGAATGTACCAATTGGAACAATTGCCAGCCATTTCATCCCTCAATGCCTCCTCGGCAAGACGGAAGTGAACAGTGCATTTGCCCGCTCAACTTCAAAGTATTTAACATATTGTTTCCACAAAATATTTTCAGCCATCGGGCCGGATGCGGGACGCATGCGGCCCGATGCATGTCGTGAATACGGTTGCTGCGAGGCGAATTGGCTCGTTTCCTGAAGTGTACGGAGACATAGCATGTTTATCCATGGGAGGCGACATATGAAAATCAGAACAGATTTCGTTACCAACAGCAGTTCCGTCAGTTACATCATTACCCTGAATCCCGATATGGCGGAATTTGTGAAAAAGAAGAACAAGGACTTCAACGGTCACGCGGCGAAAAACAGAGTGTACAACACCCTGGTCCAGGATCTGCGCGCATCCGGAGAAACCGTGGTCATCGGGGATACGGAGCTGTTGGCCAAATCCTACGGCTTCCAAAAGAAAACTGACTGTACCTATGACACATCCTTTGACAAGCCGATCGAAGAGGTGGATTTCAGTGCTCTCAGTGATGAGGAGATTTGGGCATACATTTACGGCGAGTATTTCGTGAATGCCCGTTTGTCCGCGGAATTCAAGGGATTCGGGGCAACGCAGGTGCCGCGCGATAAGGAAGCGTTTGCCGAAAAATACCGCGCTGTAATCTGCGGGGCGTGTGAGAAGCGGGATACTCCTGCCTGCCATAAAACCACCGGAGCCTGACATGATAAAGCGCCGGCACGCTCCGGAATACAACTTTCTAGGCAATACTGAGAGCGGTGTGACCATGCGTTGGGGAGCGACCAAGGACGCTAACCCGCTCCGCGCTCCATGGCCCGAACTGGCGGATATATCAATCAGTAATCACTGCTCCAAGAACTGCGGATTCTGCTACCGGGACAGCAAGCCTGACAAGTCGTTCCTTCCCCTCGAACAGTATGAATTTATCCTTGATCGCCTGTGCAGCGACCGATGGGGTTCTGTTTTTCAGGTGGCTCTGGGAGGGGGCGAACCGCTCGAACACCCGGATTTCATCTCCATCATCGAACAGACCCACGCTCGTGGAGTAATTGCCAACTTTACAACCAATGGCGAACATCTTGACATGCGTATTGTTGAGGCGATCAAGGGCAAAGTGGGCGCCGTTGCCCTTTCCGTGGCCCGCATGGACGAACTTGACGCCGGCAAGGTCAATCTGCTCGCGAACGCCGGTATCCGGACGAACATCCACTACATATTGGACAACCGGTCCATTCATGAAGCATCGGGAATACTGGAGGGTCGATTCAACAGCATGCTGCGCGGAATCAACGGGGTCGTATTCCTGACATTCAAGCCAAAGGGAAGGGCATCAGAAGAGAGATGCCTTGAAATGGGGAGCGACCTGGAACATTTCATCTCGTTGATAGAGTCGGGCGCCGCTACGTCGCGGGTAGGGTTTGACGCCTGTTTCGTGCCGGTTCTGATGAAACACACCGGGGTCAATGTGGATTACATCGATTCATGCGAGTGTGGATTTTTCTCGGTCTATATCGATGAAAAGCTGAACGTCAAGCCCTGTTCGTTTGCCCTCGGCGACGCCTACACATTCAACCTGCTGGAGCATGACATGGAGGAAATCTGGCAACACAAATACGAACCCTACCGGGCGGAAATGCTCAGCCACGTATGCACCAACGATTGTGAACATACAACAAGCTGCCACGGCAAATGCATGTACTTCGACTGCCTGTCGTTTTGCCATCGCGGCTGATATTTCCGGAAAGGAGACGCACAATGCTGCAAACACTTGTGAAGGGCGGATGGATAATGATTCCGCTGGGAGTATGTTCGCTGATTGCGGTAACCATTGTAGTCGAACGTTGTATGTATTTCCGGCGAATATCCTCGACAGAGCGCGCAGACAAGGTTCTCGATCTCGTAAAAACCGGCGGCACGGATGAAGCTCTTGAATTGGCGACGGTTTCACCCATGCCGCTTTTGAAGGTTCTGGCCGCCGGACTCGATCATCATATCGCCCCGGCCATGGCCATGGAAGCTTCCTGCATCGCGCAAATCGCGGCCATGAAACGCGGGTTGCCGGCGCTCGACACTATCATCACCCTGTCGCCGCTTTTGGGGCTCCTCGGCACCATCATCGGCATGATCAGCTCGTTCAATGTCATGGCAACCGCCGGAATGGGCCAGCCGCACGCAGTAACCGGCGGAGTTGCAGAAGCTCTGATCGCAACGGCAACCGGCATATCGGTGGCCGTAATCACCCTAGTTCCTTACAACATTTTCCAGGCCCGCATCGAGCGCGAAACCGATACGATGGAGCAGTACGCCACCCGCCTCGAGATGTCGCTCGCCACGTTTGCATCGGAGGCGCACCCATGAGACTTGCGCGCGCACCACGGAAAAAAGCCCGCATTGAAATCATTCCCATGATCGACACCATGTTTTTCCTGCTGGTGTTTTTCATGGTGGCGACCCTTTCCATGACGGACCAGCGCGGTCTGGCGGTCAATCTTCCCCATGGCACGAGCGGCCGGAGTGGCGAACGGCAGGTTGCTGCCCTGACATTAACCAAGGAGGGAAAGCTGTATCTCGACAGGGAGGAAGTAGCGTCGCCGGCCGACGCGGCACTGATGCTGGGCCATCGGGAAAGGGACGACTCCCGGCCGCTGACCGTGACCATCAATGCGGACAAAAAGGTGGAGCACGGCCGGGTGATCGAGGTAATGGACGCGGTCAAACGCGAGGGAATAACACGGGTTGCCATCGCCGTAACCCCGCACTGAGAAAACGGTAATGCTCCGCTTGTTCAATGTCCGGCGCAAATCATCCCGTTTGCGCGGAAAGGCTGGTTTGTATGAAAACATGGTTGATTGACAGTCCGGGAATATACCGCTGCCGCACGTTGTTCCTTGCCGCTTTGCTGGCGGGGACGGGAGTGGTCAGCGGAAACGCGGAGACACTTCCCTCTTTACCGCCGGCGCTGAACAGCGGCGAAACGGCGCAAACCGCTACCGGCACGGAAACGGAACTGGCAGAGGTTCAGGTGAGGGACAAAAAAGAGGTCAAACCGCCAGCCAGAGAGGGGAGCGCTGAAAGCGGATATCGCACCAGCAGCGCGACCGCCGGACCTCTGGGAACCGTGCCGCTCAGGGACACCCCCTATTCCGTTAATGTAACGCCCGGTGAATTGTTTGAAAACCGCCAGGCGCATACTACCTCCGATGCCTTGAGAACGAATCCAACCGTTGCCAGTCTGATGGAATCCAGCGGTTATTCGTCCCTGTCAAGGGTAATGATCCGTGGTTTTACAGCAGCGGACCAGAGTGAACTGAGGGATGGTCTGGTGGACCGGAGTTTTACCTTTCCGCCGCTGGAAAACGTGGAGCGGATTGAAGTCATGAACGGTCTTTCCGGGTTTCTGTATGGTTTTTCCGCCTTGGGGGGAACTATCAACTACGTCACCAAACAGCCGACTACGGAGCCGTTGGCCAAACTTTCTGGAGGCTGGTATGGCGGCGGCATCAATTATATCCACGCCGATTTCGGTGGGACGGCTCCATACACGCAGGAACGGCTTACCGGGCGCTTCAATATCTACCATGAAGACGGATCAACGTACATCGATGGCGGAAACCAGAAAAGAACCCTCGTTTCCAGCGCCCTCAATCTCCGGCTTTTACCGGGAACGGTTCTTAAAGCCGACATGTATTATCAGAATTATGACATTCACGGGCTGCAAACCTATTTCGACGCTTCCAGTGGTAACTGGACCGGAACCGGAATTCGCGTTCCTTCGGCGTCTCAATTCAATCCAAGCAAACAGTACGGCCAATCATGGACCTACAACAGGTCGGAAAAGATTTTGCTGGGGCTTGGCCTTGAATCCAAGCTGAACGAAATTTTTACCCTGAGAGCGGCCTATCGATACGGAACCATGTGGCGGCGCTATCTCTTCGCCGGGGCCACGCTGCTGGACAATGACGGAAACTATTCGGAAAAGCTCACGGCAACGCCACGCCAGGAAGAAATAACCCGTTCGGCGTACGCGCTGGTGGATGCCCATTTCGACACTTGGAACGTTCACCACGACCTGACCTTCGGCTATACGGGAACCAACTACTACTATTCGAGGGGCGCCGATGTATCAACCGCCCTGGGAACCAGCAATATCACCTCTCCCGCCGTGTACGAGGATCCCGGCCTGACGGTCGGAGAAACCACCACGTACCAGAAACAGTATATGGACAATTTTCTGATCGGCGACCGGATCACCCTCAACCGGTTTCTGTCCGTGCTCATGGGGGTGAATTTCGCCCAGGTCCGGCAGAAGGCGGGAGGCGCCAGTACCGGAATCAGCACCAGTACTTTTACGCAGAACAGGTTTACTCCGAGCTTTGGGCTTATCTATAAGCCGATACCTTTCATCTCTACTTATTTCTCCTATTCCCAGGGACTGGCAGCCGGTGGGACCGCACCCAGCACAGCGGTAAACGCCAACCAGATGCTGAAGCCGAGCGTGAGCGAACAGTATGAAATCGGCGCCAAAGCTGCGTTGTGGGGCATGGATATGACGTTGGCGCTTTTTCGCATCGACAAGGTGAACGAGTATACCGATCCAAATGACAAAATATACAAGCAGGATGGACGGGAAGTGCACCAGGGAGTCGAGATGACCGTCTCCGGCAAGCCCCTGGAGCGTCTCACGGCTGTTGGCGGCTTCACCCTGATGGATGCGGCATATGAACGAGCCGCCAACAATCCGAAGATTGAAGGCAAGACTCCCGTTAACGTTCCTCAGGAACAGGCAAGGATTTATCTGGAATACCAACTTCCCTTTGTGGACAACAACCTGTACGTCAATGCTGGCGCCAACTATTTCGGAAGACGGCCGGTTGATGCCCTCAACACCAGCTATATATCCGGCGCAACCACATTTGACACGGGCCTGCGTTACCAGCCGTTGATCTGGGGACACAGGATCACCATGAACCTCAACCTGACGAATATCTTCGACAAGAGGTACTGGAGTTACTACCGGAGCGGAGACGGTCTGCTGCTGGGAGCACCCCGGCTGGTATCGTTTTCGGCAAAGGTCGATTGGTGAAAAAAATACAATGGTGGCTGACATGAAAAAACGCGAGCCGTACGCAATAATTTTGTTCTTTGCCGCATTGGTGTTTCTCCAAATATTCACCGAGGGACATGCGAGAGATCATTCAATCAAGGAAACGAAAAGGCATGGCGGAAGAACCGTGACCGATATGGCCGGAAGGAAGGTCGTGATTCCGGAAAGTGTATCCCATGTGGCATGCCTGGAAGTGCTCTGTTATGAAAAGCTTTTTCTGCTTGGAGAGAGCGACAAAATCTCGGCTATGTACCTGACTAATGCGCCATGGATGGAAAGAACGAATCCAAAGGTTAAAAACATTCCTAAGTTCGCCGGAGAGCCGAACATGGAAGAGCTTTTAAACAAAAAAAACGATGTCGTGTTTTTTCGGTATAACCCGGAGAAAACGCTTTCCAAGCTGACAGCTCTGGGAATTCCCGGCATCGTATCCCAGCCGGTGAAGCATGGGAATGGCGACGATGAGTCTTTTCGGACGAATACCAAAAAAATGATGCGTCTGTACGGAGAAGTCATGGGGGGGCCGGCGCGGCGAAAGGCCGAAGAGTGGTGCGCGTACTTTGATGAAAAGACAAGGTATGTAACCGGGCGGACATCGAAGATCCCCGAGAGCCGGAGACCCAGAGTCTATTACCTGAGAGGACCGGACGCGCTGATGACGCAGGGACGTAATTCCAATACGTTATGCTATGGAGAAATGGCCGGCGCAAACATGTTCGTCAAAAAACTGGGGCTGGAAGGAAGAACGCCGGTGTCCATGGAGGACATAATACGCTGGAACCCCGAATACATTTTCGTGGGGCGGCAATATTCCACGGATCTCGTAATGAAGGACGCCAGATGGCGGGATATCAAAGCAGTTAAGGATGGAAAAGTATATCCCATTCCCGATGGGGTCTTTTTCTGGGACGGCAGCTCGGAAGGGGTCCTGTTGATGGAATTTATGGCCAAGAAGATTCACCCCGGCTTGTTCGCCGATCTGGATATGGCCAGGGAAATCAAGGACTACTATGCGCGTTTCTACCTCTGCAAGTTGACGAATGACGAGGTTGACAAGTTACTGCGCGGCTTGTCGCCCGACGGTCTGAGGAAAAATACGCTCAACAATTGATGCGGATATCACGGATATCGACAGGAGACATGCCATGAAACTGAACCCAGCCATTCCCCTCAACCGGCAAATAGCCCTTTTCGATTCAGACTGCCTTGAGCCAATGAACGAAGACAGTTTTCAACTCCGCGCCTTGCCCGCCTTCGGCGTCCGGAAACGCATGCAGCCCAAGGCTGACAAGATAAATGGGTTGTATGCGTTTGCGCAAAAACACGATTTGACTGTGCTGTTCACCCAATGTTGCAGTGCGAAACCGGTGACGGATGACTCCCCCACGGGGACGCTGGTGGTCCCTACGACCGGCAACGATCTTTCGTGGCAGGCCAGGGTTGAGGGATCACGGCTCATAAATATAGAGAAACGGTCGGGGTTGGGTGAGCCGGACACCACCCGTTCCTTCATCTGCCGCTATTTTGATGCCTTTCAGCATAACGCTAATACCGGTGCCCTTCTCGAACTTCTCAATGTGCCCGTGTTTGTGCTGTTCGGACATGGATTTGATCTGTGCGTGGACAGTTCGGCCAAGGGGCTTTTGGCTGCAGGGTATAAGGTTCATTTCCTGACCGATGTCTCCGCTCCCAGCGCCTCGGGCTACGGCCCCTACGGAACCGAGGAAAGCGGCAGGGCTATTCTCGATTATCTTGTCAAAATCGGCGTGACCATTGGAACCTCGGATGAATTCCTGTGGGAGATGGAATAATATGCATCTAAGGGCAGCGACCGGAATGCTTCTGTTAATGTCCGATAGAACTCGTTGATCCCGGGATGGGAAAAAAACGGTCTCTCACGTTCCGGCTCGTTTACCTTGACGGCCGGCTGTTTGCACCAGTTTTTGGCGAGCTCTTCCAGCCTGATCACCTGTTCCTTTTCTTCTCCGGTCCAAACCTGTGACAGCTGGCCAAGGTGGATTGGTTTCACCTTAGCCGGCGCTTCCGGCTTCTCCGGTTCACACTTTTTCCCCATTCCCAGCCAGCGTATCAGAAAAGCAAGGAGCAGGAGTACCGGTAGACTAAACATATCGGCTGCAGCGATTGTTGTCATTGCCACTAGTTCAGCTGATACGCCTTGGGCATATATTAGATGGCTCTTACCGATCTTCTTGCCTACTGTTACTACAATCCGTTTCCAACCAATCATCTGTTCCAAGACCAAGAGCAATTGTAACTGCTACTTTTACCCATAGCGGGATGAATTTGGTAGCGCTATCAAGCAGTTTCTTGAATATTTTCTTGTCTAAATATCCAGATTTGCGGATGTAACAAACTTGTAACATATTTATAATTGACTATTTCACCTTTGGCGTTTAACAAAGTTAATTTTCTCGTTAGCCTTCTATTGAAAATGGATCATTGAAATGAAGATCTCAGACCGAAATATCACCATTAAACTGCCCAATGTTTGGGATATTGTTGCATTCCTCCTTGTCATGGGACTGGTTACACTCTTGGCATGGGGTAGTTGCCAAATGGCAGTGCCTTACATTCCGGGCGAGCAGATCCCCCTTTCTCTTGACCCGGCGCATCTGCCCATGTATGCCCTGCGCACTGTACTCAGGATGGTTGCAGCTCTGATTGCATCGCTTGCTTTTACGTTCACCTACGCAACATTAGCCGCGAAAAGCCGTCGTGCGGAAAGTGTCTTGGTACCACTTCTGGACATTCTTCAATCCGTGCCGATTCTCGGTTTTCTCTCCGTCACCGTTACGGGCTTCATCGCCATGTTCCCCGGTAGCCTTTTTGGCGTGGAACTGGCTGCCATCTTTGCCATCTTCACCTCACAGGCCTGGAACATGGCCTTCAGCTTTTATCAATCTTTAAAAACCGTCCCCAAGGAACTTCATGAGGCTTCGGTACTATTCGGACTCTCATCCTGGCAAAGGTTCCGGAAGCTTGAAGCGCCCTTTGCCACGCCGGGCCTGATCTGGAATACCATGATGTCGGTTTCGGGCGGCTGGTTCTTCGTGGTTGCCTCGGAAGCGATCACCGTTGGAAAGACTGCCGTGACGCTTCCCGGAATTGGCTCATATGTAGCCCAGGCTATCCAGGGCAAAGACCTTCCCGCAATTGGCTGGGCACTGCTCACCATGTTGCTTGTCATCCTCATATACGATCAATTACTGTTTCGTCCGTTGGTTGCCTGGGCCGAAAAGTTCAAGTTTGAATTGACCGAAAGTCAGGATGCCGCCGAATCATGGGTTCTTACTTTGTTTCAACGTGCCCACCTTCTTCGTACACTTGCAGCAGGTATTGGTAAAAACGTGACTATACTTGTTGAACAGCTTCCGAAACTCCCCCGGCGGACCATAACGTTGCAGGAACCTTCACCGTTGGTTATGAAGCTACAGGGGATCGCTTGGTATGGCATCTTAATCAGCGGGATGGTATTCGGAGGGTGGATGTTGATCAGTTTCGTCAGTAGCGGCGCTGATCTAACCGAAATTTCTAAAGTTTTTATTCTGGGATTAATAACACTCGCCAGAGTGATGGTCTTATTGGTATTGGCCAGCCTGGTGTGGGTTCCACTGGGTGTCATTATTGGTTTAAATCCTCGCTGGGCCACCAAGGTTCAGCCCCTGGCCCAGTTTCTTGCCGCATTTCCGGCAAACCTGCTCTTTCCGGTAGCGGTATTCCTTATGGTCCGCTACCGCCTTTCCCCGGAAATATGGACTGCCCCACTCATGATTTTGGGTACTCAATGGTACATTCTGTTCAATGTCATAGCCGGAGCGGCAGCCATTCCAACCGATCTGCGTGAGGCTGCTCAGAATCTGGGGCTTTCCGGGTGGCGGCTTTGGAAGCACTTGTTGCTCCCCGGCATCTTTCCTTCACTGATAACCGGCCTGGTCACCGCTTCGGGTGGCACGTGGAATGCCAGCATTGTTGCCGAAGTTGTAAATTGGGGCAGCACGACACTTACCGCCACGGGCCTTGGTTCCTATATTGCCGAGTGGACCGAAAAAGGTAACTATCCCCACATCGTCCTTGGAATCAGCGTAATGAGTCTTTACGTTGTATGCATCAATCGTTTCTTCTGGCGACGGCTCTACGCAATCGCCCAGTCCCGCTATCGTTTGGATTAGAGGAGTTGCTTATGGAAGCATTACACCCTGAAAACAATCTTCTCAGCCTGTCTAATGTGTGCAAATCATTCAAAAAAACAGGGGGAGAAGAACATCTTGTCCTGGATGGGGTAAGCCTCGCCATCAAAGAGGGAGAGATCGTTGCTCTTCTGGGAAGGTCAGGCTCCGGCAAGTCTACGTTGCTGCGGATTATCTCCGGCCTTGCCCGTCCGGGAAGCGGCGAAGTTTTGTATTGCCGCAAACCGGTTATGGGACCGGTGAAGGGGCTGGCAATGGTGTTTCAGACATTTGCCCTTTTTCCCTGGCTCACCGTTCTGGAGAATGTCGAACTGGGCTTGGACGCCATGGGTGTTCCCCAGGCGGAAAGACGGCGAAGGGCTTTAGCGGCAATCGACCTGATCGGTCTGGACGGCTTTGAATCAGCCTATCCCAAGGAACTCTCCGGCGGAATGCGTCAGCGGGTAGGGTTTGCCCGCGCCCTGGTGGTGGAGCCGACGTTGCTCCTGATGGATGAGGCCTTTTCCGCGCTTGATGTTCTTACTGCTGAAACCCTGCGCACCGACCTGATCGAACTTTGGCTGGAACGGCGCATTCCAACCAAGGGTATTCTCCTTGTATCCCATAATATCGAAGAAGCTGTGCTTCTTGCTGACCGGATCGTAATTTTGGGAACCAATCCCGGCGTGGTTCTGGCGGAGATCAAAATTCCCCTTAAACACCCACGCGACCGTGAGGCTCCGGCGTTCAGGCAAATCGTCGATGAAGTATATGAATTGATGACCAAGCGCCCTCGAGGC
>WSSedB1CaDRAFT_10000404_pt1 | contig 19335 bp, 13 predicted proteins | sample WetSurSB1Cattail_FD_9460 | JGI IMG/M metagenome (IMG submission 9460)
CCCATTGCNNTTTTGGTATACATGCATTTTTTGCTTTATTTTTTTCACTTTGCTGATAGTCCTTTTGATAAAATTTTGCCCATAAAAGCTTCTGGTATAACGAAATTTTTTTTGCCTGTTCCCTGCGTTCTTCAACATCATCGGGACAATTATCGAAAGGAAGAATTTCCAACGCAATGCCCTGATTAAACGGTACAAAAAAGCTATGTTCTTCAATGCAGGTTGTATTGCTATTACGAAACTTCATCATTCCTCGCTGCCAGAAGCCACGATCATTTTCTGTTGTCTGCAAAAAATAAGGTGTCTTTACGGCAGAAGATAATTTTTTCAACCGTTCAAAATCAGCTCGCGGCATTAAAATATCAACATCATCATCCCAGGGAATAAAGCCTTGATGCCGAACCGCTCCCAGCAGCGTTCCAAACCCCACAAAATATTTCAATTGATATTTTGTGCAAAGCTCTTGAAAGACCGCCAACAAATCAAGATTGACCGCCCACACCTGCTTCATTTCCCTGGTAACCAACGAATCGCTGATAATCTCCTCCACAAAAAAATCATGTCGCAATTTCATTCACATCATCTCCACCTGTATTTGCTGACAATCAGTAGCCCCGCAAATCTACCCAAAGAATTTTGTCCTCTGGTATTCCTTGATCTATCAAGTCCTGACGAATTACAGCAGCTGTCTTTCCATTCATTACAGCAATAACAATCTCACCGTAGCTAATATTCAATAATCCATCTGGTGAAACTACACTCAGGCTCCCTTCCTGAAGCTTCGCATAATTCTTATCTACCCAAAGAACAACTTCCTTATCCGGCAAATCAGTAATCTTCCGATGCAAATCTTTTCCCAAGCGTCCAGCTCCATAAATAGCCACCCGCTTAGACAAAAGTTCTACTGGAAATCCTGCCGCCAACCCATACAACGCCCGATTACGCAAAATAGTTTTAATCTTTGTCGAACTTGTACGTTCTGTATACGGAAAAAACTCAACATCCGAGCCGCGATGCCGGAGCTTCGCTATAAGTGTCTTCCATCCTATATGATCATTTCCGGAAAAATGACAGTCAAAATGGCACATATCCCAGATTTTCAGTTTATCTTCATTGGCAAAATCCACCTTTATAACCTCGTCTACATCCCGCAGGGCACCAACAATTGCCGCCCTGTCTTCATAAAAAATATATGGCCGCATCCCTTTATAACTTTTACTTAACTCGTCTGATACTACACCAACAATCAAGTGCTCACACCTTGCTTTTGCCTGTTGGATCAAAAGCAAATGCCCAATATGGAATAAATCAAATGTTCCCTGCACATAACCGACTTTATATTTTTTTCCCATTTTCACTCACCTACTAAACAAAATCAACAATCTTTTCTCTTGGAATTCCCATCGTCAATAATTTTTTTTGAATCACTCGCACTGTTACCGGTTCTTTTACTGCAATAATAACATCATCAAAGACACAACCTGATAAAGCCTCTGGAGACTTTATAGCCCAACCATTTTTTTTGAGTAACGCATAATTTTTATCTACCCATAAAACCACTTTTTTTCCTTGTGTTTCTTGTACCCTTCGATATAAATCACGTCCATAGCGTCCAGCTCCATAGATGGCTATCCGTTCATGTAATATCCCACAAGGAAAATCATTTGCCATACCATACTCTTTTTGTTGTACAGATGTGTATTCCTTTGACATCCTATGCAATGTAACCCGTTCATTTTTCAACTGTCCGACACGCAGCTGCCAATCTTTTTCTTGTTCATGACCAGAAATATATGCTTTCTCTGCATCAGACAAACTCGTTTCCTGAAACCATACAGCTTGTATTCCCAACTGTTTTGGAACTTCAACATCCGCCTCTAAGTTGTCACCACAATGCACCCAATTTAAAAAATCAACTTTCTCATATTGCTGCACCATCTCATAGAGCGTCCCATCTTCTTTTCGTTTTCTATACCGTGAGGAAACATATACAGTCAATTCACCTAAAACAGTGTCTGCCTGCACCAACATCCACCGCAAAGTTTTTTCATCTATATACATATTTGAAATAAGTACAACACGTTTCCCTTGCTTTTTCAATTTTTTTACCTGTGCAATATTTTCCGGTATACCCAGAACATTTTCACATTCCTTCAAACGCTCTAAAAGAAGCAACTGGTTCTGCTGTTCCTCAGTCAAATGTTCTCTTCTTGCAAATGTATCATAAATTTCATCCAAGGTGATATCACCTATCGAATCTTTACATATCTCATAAAAAGTCTGAGCTTCATAATACACCCTCAATTCATAAAAATTCTCTTTTATGCGTTCTGGAAAATCAACATACAATGGATTTTCTCGTAATTCGTCTTGCAATAAAGCAAAAATTCCTTTTGGCGTTGCAGTCTTACGTGTAATCAGCGTATCAAATATATCAAAACTATACAAATCATAAGTTTGACGATTTAAAACTTCCGGCAGTGCTTTAACCTTCCGCAACGCATTCAAAAAAGAAATGTTTCGCTGGATTTCTCCCTTATCAGCCCATGCCCATTGATAAAATTGATGATAAACATCATGACGACGTAAGCGGAAATGGAAATCATCTTCCTCACGCATCAATACATCCCACAATGCGGTCAATCCGTAACGCTGCTGCAGTTCCTGCAAGGACACAATATGATTTAAATATCCTGCACAATATAAAACAGCCCGAAACATCGGATACTTTGCTGGACAATTTGCTTTTATAAACTCCTGATCAAAAAACTCATAATGATTCAACCTATAAAAACAGTTCATCGGAATCATCTCTAAATATGCCTTTTGTAAGATTGGCCCCCAGTCTGCCTTAGGTGCCCTCTCAAGCAAAACATTTAAATCATCCTTTACCGTCACAGAAGACTGCAATATCAGCGTCCATAATTGATCAAAGACAGCAAAAACATGTTTTTTATCTCCTGCTTTCAGGCTTTGCAAATAATTCGCCAAGGTCTGCTCTTTGATATAAGGCATAATCATTACTCCATCTGTGAACTCATATGAAATAACATCTATTCGCCGAGTAGCCAGCTGCTGCATATTACGATGTAATTTCTCCATACAGCAAATACCTTCTCTATACATCGGCTTTTTCACAAATTTATGATCCGACCTCATACTCGTTACCAAACTATCCATCTTCCCGCGATCTGCAGTAACAACCGCATAATCAATGGCACAACATCTATCCGTATCTCCACATTCAACGAAAAACGAATTAGCTAAAAACGGAAAAACATTGTTTTGCAAAATATCCTCATATAAATCAAGCTCAGAAGCCAGTAAAGTCTCCTTACTACGGTAATACGGTGTGATACGTTCAAACATCTCTTTCCCCGGCAAATGCGCATCTGAATAAATCACTTGAGGCAAGCGATAATCCGGCAATGGATAATAAAATTTATTTTGAGAAAATCCCGCTGCCTTCAACGCATTCATAATTTCCTGCCTTGAAAAACCATACAAAGCGTCTGATTCAAAACCACTATAGGACTTATCATAATGCGGATTTAACTCACCACACAAATAACGAAGTCCATACCGATTATCCACCACCAACAAAAGCTTTCCATCAGGTTTTAACAATTTTTTCATCTGCTGCAAAAAGGATACTGTGTTTTCACGAACAAGAATATCTATGAGAACAATATAATCAAACTGGTGCGTAAAAGTAAGCTCCTCAACCTTCCCTGCATAAATCGTTAGGTTCTCCAGCTTTTGGTAACGCTTCATCAATGCTTTCGCTCGAAATGGTGATGCCTCTACCGCTGTAACTCCAGCTGTCCGTTCACAAAGATAGCCTGTCAATGCACCAAAACCCGCACCGACCTCCAAAACCTCTGCACCTTCCTTGAACGTGTACCAACCCAACAAAGCTGCCCGCAGCTCCGACAAGTGAAACAAAGGCTCCCAGCGGTCATCCTCACGCAGCACATCCGAAAAATCCCCATTTAAATGTTGTAAAATATAGCGATATATTTCTTGATCCACTCGCGAAGCACTCTGCTGAACGACCTCTCCATTCGCATAAAAAACAGCCATTTATCTCTTACATCCTTTCAACACGCCTCGTTGAAAATCACCACCGGCAAATATCCACCCTTTAGAAAAACATGTATTGTAATCCATTGAAGATAACAGCACATCAAACTCCGGTGCATCCTCTGCCTTATGATACGTACACAAGGAAATTCTTGTACCGCATCGCCCCAAAGATTTTTTCGCTCCCCGTAAAAACGCTCCCTCATGTCCTTCAATATCCACTTTGAAAAACAAATTCTCCTCAACATCTGCTAAAACAGAATCTGCCGTAACCATATTAATACTTTCTATATCTCCCACCATTTTGGGCACACATACGACCTTATCCTTGTAAGGCTCAAAGGTTGCTTCCAATGCATTAATCCATAATTGATCTCCTTCAAAAAGATATACTTTTTTCACTTTATCGACAACAGCCAAAGCCAATAGCCCCTCAGCACTTCCTACATCTACAAACACATCTTTTTTACCAGGTATGTGCTGCGTATCAAAATACCGATGTGGACTTTCTTCATCCTGCTCTGCTAATAATGCCCGCATACAGTTTTCCACATCTGCTTTATTCTCAAAAGGAAAATATAACTTTTTCTTTTCAAGTTCACAATAATACATCTGCCTCACAGTATCATAAGTAGTCCCTATATTTATCTGTGCATATTTTTTGCAAAATGAATATGGAAGCATCGGCAACGTATTGCATTCAAGCATATAATTGATTTCCTTCTCATATTGTAAATAGTATACATCTCCCAAATCTCGCAATTTGCTAAAATAATTCAGGCAAAAATCGCTAAACGTTGTATAAGGAATATTTGCTTGTTTTAACTGACACTCAATTTCCTTGGAAAATCCCGGCTGTGCAACCGTAATCAAGACCTGAAACTCTTTTTGCAGACTTTTCAATTCAGAAAAAGAAATAACTTTTTTCTGGCATAGCTTAGTTCCAATCCGCTGATTATCACAAAAACATTCCACACAATATTCACCCAATAAGTCTAATGCTCTTTTACCAGTTGAACCTGCACCAAACAAAATATAACGCTTCACATCATTACCTCCTCGTTGAGTGAATATTTTCCGCCCAAAGCTGGCGTCCCAAACAAAGTCCATCATCTCTCATAAGCCCATCCTTTGCCCGGCACTCCTCATCCGTATAATCCAGACTAATAAAACTATATAACTTATCAGCTAGCTCAGGACTAATTCCACCTGAATCAGGCTGATACATCCCATCAACATAGCTTTCCAAAAAGTCCATGATGCCGCGCTGGTTCTCAGCCACATACTTCAACTCAGCTGCTGAACGGCTTTCTTCATAACATACTGGATTTCCTTCCGCGTCCATATTATAAATGGACGGCTCTGGTGAAGTATAGGTGAATTCCGCATCTCCCATATGTGCAAAGAGATACGTGTCCGGCATATAGTTTTGGAACTCCTCAAAATAACCTGTAATATTCTCACTCTCCGGCTCAGGATCGTCATAGCGATGATGTCGGCACACATACAGCCCCTCCAGCTTACATGGCACGAGTTTCCCCAGCCAATGCTGGCAAGCCCCGCGCGAAACAAAATCAAAGAAAGCATATCGTTGTCCAGCCTGCAAATCAAACCGCGCAATATACTTCTCATAGTTTTTCCGGGTCGCAGCCGCAATCTCCAACAACCTGTCTTTATATGACAAAAAATATGCAACCTCATCCTCACCGAATTTTCCAGCATAATATGTCTCAATCTCTTCCGTTGCCAGACCAAATATCTTTTGCAAAACGAGCTCTGGTGCCTGTGCAACCATTTCCCGCCAAATACGCAGCATATCCGTTTTTGTTTCCATCATAGCCTTCCAGCAAAGCATACGTGACACATGGAAATACCAATCCTCTGGCAGCTCTTCATACTGCAGAATCTGCACAGCCCGACGATATAGTTTCTGCATCAAATATCCATCCCTTGAACCAAAAAGGATTCCTGCATAATCGCCCTTACGTACCATCTCGATGAACCACAAAACCGCTGCTGTAGATAATGGTCCTAAAAAAAAGTAGCCCAGCTCATAAGCTGTAGTCACCCTGCACCGTCCATCAGACCCAGCCAAAGCAAAAGGATTATTGAACACTGCTGCTAGAAAACAAGCAGCCAAGGAACGATCATTCAAGTTATGCAGATAGTTCCCGATACATCGATAAGAAGAAATATCTCCCATTTCCCGCGCAGACTTTATCTGGAAAACAGTCCCCCCTTGCAAACGGACTTTCTGGCTGATCTGCGTATCCGTTCCAATATACAATCCATTCTGCAACCCAGCCACATCCGAAAGAATCTCTGCCTCGTCCAAAATTTCGAAATGCTGTAATACTACCTTTATCTGTTCCTCTGATAAACATCCCTGATAAAAAAGAACAATCCGTTTTCCTTGTTCTCTGGCAAAAGCAAGTATTTCCAACATCTTTTTGCGCGGTGTTACCAGGCGGCAATATCTGGAAGTAATATCCCCTTCACCACTTTGTAAAAGCTTCAAAAAATCTTTCTGTGACCATGTCTTCATCAAAAGCAGTGTATCTTCGACTGCAAAACAAACTTTATTCTGCTGCAAAATCGTCTGCCGCAATGCCACCTCTGTCAGCGAAAAAAATCCCATTGCTGTCGCAGACTCTGTCCCATAGCCAAACAACTCAAATAAATCACGCCCATTTATACCAGATAAGGCAATGCCATGCTCCGAGCAAAAATCATGCAAACGATAGTAGATGGCATGCGCTGAGCTAATTCGAGCTACCACAACAATTATATCTGTCTGCGCCAACACAATCTCATCAAAGCTCAATACCTTTTTTCCATAAAAAAACTGCCCGGTCCGAGTTTTATCCATCAAGCCTATAATAGATGTTTCAGGAAAGCTCTCCAAAACAGCCTTTGTATTAACTCCAACACCATATAGAACAATCTTTTTATCCTTATACTTATTAAAACATCGTGCAAAAGACTGCACGACATATTCCTGATCCGTCATAAAGTTCACCCCGTTTACAATGGCTTATATAGTTCATCCGTCAACTTTGGCGGATCATTAAATTTCTTCGTCTCAAAAGCCAAAATGACTTCTTCAACACTCCAATCCATGCAATAAATCTTATCTCTATCACATTCCGTAAATGTCCTTGGAGCCTCCCGCCGATGATGACAGCCTGCACAGCTAAGCTTATCTGTGTTTTTCCAAAGGACTTTTGTTATACTCCAATTATGTATCCTGAAATTTGGACACGTACAGCCAAAAAAGATAAACATGGGTAAATGTATCGCCTGAGCAAAATGCATAAGACCGCCATCCATGCCTATATAAAGATCCATAGTCGACATCAATGCAACAGTATCATGCAATTTCATACCATAACATTTCTTTCCTATTCCCAAGTAATTATGCTCATCATAACCAATTTCAAAAACCGCATAGCCCTTATCCTTAAGATATTCTATAAAAGCTATCATCTTTGTGCGCTCATAGGTTCTACACGACCATGTTCCTTCATAATTAACACAAATATTTTTAATATTATTCCTATCATGCTCAAAAATAAGAGTTTGATCATAGACCGGTATCTTTTCTCGTTGGAATAATTGAAACTCAGGCAATACAGTCCTAACTCTTTCAATATATTCATCCAATACATATCCCAATGGTTTGTTTTCGTAAGCACCATTTAAATCAATAACCAAACTATGCTCCTCGATAAAGGTCGGCACAATATGCGTATTTAGAACTATGATACTATCATGATTGTAAGAAAACACCTCGGGATGTTCTGTTACGATAAACACCTGATACCCCAGAACTTTAAGCTTCCTAACAATTGGTTCTGTACTTAAGACATCGCCCATTCCCGCTTCGCGTTTAATTAGTACGCACGGCTTCAAAGTATAAGCTCTCAGCTTTTCATATGCCTTCCATGGATAAAAACTTTCTCGATATGGACTCTCCAAATACTGCAGATATTGAAAAAACTCATTACTTACACGAAAACTATTCAGAAAGATATTTTTTGAAAAAAGACTTGTTTTCACCTGTACCTGCAAAGATTCTTTTAATGAAAAAACAAAACCGCACTGAGATAAAGGATATGGTATATCCTTTATCTCATATACAGGTAATGCAAAAGCACTATTTTCATCCTTTTCTGATACACAATAGCCAGCCAGCCTACATATCCCTTTAAGTAGGAAACGACTCATCAATAAACCGTACTTTCCCGCGCCATATAAAAAAATATATTGATAACGGCAGCAAAAAAATTTTAAATCTTCCTCACATTTTATAACAGCTGTCGCATCCATATAAACGCCCCCTTATTATCCATCTCAATCAATTTTATATTTTTTATCCGTAAGATAATTTCGTATTTCCCACATATAATAATTGTCAATAAACTGAGCATCCTCATAATTATGTTTCCATTCAAAAGTTCCTACATCAACGATGCTTTCCTGACAAATTGGCAAATTCAAAATCTCTTGCAATGCCTGCTTTGGCTTTCCATTCTTATCTACCATTGAAATCTTTTCAAACGTCTCATCGGTATAAGTTCCCCAATTTAAAATTCGAGTAAACAATATGCGATCCGCATGCAGTTTTTTCCCCCACTCAATAAAAGCTGGAATCTCCTTATAATTTTCCTGCTGTACAACAAAATTCATTCGAAAATATTTTATTTCCCCCTCTTGTCGAAGTTTTGCTGCAAATTCCATATTTTTGAGTAAAGCTGACCAATCGCCACCTCGGCGTAATTTATGATATGTTTCTTCCATAGCAGCATCAATAGAAACACAAAACAAAATATCCGAAGAACGTCCATTCATCATCTTTTCCCACTTTGCCTGCGTAAATAGAGTTCCATTTGACAAAATCTGAAGATACTTACAAGATTTTCCCTTTGAAGAACTCCAAATCTTTTCATAAGCCTTACTTAAAAATACTTCTCCGTTACCAGCTAACATAACAAATTCTGTAAAAGGCATAACTTGTTCAAGAATCTTATCGGCTAATAAATCAATTTCCTCTTTATCAGCTCCTTTAGCCACCTTCAACTCCTTGCGACAGGTCTCACAATACAAATTACAAGAAAAATCTACTGCAATATTGACAGCCTCAGGATGAACCTTTGGCTCCGCATAACATGATTTTTCATATTTTTCCACATATTTTTTCTTTTTTCGGTTGATCAATACAGGACAAAGATCCTTTTTGCAAAAAGAAAAAGTATGATTTAATGCAGATAAACAAAATACCCTATGACGCTTTGATTGCCAAATATCTGCTATATCCTGTGCAACTAAATTCCCCATAGGAGCGTCCAAAAAAGTTGCACAGCAACTGTGAACCGTCCCATGGGGAGCAATATCCAAATGACTCAACATACTATGGCACTCTACTTCATAACAATCCGTATCATAATACGTTTTAGTCAATAATGCTGAAACAGGCTCCAATAAAGAAAATGAAATAAAATCCCTTCCTTCTTTTAATCCAAGCATTTCCAATTGTCTTTTTATACTAAAATAATGTACACTTGTAACCACTATAAAATACTTTTCCCAATCTTCTTTATTCATATTCTCAGGATGCTTTATCTGGCAAGCTGCAATCGTGGTATTTTTTTTATTTATATTATTATCTAAAAAAAACTCTACAGACAATTTATTCTGATATTTGTCCAAAAGCCTTTCCGCATTTTTCCCAGCCCCCCAAAAAACAATAGGCCGCCCTGCACTTTTCTCATTTATAGGATAATCCAATAAAGAAAAAAAATCTTCTACAAAAAAATAATCTTTTCTATACAACATGCTTTTTTTCTCTAAAAGTCCAGCCACTTGTTCTTTTTGGTAGCTGCATATAATACATCCAGAATTCTTTTCCCATTTATTTTTTATGAAAGCATCCAAACTATATATTTTTTTCTCTGACCAGGTTTTCTGCTGAAAAACATCATCAATATATCCTAAAATATGTGTTTCGTTAAAAATATATTGAAAATCTTTCTGTAATTTACCAATTCCATAAATCCACAAATTTTTGTTCAATAAAAATTCCCGTGCATCCATACGATCACCCCATGTCATTATATTTAACATTATTCATCCCATAAAGTTGATCAATTTACTCCCTCTGAATTTCATAAACTTTTTCTAAACCATAAATTACAATTTTCTCTTGAATAATCCAATTTTATCTCCATGTATTATAAACTTTCTGAAATAATTGTTTCTAAGGATATCATTGGATAATCCACATAATTGAGAATATCTATTCGAATTTTTTCATATAAACCTGTCGGAGTCACAATGATTCCATCAACGTTCGGCAAATCCGAGCCCAAATGATAGATAGGATAAGCACTGCTCAATGTATCCGCATTTCGGTCAACGATATAGCTCACCATAATCTGCGTCCTCTCTAACTCATGAATCACATGCTGACCTAAATTGCCTAACCCATAAACAGCCACACTATGCCAACTCATATTTAATAAATACTGCACAATAGTTTTTCCTGTTGCCCGCAAACTCAGCCAATCATTTAAAATACGATTTTCTTTTTTTATTCGATAGATTCTTTTTTCAAACGCTTCGTCATGTGTATCATCACTTCTGACTGAATCAGACAGCTTTCGTTCCAAACCATCTACTGAGTCCAAAGCCCCATATTTTTTTACTGCAGCTTTTATTACTTCCAAATAGCCATAGCCATTGACCGTATCCGGCTCAAGATACATTCCTTCGCCCCATTCATTCCAAGCATTTAAAAAAACATAGTCATTCTTCATTGCTATATTTTTTCTCACAAAGGCATCAAAATAAAACTGAAATTTTTTTATGCTGCCCCCTTTCATAACTTCCCCAGCCCTGCCTTTACGTGGTGTTGTATCAAAATCTACTACTCCACAGATATATGATTTTTTCCCGTTAATCGAATCATAATCTACCTTCAATGTCACATTCCAACAATCATCATAACTATAAGTCCTAAGCCCATTCGACATCTTCTTGATTGGAATCTTGTCCCATGCTGCATTGGGAAACCGAATCAATCGGGCATCCAGTAAATCCATGGGCATATAAGCTGTCCACATCTCGCCTATAACATAAAGTCCTCTAAAACCAGCCTCTTGACTCCATTGATTCCAGCAACGCAGCATATCGCCCAAACAAGGAATGTTTTCCGGCTGATAAATAACAAAAATCGGCTTATTATCCCGTTTCAGATAGCGACTATCTTTAAAAAAAGGCAGCAAATACGCAAAATGCTCTCGCCATTCTTTTTCCCGACCATACTTTTGTTCAAGCAAAATACCATCAGAATCTGCCTTTCCTCTGTTTTTTTCAAAATTATCAGCCCAAGGATTTTTCTGTTGCAATTTGCTCCAAGTCCTAGCCCATGTTTCATTTGCCCAAGTAAAACAAAAAGGCATATGAATATCTGTCCATTGCAATAAATTTTCTGCTGGTTTTTCTAGTATTTTTTTACCATCCTTAAACCAATAATGATAAAAGCTAAAACCACCGATTTCATATTTTTTCGCTAGCTCCGCTTGCCATTTCATCGTTTCTTTATCTAATAAATTATAATAATTATCTTGAAAAGGTTTTCTAGGTTGATTATGTCCTGAAAATAAAGGGTTCCCACCTTTTACAGATCTCCATTCCGTAAACCCTTTGCCCCACCACTTATCATTCTCTGGGATTTGATGAAATTGTGGAAGATATCGAACCAATACTTTAGGTATCCTCATTTAACTATATCCTCACATTCTGTTACCTTATGTACAAGCCATTCTTCTTTCTTAGGATTATTTGACACGCTCCATGAGAAAAGCTCCCCCCCTTTATCTGAACAATGCTTGCATAGTTCAATTGGGTTATTCAATTTAGAAACTATCTCATGCCAATTTAATAAGGTATTATGCATATCTACACCTAAATTACTCACATCTAAAAATTCTTTTTCTAATTTAAAATATTTTACATACTCTATAAGCAATGCCTCATAAGGGCAAATATATAGCCTTCCATTCCTGAAAAAATTACAATGCTTTTGCAAACACTTATTAAAAGATTTTTCAAAATCACTTTCCCCTGCCAAGTTCAATGTACGATAAAAAGTATTTACTTCTGTGGAAAATCCATATGTTATTCCATGACACTCCAACACACGACTTATTTCAGCCTGCAACTTTTTAGTCGGTGGGTACAATGTAATATCGACATGAATATCATTATCTATTAAACTTTGAAACAGCTCATCTTTCTGTTGTGGAAATAAAATTCCATTCGATACCAATCTAATATCTGTTTTTGGCATAAATTCACGTGCTACGGTAATATATTCTGTTAACCGTTTACTTAATAACGGCTCTCCACCTAACAATCTAAACTGCAATACTTCTACATGGTTCGCAATTTGTCGAAGATCTTTTTTGAAGCTATTTAATTCCCCTTCACTGTTTTGCAAAAATAAATTAGCAAAATGTGTGCATCCACTACATTGCAAATTGCAGTTATCGATAATATTTGTTTCTAAATAGGACAATATTGGCTTTGTACTTTTTGATTCCCAATATATGTTTGATAAATCAAGTTTTTTTTCAAACGATACGGGTCCCCGAACCACTCCAATATTATAAATTTTATTTTTTCTTAATTGCACCAATATAGTATTGACACTGACAACATCCTTTACCCCAATTAAAACCGCATCAATATCTCGTAAATATCTATTTTTCAATGCACTAAAAGAAATAACTTGTTTTTTTAACACAATATTATTTGTTTTTTTTAAATTATTATCTACAAAACAACTCACTTGTATATTATCATTTTCAAAAATTTGATGTGCCAAATATTTTCCCATTTTTCCACAACCAAAGATCGCAACATTCATAGTATCCTCACCTACATTAATAATTTATAGTAAACTTACCTGCATTAAAGCAGCAAAATTCATCTTTCACTTCTTCTATCACATGCATAAAATTTTTTTCATTTATTGCAAACAAAATTCCTATATTATTCCATTTATTTAAACGCTTCAAATCTGCTAAGACCATGACCTTTTTATTATGATAACTTTTTTGATTTCCACGTGTATCACTTATAACAAACCCCTCATATCTAATATTCTCCTGTTCTAAAACATCTGCAATCTGTCCTGCAATAATTCCAGCACCATAGATATATATTTTTTCATACTTTTCACAAAACAATTTAATATTTTCTTTTAATTCATTATTTTTCTGCATTACATATGTGGTGGCTTTTTTATATGGTAAAATAGCTACCACATATTTTCTTTCTTCGCTAGCACTCAAGGAGCGATCCATATTTTTTTTATAAATTTCTAAATCTTTCTGATAATCTTTTACGTTTTCTTCGTAGTTAGTTTGTTCCTGTAACATTTGATAAATATATAAACATGTATACGAAAATGCTATATTTGCAATATGTTTTCGCAAAGAACTCAAATCATCTATCGTCTCATTATAAATTTTTTTTAAAATATCTAAATATACTAATTTTTTCACATTAAATTTTTGTTGCATTAAACTATCATCGCGCATGCAATAATGGTATCCATATACAGGTTTATAATAAATTTTTTCAGCCCGTTTAAACAATATCCAATTAGCTACAGTATCGTCACCATATTCTATACTATCATCACAGATTTTATCATCATAAAACAAATCTCTTCGATAAATTTTATCCCATAAAGTCCAATTAAACAATGTTTGCTCAAACATTGCCAATAAAGCACTTTTTGATAAAAAGGATCTTTCCTCGTTATGTTGAGCAAACACTGCTTCTACTTTATCATTCTTATCTAAAACATAACTCCCAATACAAATGTCTATATCTGTTTTCTGTTGAATACATCCCATCAATTTCTGATACATATCTTGCTCAATCCAATCATCGCTATCAACAAAAGTTATATATTTTCCTTCAGCATATCGAAGTCCAGCATTACGCGCCGATGATGATCCTCCATTATTTTTATGAATGACTTTTATTCTTTTGTTTTTAGATGCATATTCATCACATAATTTTCCCGAGCCATCTATAGATCCATCATTAACCAGAATGATTTCATAATCTTTATAAGTTTGAACTAAAATAGAGTCTATACACCGTCCTAAGTATTTTTCAGTATTGTACACAGGCACGATAACACTAAGTTGCAACATTATTTCTCCTTTTCTATAGCTGTTCTATTTAGTTTCTAATTGTATTTTAATAAATTTAAATATTATTTCATTAAAATCCCCTGATTATGTCAAGATTGAACATTTCTATAACTCTATAATTTGCCATTATTATATGTCATATAATAATGACGAACGATAGATTCTTCTATTTCACCGAAAAATAAAAAATCTTTTTTTTCTCTTAATCCTAATCTTTCTAGCCTATATGCAATTTCATCTTCATAATTTTGAGTTGCAATAATGATTACGTTTTTTCTTTTCTTTAAACTTGTATCAATAGGTTTTTTTATTAAAATACTACCTTCAAAATAATTATTTACGGCATTTGAATCATAAATTTCTGAGACATTCATTTCAGCATAATTAAATAAATCAATACAACGCTTTCCATCTTTTCCATAACCCCAAATACCATACTTACAATCTTTATTTAATATATGCTCAAATAATTTGCAAAAAATTTTTTTACTATTTTTCAAGAGAATTCTTTTCAACAAAAATGAATATATACGTCTATAACGACATTCTTTAAAACTTTTTATAAAATTCTGTCCTCGATAATCGTCTAAAATATATCCATATTTTTCTATAATGGGCTTCCAAATGTCAAATGATGAATTATTATACCAAGCATGGCATCCAAAAGGTAATTTTCTGTCTAAAGTATTATAACATTTTCTAACATTTTCTTGTATCGAAAATGTTAATGCTATAGAAATATCTGGCACATGAAAATTCAAATTTTTGCATATACCACAATATGAAAAAAATAAATCTTCAAATTCACATAAAACTTTTTCCATTGGATGTTTTAAGTAAATCTGTTCTTTTATTTTTACTACGCTTAAAACACTTTCAATTTTCCTTAAAGAAAAACCTCCATTACCAACAGAAGCTCCCAAATTGTGCCAATCCCCTGGAAAATTCTTAGGCATTGGTGCACCAATATAATCATATGCCAATGCACAAAATTCTTCCAATCGGTCTGAAAAAACAAATGCATCCAATTGATAAATCAACATATAGGTATATTGGCGAAATCTTTCATAAAACAATTCCGACATTAACAACTCACTATATGTATGTGTACTATTAAAAAAAGTATCATTAAATGCTTCTATTTTTACATTCGGGTATCCTTGATAATGCAAATTCAATTTCTCTGGAATAATAAAACAAATTGGATATTTCCATAAAATTTTTTCAACCTGTTCTAAAGCTACTTTTTCCTTATCACTTAAATCAATTTTATAAATTGGAACTATAATAATAACTTTTTTCATCACATTTTCAACATACTATTTTTGTCAAACATCATATAATTCTTATATAATATACTCAAAAACTGCATATTTCCTTTCTTTTAAATTCATCATTGCTATGGCACTTTAACCCTCAAAACAAAAATTTAATATTTCTTACTAACCTTAATCGAGTAGCAAAATGCTTCACGACATCTGCCGCTCATAGAACTGTACGTGCAACTTTCAATAATCTTTAACGATCTTAGTAGATAACTTTATACTCAAATTATATAACAACTGAATTCCCCCAAACTATAGTGCCTTACTTGTCAAGACATAAAGATGAGCTTTTTATAATGAATCTGCTGATTCATACAGACCATTCAGCAGATTCTAGTAAGATTTTCGGATAGTAAACTTTGCGGGTGGAATGTTACCAATTGCTGAATGGCAACGAATAAAAAGGTTCTCATCGTCTGATCCGAACAATTCTTCAGATTTTTTCACTCATTCCACCTGCATGGTGAGCCGTCCAAGTTTTTTTCATAGGCTACTTTTTCTTTACATTCCATTGTGAGCTTTTCTTTCAGGTTTTCGGGAACCATTAAAAACAACACTGGCATTCTCGAGAAATTCTTTTTCCCAATTACCGAGAAGGTTAGTTTGTATTTGTTTTTCGGATGCGGTAGTATTGAGATTTTTCTCCTTTTAAGAGTTCTAAGACAACTAACTCCGATTTTAATGTAGCTGAGAAATTTCTTCTTGTACATGACATATAATGAACCCTCTTTCTGAATTTCAATATAGCAGATTCATTATAATCGTGTTCAGAACATGTCGTGATTTATGGTACCATTATAAACAGACTCTTTTAAAGCTCAAATTCTTCACATAACATCATTCAGAAAATTCTATTTGATTAATTCCACCATATTGATAATTTTATATGGGTATTTATATTCATTTAAAATCTGCTCTTCAATAGAATCAAACAAATACGGAACTGCAACAATAACAGCTCTAATATCATCATTTTGCAAAATCTTAGGACTATGTATAGCCTTATCAAGATTAGTGTTACCTTGCCTAGTAGGTGAAGCATCTATAAGATAAATATTCTCATTTTTTACAATAAATTCTTCTGTGTATAACCGTTCCATAAAATATTTTCCCATTCCCCAAAAAGCAATTTTAGAGTACTTTTTCAAAGCAACTTCAATGTTATTTAAAGTTCTTTCGCGTACTTTTTTAAATTGAGGCAATGAATGATATTGACCACAATATCGACAGCGCATTCTCTGTCTTATGTCAAAAACATCCGTTATTTCCCAATGATTAACCTTTTTGCAATTTACACATTCACCAATAAAAGCAACTTTATTATTCTCATAATCAAATACTGTATCTCGAATATTTATTGCTTCTTTTTCCGTTCCCATCAATACTGCCAATTTATTATATAAATTTCGATATTCGGTCTCTGATAATTTAGATACGTTTGTTAGTAAACACCCATCTTTTATAAATTGCACTTCATCCTTTATAATCGCTTGTTGTACTGCATATTTATATATATACGTCCCAGGAAAAGTTCTTATCATCAATAATGACAACCCGTATTTTCTATGTTCGTTCCACCATTTCAATGTATTATTCGCAGTTTCCATTGTTTCATTGATATCACCAAAAATAAAATTTCCCTGTATTCCTATTCCTGCATCATAAGTCAATTCTAAGGCTTTTTCTATTTGCTCAACACTTGTATTTTTCCGCATACTTTTTAAAATAGAATTATCCGCACTTTCTATTCCATAAGAAATAACCACACAATTAGCATCTTTCAATAATCTTACCATCTCTTCATTTACATCAGAAACCCTAAATTGTGCCGACCATTCTATCTTATAAATTTTGATTCTTTCACAAAATTCTTTTACCCGATTTATATCATACGAAAACAGCTCATCGGCTATTGATAAGAATTTGATATCATACCTTAATACTAAAAAGTCAATTTCTTTAAACACATTGTCCAAAGAACGTTGCCGATACTTTTTCCCACTAGGATGAAAACAAAATGTACACTGGAAAGGACAAGATCTACTTGCAATAATAATTCCAGTTTTTTTACTATATGCACCAGAAGTTCCAACTTCTAATTCCATTAACTTGGAAAATTGAAATCCTTCATAATCTGGTATTTCCAATTCATCTAAATCATCATTGTCTACTCTTTCCTCTGTTTTATAATACCTTCCATTTTTCAAATAGATAAGTCCGCTTATATTATTTATTAACTCTCTTTTTTCTAAAGCATGACATAATTCGACTACACTAAATTCTCCCTCACCAATAATTCCATAGTCAGCAAATTCTATTGCTAACATTCCTGGTTCGGGATTACTAGTAATAATTCCACCACCAATGATAGTAACTATATTAGAATCAAAAGATTTTACAGCAGCTAAAATCTTTTTCAATGAACTATATTGAACAGATAATCCTCCCGTCAATACTACATTAATAGAATGTTTTTTTATGTAAGCTTCAACTAGCTTATCAACCTCTCCAACCTCATGATTTAAATTTAAATTTATTACATTTAAACCAGCTTTTTTCATGCTAGCTGATACATATGCAATCCCTGGCGGAAACATATATCCATCACCTATTTTTTCCACAACCTTAGGCATAACCAATAAATAATTCATCATATCACCTTTCACCCGTTCTGTTTATTTTAGCTAAAAACTTTGACTATAATGGTACCATAAATCAAGATATTTTTTAAACGCGATTATAATACACTCAACTTCCCACCTGTAAAAGTGGGCTAAATCCTTGAAAAATCTAATAAGACTGCTGTTCTCATGTTACTCCAAAGATACCGCTTTATTCCCTTGGCTTTCAATTTACTTTCGTCTTTAAAAGATAGCAACCACTATCAGGGAATTGCCCCTTCAGTTGACCAACGCACAAATGGCTATAAATCCAGCTTCGAAAGTATGCTTCACAGGCCGGATGCTGGTCTGCGTCTGATCAAAAGTGCCTTAGACATAGGGATTTCTGCTGACTATGTTCTAATGGATACTGGTTTACAACGGAGCCCTTCATTAAATCAAGCCAAGACTTGGGACTGGATGTCATTCATTGGCATGGTCAAGCAGATGAACCAAAGCTACACCTTTCATGGCAAAACCTATAAGTTAGAGCAGCTCAAAAAGAGTGCTTTGGCTCCTTAGTGGTATATACAAAAAATCATCACATTCCTGTAAAAATTGTCTTTGTTCGCAATCGGAACAATCAAAGCGAATGCCTGTATATTCTGAGCATCGACATCGAGCTTAGTGATGCTAAAATTGTGCGAATTTACGGCAATCGTTGGAGTATAGAAGTATTCTTCAAAGCGTCGAAATCCTTATTTAAACTTGGCAAGGAATTTCAAAACCGCAGCTATAATGCCAATATAAACCATACAACGATTGTTTTTACGAGATGCATCCTTGTGGAATGGATTCGCAGAAATGAGAAAAACAAAAAAACTTATAGAGCATTATTTTTTGACATGTGCGAGGATATACAGGATATGGAACGCCTTGACGCACTTAGAAGTTTGATGAAACTATTTATTGAGATTGCCAATGGTTTTGCCGCCGAAAACACGGAAACCATAAAAAGTAAATTAAAGGATTGGATTACCTCCCAGACCAGATTTGTTCAGGCTTTGTTTGCTAATTTGTGCTGGGAAAGTTGAG
>WSSedB1CaDRAFT_10000405_pt1 | contig 19314 bp, 17 predicted proteins | sample WetSurSB1Cattail_FD_9460 | JGI IMG/M metagenome (IMG submission 9460)
TGCCATCGGGTAATCCGCGGAAACGGAGAATTGAGCGGATATCGCTGGGGCGTAGAGCGGAAACGTAAAATTCTGGAAATAGAAAAAGGATGAAAATCCGGAATACATAAGAAACCGCACCTCCTGATACAGGCGCATGCGGGNTTTTNGCATAAAAAAAGCCCGGTTCTCAAGGAAGGGGGGATGAGAACCGGGCACAGGGGNANTNCCCCCATGAAAACTGNTGGGATTAGTCGACCGACTTCCTCAGNAAGGTGGGGATGTCGTACTGATCTTCATTNTCTTCGGAATAAGATGCAAANCTGGCCTGTGAACGAATACGGCTGACGTTTTCCGTCTGCTGNCGGTCACGCTTGAAAGTCGGAATATCCAGNATNTTCTTGGANGGNGCATGTTTTTCAACNAGCGGCANNGCNNTCTTGCGCAANTCACGCCCNTTCTCCGTGTCAAAACGGTCGCCAAAGCCGGTNGCNATAACCGTAACCTTGATGNTTTCAGCNAGGTTNTCGTCCCTGACCACGCCGATTTTGATGTTTGCTTCGGGATGAACTTTTTCGTGGACAATGCGGTTGACCGTATTGTAGTCGTCCATGGTCATCTGGTCGGAGCCGGTAATATTGACAAGTACACCCTTGGCGCCGGAGATGTCGTTGTCTTCCAGCAGAGGGCTTGAGATGGCGCAGTTGACCGCATCAGCAGCACGATTGTCGCCAGAACCGGAGCCGATACCCATCATGGCCATGCCACGCACGCTCATGACGGTCTTCACGTCGGCAAAGTCCAGGTTCATCAAACCAGTGGAGGTAATCAGTTCGGAGATGCCCTGTACGGCCTGACGAAGTACATCATCGGATGGTTTGAAGGCATCGAAGAGCGACATGTTTTTGCTGGCCATGCTGATCAGGCGGTCGTTGGGAATGATGATCAGCGAATCCACGTGTTTCTTGAGTTCGTTGATGCCGCGCTCTGCCTGATCCGTGCGGGCCTTGCCTTCATAGGTGAACGGCTTGGTCACGACTCCCACGGTCAGGGCGCCGGATTCGCGGGCAACTTCGGCAATAACCGGCGCGGCACCCGTACCGGTGCCGCCACCCATGCCGGCGGCGATGAAGACCAGGTCAGCCCCTTTCATGGATTCCAATAAGTTGTCACGGTCTTCCATGGCAGCATTCATGCCTACGTCCGGGCTGGACCCGGCGCCAAGCCCCTTGGTTAGTTCACGACCAAGTTGAATCTTGATCGGAGCCTTGGAAATGCGGAGCGACTGGGCATCTGTATTGGCAACAACAAAATCGACTTTATCCAATGTACTGGCTATCATGGTATTTACGGCATTTCCACCACCACCGCCGACACCGATCACCTTTATGACAGCACCCTGTTCTATGGCCTCATCATATTCAAACATCCCGTTCCTCCCTTCAATCAGTGACAATGGGTTATCCCACGCTGGTAAACTATAGTCATATTTTCGTCTAAATAAAAGTTAAAACAATGCACTCACCGCCCAAAAACCAGCTATGTTGTTCTTTCCACCGAACTTTTTTTCAGCAGATTTTCACACTTATTAAGGCTAGAAAAACTCACCGAACCAGGACTTCATTCTGCTAAGTACCGAGCTGAACAAACTGTTTTCCATTTTTGTGGTCGGGAACTCACGTGCCCCGGAATTGCGGCTGCCGTAAATTACCAGACCAACGCCTGTGGCATAAACCGGTGAATTGACAACATCGATCAGACCGCCAATCTGCTGGGGTACGCCGCGCCGAACCGGCAAGTTGAAAATCTGCTCGGCCATCTCGGGCATCCCTTCCAGTATACTGGTTCCACCAGTAATAACAACGCCAGAGGCAATCGAGTCTTCCAGCCCGGACTTGACGATTTCACGGTTTACCAGAGTGAAGATTTCCTCCACGCGGGGACCGAGGATCTCGCACAACACGTTGCGGGAAAGCTCGCGTGGCCTGCGGCCGCCAACGCTGGGTACCTCGATCTTGTCCTCCTTGCCCACCAGCGCGGAAAGACAGCAGCCGTACTTCTTCTTGATCTTTTCCGCTTCAGCCATGGGGGTGCGCAGCCCCACGGCAATATCATTGGTCAGGTGGTTGCCTCCCAGGGAAAGCACCGAGGTGTATTTGATGGCACCCTCGGAGAAGATGGCAATGTCGGTGGTGCCACCGCCGATATCCACCAGACAGACACCCAATTCCTTTTCATCGGCCGACAGCACCGCCTCGGAAGAAGCCAACTGCTCCAGCACAATGTCGGCCACATCCAGGCCGGTGCGATTGCAGGATTTAATGATATTCTGGGCGCTGGCCACTGCCCCGGTGACAATATGCACCTTGGCTTCCAGACGGACACCGCTCATGCCCAGCGGTTCGCGGATGCCATCCTGCTCGTCAATGATGAACTCCTGCGGCAGAATGTGAATGACTTCCCGATCCATGGGGATGGCAATTGCCTTGGCCGCATCGATGACGCGACGGATATCCTCCTGGTTGACCTCGCGGTTCTTTATGGCAATGACACCCTGGGAATTGGTCCCCTTGATGTGTCCGCCAGCAATACCGGCATAGACCGATTTAATCTCGCAACCGGCCATCAACTCAGCCTCGTTAATCGCTTTGCGGATGGCGCCCACGGTACTTTCGATGTTGATGACGACACCTTTGCGCAACCCGCTGGACGGACTGGTCCCGATGCCGACAATGTCGATGCCGTCCTCGGTTACATTGCCGACGATTGCACAGATCTTGGTAGTGCCGATATCAAGACCAACGATCAAATTGTCTTTTCTTATTGATGACATGCGTCCCCCTGCCTGTCTCTTGAATTCGTGTATAGAGTCAACTTTTTTTAACAATAATTTTATCGTTGTAATCGAGATCGATATACTGGATCGTCTGTTGCTGGGCTTTAAGATTCTGGTAGATTCTGGCCAGTCGACCGAATTTCGCGGAAAAGTCTCCCGCTCCGATCTTGACCGGAAGCGATCCGGAAGCCGTAAACAGGGTAAAACCGTAGCCCTTGTCGTAATGAATCTCCGATACGTCCGCGAGGATAAATCCGCATTTCTCCCGCAGTAGTGTCAGCAGTTCGCAGGTGGTTTTCAGCGCCTCTTTCATACCGGCCGGATCATTGGTCAGATCTTCTTCACTGAAACCGGTAACCACAGGATAATCCAGGCGGTCCCCCTGATTGAGCACCTTGAACATCGTCCCTTTTTTATCCATGTAATAGAAATACCCCATATTGACAACAGCCAGCGGCTCACGCTCGGTAATCGCAATTGAGATCGCATCCGGATAGTAGCGGCGAATGCGGACCGTCTCCACCCAGGGATTGAGGGTCAGCTGGTCACCCATTTTCCTCAGGTTCATTCGCAGCAGATCCCGTCCCGGCTCAACACCGGCAATGGTCATGATCTCTCCGCGGGTCAGCCGTTTTGTTGCGGAGACCTCAATATTTTTCAGCCGGAAAAACGTAAGCGAGCTGAGTAAACTATAGCCGGAAAACACCAGGCCGCACACCAGCGCCACACCAGCCAGACCGAACATGATCTTTCCCAACGGACGCAGATATTTTTTCAGGTTGAGCGGCTTGCGCTGAACCTTGACGCGATTGGCAACGACCTTCTTGCTCTTGCTCTTGCTCCTGCATCTGGAGCTGGGGCTGGAATAATCCCGCATATGATTATTCCACCTTTACCGAAAGTGCCGCCGACCTGATGATACGTTCCACCAGGGACTCGAAAGAGAGACCGGCACCCTTGGCTGCAATCTCCGGCAGCAGGCTGAGCGCCGTCATTCCCGGCAGTGTATTGACTTCCAGCACATAGCATTCCCCCTGGGGAGTTACCAGCAGGTCAACCCGGCTGTATCCACGNCACCCTAAAGCACTNTGCGCNGCAAGCCCGACCTGAAGTGCCTTTTCATACAGCGTCTTTTCCAGGCGGGCCGGAAAGATGTGCTCGGCCATGCCGTTGGTGTACTTGGNCTCGAAGTCATAGAATTCATTTTTGGGTATAATTTCTATGGCGCCGATGGGNCGNTCATCCANGATGCCGACCTGAACCTCCTGCCCCTTGATAAACTGCTCCACCAGAATTTCGTCGTCATAGCGGAATGCCAGATCCAGGGCAGCATCCAGCTCGCTTTCCGCCTTGACGATGGAAATACCCACCGAAGAGCCCTCCTGCACCGGCTTGACAACCAGCGGCAGTCCAAAGGAGAGGTCCTTGAGGGAAACCCGCTGGCCCTGCCGGACATGATGAAAAGAGGCCGTCAGAATACCGGAAGAAGCAAAGGTCTGCTTGCTGTAGAGTTTGTGCATGGCCAGGGCACTGGCCAGCACGCCGGAACCGGTATAGGGAATATTCATCAGCTCCAGCAGCCCCTGAACACAGCCGTCTTCGCCGTAGCGTCCGTGCAGGGCGATAAATGCGGCTCCGGCTCCCTCACGGCTGAGTACCTGCGGCAGATCGCGCCCCACATCGATGGTCACGGAATCGTATCCCCGAGCCAGCAACGCTTGGTGCACGGCTGCTCCACTGGCCAGCGAAATCTCCCGTTCGGCCGAAAGCCCACCCATTAAAACAGCTATTTTTCCAGATGTGATATCACTCATAATTATTCCTCGCCCACTATACGCACTTCTTCTTCAAGTGTCACGCCGGATGTAGTTAAAACAGCATTTTTTACCGTCTTCGACAGCTCCAGAAAGTCTCGGGCCGTGGCGGATCCGGTGTTAACCAGAAAGTTGCTGTGAACCTCGGAAACCTGCGCACCCCCTACCCGGACGCCGCACATGCCGGCAGCGTCAATCAATCGCCAGGCTGTCTGACCGGTTGGGTTTTTAAAGAAGGAACCGGCGCTGGGAAAACCGACATTATGCTTGGAGCGGCGCAGCTCCAGATCCTTGCGGATCTCAGCCTCGGTGTGCTGTGGTTCCCGCTCATCCAGGTTAAAAACCGCCGCCAGGATGATATCGCCCACGGACAGCGTCAGACGCCGATAACCATAGTCGAGCTCTTCCCTTGGATACACTCCGACATCACCGTCACGCAGCAGGGTCAGGGACTCGGTCCATTCCAGGATACCCGAGCCATAAGCGCCGGCATTCATCCTTATAGCTCCGCCAACGGTACCGGGTATGCCGGAGATAAAGCCGATACCGCCAAGCCCCTTTTCTTGGGCAAAACGCACCACCATCAGGTTTTCGGCCCCGGCCTCGGCGCGAATACGCTTTTCACCGGCCTCGCTGATCCGGTTGAACTGCTCCAGCGAGATCACCGCTCCCCGTATACCCTTGTCCCGCACCAGCAAATTGTTGCCCTTGCCGATTGCCAGCCAGGAAATATCCCTCTCTGCCAGTTGATTCAGCAGTTCTTGCAAGTCGTCCGCATCCTCCGGCATGGCATACATATCCGCCGGACCACCCACCTTGAGCGATGTGTGACGGCTCATGGGCTCATTTCGCAGCAACCGGCCGCGTATCACGATCTCCGGGCGGTTCAGTGCGCTCCCTCCAGCAGGGTTACCAACGCCTCACCCTGTTGCCAGATACTTCCGGCTCCCAGAGTAATTACCATATCCCCTTCCCTGACGATTCCGGCCAGATGTTCGGGAATCAGCTCGCGGTCTGCGATCCAAGTCACATCTTTCTGGCCATGACGAAGGATCTCGCGGGAGAGCCGTTCTGCAGTGGCATCTTCGATCGGTTTTTCTCCGGCGGCATAGACATCTGTCAGGATCAACACATCGGCATCATAGAAAGCGGTGACAAATTCGTTGAACAGTTCGTGGGTGCGAGTAAAACGGTGTGGCTGAAAAACAGCCACGATACGGCGTTCCGGCCACCCCAGACGCGCCGCGGCCAAGGTCGCTTTTATTTCAGCCGGATGATGACCGTAATCATCCACCACCGTAATACCTTTCACTTCACCCTTGATGGTAAAACGCCTTCCAACACCACCAAAGAGGGAAAAACCCTCCTGAATGGTACTGAACGGCACATCGAGCTCCAACGCCACGCCAATACAGGCCATGGCGTTGAGCACGTTGTGGCTACCCGGCATGGCAAAGGAAATCTCACCCAGGCGGTACCCTTTGAAATGCGCCGTAAAAGAGGTGTTGAAACCATCGTGTTTGACATGGGTGGCGCGGATATCGGCCTGCGAGGACAGACCATAGGTCACGTAGCGTTTTTTGACCTGTGGCAGAATCGCCCTGATATTAGGATCATCCAGACAGAGAACCGCCATGCCGTAGAACGGCACCTTGTTTATGAATTTGACAAAGGTCTCCTTGATCTCCTCGATACCGCCTAGATAGTGGTCGAGATGGTCGGCATCGATATTGGTGACCACGGCGATTGTCGGAGAAAGCACCAGAAAGGAACCGTCCGATTCGTCTGCCTCGGCCAGCAGAAACTTGCCCTGCCCCAGTTGGGCGTTGGTTCCGATGGCGTTCAGCTTGCCGCCGATGACGATGGTCGGATCGATACCGGCATGTCCCAGGATGGAGGCAGCCATGGAGGTTGTGGTGGTCTTGCCGTGGGTACCGGCAATGGCAATGCCGAACTTCATGCGCATCAGCTCGGCCAGCATTTCGGCCCTCGGGATAACCGGCACATGCAGACGTTTGGCCTCAACCACCTCGGGATTATCGTCATGCACGGCCGAGGATATGACCACCACGTCCACATCCTTCAGGTTTTCGGCACGATGACCGATGGCGGTCACGGCGCCGAGACGGGCCAGCCGCTCGGTAATATCCGAGCCGCGCAGGTCGGAGCCTGATACCTTGTAGCCCAGGTTCAAAAGAACCTCGGCTATACCGCTCATGCCAATGCCGCCGATGCCGACGAAATGAATTTTATCAATTTTTCCGTACATAGAGGAGCACTCTCTTCAGTTAGTTATTTTCATGATTTCATCCACAATAATTGCGGCAGCATCCAGACGGGCCATACTAAAGGCCGACGCCCCGATACGCCGCACTAATTCCCGATCCCCAGCCAGACAGGCGACCATTCCGGCCAGCCGCTCGCCGGTCAGATCCTGTTCCAACAGCATGAAACAGGCTGACTTGTTGAGCAGGGCCTCGGCATTTTTGCGCTGATGGTCATCCACCGCATAGGGAAAGGGGATGAAAAGACAGGCCTTGCCGGTAGCCGTAATCTCGGCAATGGTAGTGGCTCCCGCCCGGCAGATGATCAGGTCGGCCCGGGCATATTCCGAAGCCATATCGCTGATAAACGGTACTACCCGCGCCTGTATTCCCGCCGCGCCATAAGCGGCGTCAACCTCGCTGCAATCCTTCTCCCCGGTCTGGTGGGTTATATCCAGCAAGAGGCCGCTTTGCTTCAGATGCGGCAGCGCAGCCACCATGGCCAGATTGATAGCATGAGCACCCTGGCTACCACCAAATACCAGCAGGTGGAAACGGGGACTAGGAACTGGGGACTGGGGACTGGTAAAATCCGGACTCTGTTTTTCCTGGTCCCTAGTCCCTAGTCCCCAGTTCCCGGTCCCCGGTCCCAGTAAATTCAGAATCTGCCTCCTCAACGGATTGCCGGTCAACAGTGTCTTGTTCCGGGGAAAAAAATGGGCCGATTCTTCCACGGTGATAAAAATCCGGGCGACAACCTTGGACAGCAGTTTGTTGGTCATGCCCGGCACGGCGTTCTGTTCGTGGATAACACAGGGAATCCCCATGCTCCATGCGGCCAGAAGCATGGGCAGGGAAGCGTATCCTCCCACCCCCAGCACCGCGTCCGGACAAAAGTCGGCGAGCAACGTGCGCGACTGGCGATAACCGTTCAGCATCATCCCCGCCCCCCTGAGCTTGCTCAGCACACCCTTGCCGCGAATACCGGCAGCCGAGATCAGCTCCAGCCGAAAACCGGCAGCCGGAACAGCACGCGCCTCGATACCGCGCTCGGTACCCACGAACAGGACCTGGTTGTCCGATTTACGGGAGAGAAACTCCTCAGCCACGGCAATGCCGGGGAAGAGATGCCCTCCGGTGCCGCCACCGGCAATGATCAGTCTCACAAATCCTCTTTCAGACTTATGGGAGCTATCTTCAGCCCGGACGAGATATTAAGCAGGATACCAACGGCAAACAGGCTGATCAGCAGCGAACTGCCGCCATAGCTTATAAACGGCAGGGCCAGCCCCTTGGTGGGAAACAGACCGGAGATAACCCCCATATTGACCGTAGCCTCAATCCCAAACAACACCGCGATTCCCAGAGCCAGAAAGCGTCCGAAAGCGTCCGGCGCCGCCACGGCAATGCGCATGGCCCTTTGCACCAGCAGAAAGAACATGGCAATGATCACCGCCACCCCCAGAAAACCCAGTTCCTCGCCCACCACTGAAAGAATGAAGTCGGTGTGCGCCTCGGGGAGATAAAACAGCTTCTGTTTACCCTCTCCCAACCCCTGGCCGAACAGGCCGCCCGTTCCCAGCGCCAGCCAGGACTGGATAATCTGGAACCCCTTGCCGGCCGGGTCGCTCCAGGGATTGCTCCAGGCATCCATGCGTCCTTTATGATAGCCGTGGCTCAATTTGTAAGCCAGAAGCGGCAGGGCCAGCAGAATCATGGAGAAAATATGAGCCAGACGGGTACCGGCGGCAAACAACATCGTAAAAGCCACCGCAACCAGGGTCAGGGCTCCGCCCAGATCGGGTTGGGCCGCAAGGCATCCGATCAACAGGGCCAGTACGATCATGTAGGGAATGATGCCGGACTTGAAATTTTTGATCTTATCCTGCTTCTTGTCCAGCGAATAGGCCATGTACATGATCAGGGCCAGTTTAGCCATTTCGGAAGGCTGCAGGTTGAAGCCGGGCAGCTTGATCCAGCGCGAAGATCCGCCAGCCTTGCCGCCGATCCCCGGAACCAGCACCATGACCAGCAACACGAGACAAAGAAGCAACGCCGGTACCGCCATTTTTTTCCAGAAATGGTATTCCACGCGCATAACGCCCAGCATGATCGTAAAACCGCCAACGGCAAACAACCCCTGGCGTTTGAGGAAATAAAAACCATCGTGATAGCGCTTGTCAGCCATGACCGAAGAGGCGGAATAGACCATCACCACCCCGAAGCAGGTCAGGGCGATGGCCATCAGCATGATGACCAGATCATAGTTTTCAAGCTTTTTGAGCATAACGTTTCTGCTATCCCATCTCTCGGGAAATTCCTCTCCTTGTTAGGAGAAGAGGTTAAAAACTGTCGTCAACCAAGGCAACCACATGAGAACTGCCACGCGGAGCTGTTCCTACAGGACCTTTACCGCCGCGATAAAACGCTGGGCCCGTTCCTCATAGTCGCGGAACATGTCAAAACTTGAACAGGCCGGAGACATGAGTACCGTTCCACCAAGGGCCGTGATCTGGGCTGCCAGCACGACCGCATCTTCCAGCGTTGCAGCTTGCCGGGTATCGGTCAATGCCCCCAGTTCAGCCCGCATCCGTCCGGCAGCCTCACCGATCAGGATCAGATGGCGCACCCGGTCCTTGACCAGCGGAGCAAGTGGAGCATAAGAGCCGCCCTTGTCCTTGCCGCCTGCGATCAGGGTAATGTTCGTGAAGCTCTCCAGCGCCTTCTCCACACTGCCCACGTTGGTTGCCTTGCTGTCCTCGTACCACCTGACTCCGTTGACTTCACGCACAAACTCCATGCGGTGGTGAAGCGCCTCGAAGTCCCGCACACACTCGAAACTCTCGGCGGGACGGCAACCAAGCAGCAGACTACATGCCAAGGCTGCCATGATGTTTTCCAGGTTGTGCACGCCCTGAAGACGGAAGCCGTCTGTGGATAAACGCTCTTCACAACCGTTGTGACGCCAGACAATGGTATCTCCGCGGTGAAAAATCCCCTCATCCAGCTCGGTTTTGCGGCTGAAGGGAAACAGCCGCGCCTTGAGCGTGCGGCTATGCTCCCGGACCAGTGCATCATCGACGTTGATCACCGCAAAGTCGTCACTGGTCTGGTTCTCGAATATGCGCAACTTGGCGTCAATGTAGTCCTGGTAGGAGGCATAACGGTCCAGATGGTCCTCGCTCAGGTTCAGCAATGCCGCCACTGTGGGACGAAAGCTGGTGATCCATTCCAGTTGGAAGGAACTGATCTCCGCCACCACCCGATCCACGGCTTCGCCGGAATCGGCAAGCTCGATCAGGGGATTGCCGATGTTGCCCCCAACAAAGGTACGAAACCCATTATGCTTGAATATCTCGCCGGTGATGGTGGTGGTAGTGGTCTTGCCGTTGGTGCCGGTGATAGCCACCAGCGGTGCATCGATATAACGCGACGCCAGCTCTACCTCGCTGATGATCTCAACCCCGGCCCGACGCGCCATGATCAACTGCGGCAGATTTTGGGGAACTCCCGGGCTGACCACGATCAGGTCGCTGGCTTGGAACGTCTGTTCATCGTGATACGTCAATTCCCGTTTAATCTCGAAACCGGCCAATTGGGCCATCTGTTCGGCCAGGGCTGACTCACCTCGCATGTCGGTGACAGTCACTCGTGCTCCCCGTGAAGCCAGAAAACGGGCACAGGCCACACCGGTTTTTGCCAGGCCGACCACAAGTATGTTTTTATCATTCAGCTGCATCGTATCCTCAAACCCCTGTACTTACACACTCTGCTTGTCAGCGCATCTTCAACGTCGAAATAGCCACCAGCGCCAGAATAATAGTGATGATCCAGAACCGCACAATGATCTTCGGCTCAGCCACTCCCTTCAGCTCGAAGTGGTGGTGAATCGGCGCCATACGAAAAATGCGCTTGCCACGGTACTTGTACGATCCGACCTGAAAGATGACCGACAACGCCTCCACCACGAAAATGCCCCCCACGATCACCAGCAGGATTTCCTGTTTGGTTATAACGGCAATGGTCCCCAGCGCGCCTCCAAGGGAAAGCGCCCCAACGTCACCCATGAAGATTTCGGCCGGATAGGAGTTGTACCAGAGAAACCCCAGCCCGGCCCCAACCATGGCTCCGCACACCACGGCCAACTCGCCGGCGCCCACTACCCGTGGCACCTGCAGATAGGCCGACAAAGTGGCATGACCGGCAATATAGCTGAACAACATATACGTAGCTGCATTGATCGCCACTGGACCTATTGCCAAACCATCCAACCCATCGGTCAGGTTGACCGCATTGCAGGCGCCCACAATCACCAGCGTCACAAAAGGAATGTACCAAAACCAGAGATCGGGATGAAAATTCTTGAAAAAGGGAACGTAGAGCTGTTCGTTGAATTCGGGCTTGATAAACAGGAAAACGCCCACCGCGCCTGCCAGCAAAACCTCCCAGAACAACCTCTGGCGTGCCGAAAGCCCCTTGGGGTTCTTCTCCACCACCTTCTTGTAATCGTCCACAAACCCGATCACACCATACCCCACGGTGATGAACAGCACCATCCACACATACTGGTTGGAGAGGTCTGCCCACAGCAGGGTTGGTATAATGATGGCTGCCAGGATCATCACTCCACCCATGGTCGGAGTGCCTTGTTTTTGCAGGTGTGACTCAGGGCCATCGGTGCGGATCACCTGACGGGCCTGTAGTCCCTCCAACATGCGGATGACCCAGGGACCGAGCACAAAGCAGACCAGCAGCGCCGTAATCATGGCATAGATGGTACGAAACGTCAGGTACTTGAAGATATTGAAGAGCTTGACGTTGCCGGCTAATGGATAGAGAAGATGATACAGCATAATATTTCTCCGTATGTGTAGGGGCAACCCCGTGTAGGCGCCCTTGTTGTTATAGTTAGTATAGCCGCCCCAGCAAGGACAGCAACGCTGAGCCGCACCTACGCCTTTTTCGCCCGGATTCCTTCCGCAACCTTGTCCATGCGCATGCCGCGCGATCCCTTGACCAGCACGAAATCACCCGCCCCGGCTCGGTCCACGATATCGGCAACGATATCGTCATGGCACGAGGCTCGGATTATATCGGCCGCCGCCCTGCCCGCGGACAAAGCGCCGCCGACCGTATGGGCCGTCAGTTCGCCGTACAGGTAGAGCCGGTCCGCGACCCGCGCTGCCTGGACACCCAAGGTGCAGTGCAACTCGTTTTCGTTACTCCCCATCTCCAGCATATCGCCTAATACCACAAAAGCATGCCGGTTACCCTTAAGCTCTCCCAGTGTGGTCAGAGCAGCCTCCATGGATGCCGGGTTGGCGTTGTAACTGTCGTCGATCAGCACCAGACCGCCATGCTGTTCCAACTGGAAGCGCTTGTCAAAGGGGCGGAACCGTTCCAGTCCGCTTAGAATCAGATCCGGTGCAATACCGAGGGCATGCGCCGCTGCAGCTGCCGCCAGGGCATTGTAGATGGCGTGCCTCCCGAAAGAGTGCAGAACGATTGGGTGGGTTCTCTCTCCCAAGTGCAGCAAAAACCGCTGGCCTTCTGTGCCAAGCGAGGTAATCTTCGTAACGCGCACATCAGCGTCACCCAACCCGAAGGTCAGTCGCCGCACGCCGGCGGGCGAAGGTTGCCGGGCTATCAAAGCATCGTCGGCATTGATGACGGCACAGCCTCCCGCCGGCAGTCTCAGCAGCAACTCTCCCTTGGCTCTTGCCACCCCCTCCACACTCTTCATGCTTTCCAGATGGGCCGGGAAAGCGTTCAGCACGATACCGGTCTGTGGCTCGCCGATCTCCGCCAACCGGTCGATCTCGCCCGGCTCGCTCATCCCCATCTCCAGCACGGCCCACTGATGCCCGGCATCGAGCCTGAACAGCATCTGCGGTAATCCGATCAGATTATTGAGGTTTCCCGCTGTCTTCAGCCCTGGGCCGGTCTGCTCCATGATCGTCGCCAGCATTTCCTTGGTGGTGGTTTTGCCGTTGCTGCCGGTGATGGCAACCACCGGCAGGGTAAAACGCCGCCGGAAGGCAGCAGCCAGATCACCAAGAGCGCGAAGCGTATCGGGCACCGTGATGATGGTTGCCCTGGAAGATACATCCTGCCACAGCGTCTCATCCGCCAGAACAACATTGACGCCCTTATCAACCACCTGGCCGATAAAATCGTGACCATCGAAACGTTCGCCGCGCAACGGTATGAACAATTGCCCAGCGCTAACCGTACGCGAATCAGTGGAAACAGCGCTTACTTCGCCCTGACAGTTGCCATGGATGCTGCCACCGGTAACGGCGGCTATTTCTGTAATGGTAAACATCTAGTCGTCCAGTTCCGCGAGCGCCAGTCCGGCTTCTTCCCGATCATCGAAGTGCTGTCTGGTTTTGCCGATGATCTGATAATCTTCATGCCCCTTGCCGGCCAACAGCACAATGTCGCCCGGCTTGGCCAGACTCACCGCCAAACGAATCGCCTCACGACGGTTTTCCAGCATTACAAATCCCTTTTCAGCGACTGTAGAGACGTCCCGCCGGGACGTCTCTACAAGTTCTTCCGCCACGAGCTCTTTGATCCCTAACGGCGTGATGCCCGCCCTGACCTGCTCCAGAATCACGAAAGGATCTTCTGTCCTGGGGTTGTCCGAGGTAACAATGGCCAAGTCGCTCATGTCGGCGGCAATCCTTCCCATGATCGGACGCTTACCCGGATCGCGGTCGCCACCACAGCCGAAGAGGGTTATGATACGGCCCGGCGGTTTCAAATCTCGCAACGTAGTCAGTACATTCTCCAGTGCATCACCGGTATGGGCATAATCAACCAGCAGCGTGAATCCGCGCTGGTTATCCACCTTTTCCATTCGTCCCGGAACGGTCGCATGCTTCTCAATGCCGGTTTTGATTGCTTCAAGCGGCAAATCGAGGGCAATGCCGGCCGAAACAGCCGCCAGAATGTTGGAGAGATTGAATCTGCCCAGCAGAGGCGATGAAAAGGCGATTGAGCCCTTTGGCGTGACCAGCGTGCCACGGATGCCGTCAACTGTCAGGGAAACGTCATCGACCTGGACATCGCCTTGATAGTCAATGCCATAGCGAATAACAGGGCAGGCTGCCCGGGCGGCAACAACAACTCCCTGGTCATCATCCATATTGATTGCGGCACGGCGCCGTGGCTTGGCGGATGTGGGCTGCAGCAATTCGGAGAAAAGCCGCATTTTGGCCTGCAGATAGCTCTCCATGGTGGCATGGTAATCCAGGTGATCCCGGGTCAGGTTACTGAAGATACCCACATCGAAATGGCAACTATCCACCCGTTTCTGTTCCAAGGCATGGGAGGAGACTTCCATCACAAAAGCCTTGGCGCCCGCATCGGCCAGCTGTTTGAAGGCAGCCTGCAACTCGGTCGATTCCGGCGTGGTGCGGGATGCCGTGATAATCGTATCATTGAAACGGTAACTGATGGTACCCAGCACTGCCGCGGGCAAACCGGCTGCAAGAAGAATCGCTTCGATCAGGTAGGTGGTGGTGGTCTTGCCGTTGGTCCCGGTAATACCGATCAACGGCAATATAGCGGTGGGATTGCCGTAAAATTCCGCAGCCATCCGGGCCATGACGCTTCGCCCGTCCGTAACCCTGACCCAGGGTATGCCAGAAGGAGCACAACCGGTATCCTCAAGAACAACCGCTGCCGCACCGGCATCAACGGCAGCTGCAATAAAGCGGTGACCATCCACGACAGCGCCCCGTAATGCAAAAAAAAGCGCACCGGGAACAACGCTACGTGAATCGCAGGTTACAGCGCTGATCTCCACCGCGTCATTTCCGTGGAGTTCGTAACTTTCGAGTGCACCGAGTAGTTGGGTAAGCTTCATATGGTCTCCACAAGGGGCGCAAACCGGCGCGCATGAATCAAGTTTACATACAATTTATGCCGTTGGGGCAAATCTGACCCAGACTTCGTCGACACCCCTGATCGAATGTCCCGGCGGCGGATTTTGCTCCATGGCGCGACCGCTACCCAGCAGTTTGACGTTGATATTCCGTTTTTCCATCACCTGCATGACACGGCGCATACTCATACCTCTAAAATCAGGCATAACCTCACCACTTGAAGGCACATCCATACCGTTCCCTTCGGACATGGCTTCCCGCGGCGCGGCTTGATTCGTTTTTACTTCCATGGCCTTTGGAGGCTTGAGCGTTCCGTTCCGGGGCACGACCTTCAAATAGGCCAGGCTGTTGAGGGCAATCGAATGAAAAGCGGGCGCGGCGACCACACCGCCGTACGGGCTGGTCTTGGGCTCATCAATAACGACCAGAATGGTCAGCCTCGGTTTGTCTGCCGGAATAAAACCGATAAACGAGCCGGTCCGCTTGGAAGCCGAGTAACGGTGAGTCACCGGATCAGCCTTCTGAGCCGTACCGGTCTTGCCCGCGACGCGAAACCCCTCTACCGCGGCATTCGTCCCGGTGCCGCCCTCGGTGGTGACCCCTTCCATCATCCTGGTCACCTTCTGCGCCGTATCGCTGGAAATCACCCGGCGCAGCACCTGAGGTTCAAACTTTTGCACCACGTTGCCGCTGTCGTCCAGAATGCTCTCCACTACATACGGTTTCATCAGATTGCCGCCATTGGCAATAGCGGACATCGCCGTCGTCAACTGCACCGCCGACACCGTGATACCCTGGCCAAAGGAGATCGTTGCCAGATCAATCCCATACCAATGCTGTTTGCTGCGAATATTGCCGGGAGACTCAGCAGGCAGATCAATTCCCGAGCGCTCGCCGAAACCGAAGTTGCGCAGATACCGGGCGAGCCGCTCATCTCCCAATTTGAAACCGATCTTGGCGGCGCCGATATTGCTGGAGTGTTTCAGGATATCCGACACCGACAACCGCCCATAACTGTGTGTGTCATGGATAGTGTGGTTGACAATGGTATAACTGCCGTTTTCGCAGTTAAATGTGTCGGTTGGCTTGACAAGCTTTTCCTCAAGCGCCGCTGCAATCAGAAACGTCTTGAAGGTCGAACCGGGCTCGAAACTATCGGCCACAACCCTGTTACGCAAATGAGCCGGGGAATAACGGAAATAGGAGTTGGGGTTGAAGGTCGGGTAATTGGCCATGGCCAGGACTTTACCGGTATCGGATTCCATCACCAAAACCATGCCGTTCTTGGCTCCGCTACTCTCAACAGCCTTACTCAACTCTTTCTCGGCAATATACTGGATATTTTTATCAAGGGTCAGGACTATGTTCTTGCCGGGGGAAGAAGTCTTGACCAGCTCGGCTTTCGGAGCTATATCGCGTCCCAAAGCATCCCGCTCCGTCACCAGATAACCGGTATTGCCCAGAATAACCGAATCATACTTGAGTTCCACGCCATCCAGACCGGCGGGGTCGAGACCGGTAAAACCGATCACATGGGCCGCCACCTCCGAATTCGGGTAGAAGCGTTTCGTCTCCGGAGCAAACCCGATGCCGCGCAGCTTGAGGTTTTTGATCTGCACCGCCTTCTCCGGGAGCAGGCGGCGCACCAGCCAGGTAAAATTCCGGGCAGCGTTTATTTTCCTGGCAATTTCCTGGGCGGGCATTTCCAGAAAAGGAGCCAGTACAGCTGCCGTACCATCCACATCCTCAATATTGCGGTGTTCGGCGTAGCAAGATTGCATCTCAACAGAAACAGCCAAGTTGTTGCCGTTATGGTCCATGATGGCGCCGCGCGCCGGGGTGAGCGGCACCACATGCTGGTGCTGTCGCTCGGCTCTCTTAACCATATCCTCGTGCTGCAGAATCTGGAGTTTGAACGCCTGGCCGCTAACAGCCATGAACAACAGACCAAACAAGACTCCGATAATGACTATCCGGGTCCGGGCCCATTTTTCACGCTCGTCTCTCATTTGACGATGATCACCTGCTGCTCGGTTGGCAGCGCCATACCCAACTCATTTTTCGCGATCGTCTCTATCCGTGAAGGCGTCCGCAGGGAGGCTACCTCCAACTTAAGCCGTTTCTGCTCCTGTTCCGCCTCCTTGAGTTGACGGCTTGACTCGATTATCTGCAGGTTCAAATCAACCAGCTTGAAACGCGACCAGACATGAAAAACCGCTACAACTGTCAGGAGGAGCATGCAAATCATCAGAAACTTGAACATGTCAAGCCGCTGAAGCGACAATGCCGAACCGCCAAACGCTCTTGGAGCCACTACCTTGCCGTATTCGGTTTTTGCTTGTGCCATCATTGGTCTCCTTGCAATAGTGACAATTCCTGGTCCTGTTACAGCTTCTCGACCGCACGTAACTTTGCGCTGCGCGCCCGTGGATTCCGCAGGACCTCTTCATCCATGGCCATAACCGGTCTTCCCGTGAGAACCCGTAACCGGGGCTGCCTGCCGCATGCGCAAACCGGCAGATTGCGGGGGCAAATACAACCGGTGGCATATTCCCGGAAGATATGCTTGACGATACGATCCTCCAGCGAGTGAAAGGAGATCACCACCCCCCGCCCGCCCGGTTTGAGATGATCGATCGCTCCCCTGAGACCCTGCTCAAGGCTCTCTAGTTCATGGTTGACAGCAATCCGCAACGCCTGGAATGTGCGTGTGGCGGGGTGCAGACGTTCTTCCCATTTTGCCTTGGGAATGGCGCCCTTGATGACATCCACCAACTGAAAGGTGCTTTCTATCGGTGTTTCGGAACGGGCTTTGACGATGAAGGCCGCCACACGTTTTGCCCAGCGTTCTTCTCCGTATTCCTTAATGATCCGTTCCAGTTCACGTTCCGGCAGGCTGTTTACCAAATCGGCGGCCGTTTCTCCGGCGCTGGTATCCATACGCATATCCAGCGCCGCATCCTGCTGGAAACTGAAACCACGCTGGACACTGTCCAACTGGTGCGAAGATACTCCCAGATCGAGAAGAAAACCGTCAAGCCGACGTATACCGAGAGAGTTCAGGTGATCGGCAACACCGGCAAAATCACCATGAATCAGCCGGATACCATCACCAAAGCGAGCCAACCGTGCCGCAGCCGCTTCCAGCGCCTCGCGGTCGCGGTCGATACCGATCAGAGTTCCGCCATCCGGCACGCACTGCTCAGCGATCAAAGCAGAATGACCAGCCCCCCCCAACGTGCCGTCCAGATAGCACCCACCGGGCTTGGGCTCAAGAAAACGCATCACTTCAGCCGGCATGACCGAGAGATGTCGAAAACCGGTCATCTAGAAACCGATCGCCGTCAAATCTTCAGGAAGATTCTTTTCATCCTGGTCATTGACTCTGTCATAGGTATCCTTGCTCCAGATATCGAAGCGTTTGTCCATCCCCACAAACCACAGTTCACGCTCAAGCTTGGCATGAACACGCAATGCGGGTGGAATCAGCACCCTGCCCAGTTTGTCGGTTCCACATTCCTCGGCCGGGTTCAGAAACTGACGTTTGATACTGTCAAGCTGCAACGAGGTGTACCCCCCCTCGTTGGCCAGCGCCTTTCGTTTGATTTCAGACCAGACGCTTACGGGATAGACCGAGAGGCCGCGGGCATACGTACCGTCGCCCAAGCTGATCGGCTGCGCCTTGGTTATGACAAAACGCTCGTCACCAGAGGTCTGAACCATGGCTTCCCGGAACTTGGCCGGGATGCAGGTGCGTCCTTTGCTGTCAATGGAGCTGGGATTCTCTCCACCGAATACGGCGTCTTTATCGGACACTTTTCCACCATTTTCCACTTTTTTCCACCTTGTGAAAAAATATAGCGGCGGTCAAGGTATGTGTCAAGACAAAAACGTGATTTACATAAGAAATTTCCCACAAAAAAACCTCCCCCGTTGCGGGGAAGGTTGGTTGTTCTGAAGCAACAACAGGACTCTATTTTTTTCTTCGGTCAGCCAGTGATACAACCTTGGAACTACCTCCATCCTGCCGGGGACTTTGCTGCTCTTCCTTCTGGCCCTCTTCTTGCGGCAGCGCCTCCTCAACCACGGGAGAAACGACAGGTTCCAGACGAAGGGGAGTGCCGCCCATGGTGAAATCGGCTCCATCAAGTTGATATTCGTCCAGTATCCAGGTAAAGACCTGTAGCGGAAACGTGAACACGAGTAGACGCACCTGCCACCAGCCAGGTTTGACGTCGGGAGAAATCGTTTCAAGACGGGCATAAAAACCCGGCTTATTGTCAACGTGGACCAAAACAACGTCGTTGATTGTCGCCATTATGCATCCTTTTAAGGTGATTTCAGGATTCCTGATGAATCCAATAAAAAATGGCTGAAGCAGTCCGTAAGCCGGGTTCTGTTCCCTGGTCAGGTTACCCTTCCCAGGGTGATGGCCATTCATCTGGGTCTACCGTTACCGGCAGCCTCAAGCGATCAACCCGGAGGCACGGGCGGGCCGCCCTTAACGCCTCCCTATTAGATCTTGCTCC
>WSSedB1CaDRAFT_10000406_pt1 | contig 19294 bp, 18 predicted proteins | sample WetSurSB1Cattail_FD_9460 | JGI IMG/M metagenome (IMG submission 9460)
AANNGAAAGGGTTAAGAAGATAATAATAAAAACAATTTTTGTGGTAAGCCGAAAATTTTTAAAAATATTCATTGCTACTCCTCCTCGTTTTTATACAAAAAGACACAACAATCTCTTTTTCAAGAACAGGCTGCATCTAATATTCTCCGTACATAACATTTCGTAGTAGATTTCATATTACACTTATTATTCTGTTGTCCATTACAAAGTTCAATAAAATCCTTAAATTTCCTGCTTTATGTTTGAATCTTCCGAAAAAATAATGTATACTTTATTTTTATAGCTAAATGGACAAACTTCTCCTTACATTTTATTGGCGAAATGACTAACGCAAAGGCCTTGGCAGCACCGTATTAAAAAGAGACAACCCCTGCGGATTGTCTCCACATATTTTCTGGAACTGTTCAAGTACAGACGCTATGCCATCGTTTTTATATTCCTTCTCCCTCGAGTCCGGTAAAATGATATTTTTCCGTGAGCTCGATCTGCACAATTTTTCCGTTTTTTACAACAATAACAAGCTGTCCATATCTCAGATGGGAAAACGACTGACAGATACGGCGAGACAAGCATTTCTGTGCTGCTGTAGTTAAAAGCACTTTCTCATAATACCGTTTCCAGTCTGCCAGCCGCAGCTTTTCGCGGCGTTCAACCTCCACAAGCTGTGCATCCTGTGCAACAAGTATAACCTGTCCATAACAGATATCCTGCAAACTTTTGAGGATATATTCCATAATGCATGTCGGTATTTCACCTGGCATCAGTTTTTTTGCCGCCCGCATATCACATCTCTCCCTTTTGTAGATGTGTTTTATATCATATTAACGTTTAATGTAACATCAAATACGATAATCGTCCTCAACATTATCCATAAGACCGTATTCCATAAGAATTTCTTCTAAACGCTCTTGTTTCATTGGTTTTGGAATTACAAAGAGTTTATTTTCTTCAATTTTTTTTGCAAGTTCGCGATACTCATCAGCCTGCTTATCTTCCGGCTGATATTGAATGACCGTCTTGCGATGAATTTCTGCACGCTGCACGATGTTATCGCGCGGTATAAAATAAATAAGCTGTGTCCCCATCTCCTCGGCAAAAGCCCGCAAAAGATCACCTTCACGATCAACATTACGGCTGTTGCAGATAATGCCGCCAAGACGTACGCCACCTTTTTTCGCATAACGCTGAACGCCCTTGGAAATGTTATTTGCCGCATAAAGGGACATCATTTCACCACTTGCGACAATATAGATTTCTTTAGCTTTACCTTCACGAATCGGCATTGCAAAGCCGCCGCAAACGACATCGCCAAGTACATCATAAAACACATAATCCAGATCCTCTGTGTAAGCTCCAAGGCGCTCAAGCAAGCCAATCGACGTAATGATACCGCGTCCGGCACAGCCTACACCTGGTTCCGGTCCGCCAGATTCCACGCAGCGAATACCTTTATAGCCGGCTTTAAGAATACGACTAAGTTCAACATCATCGCCTTCTTCGCGCAGAGTATCAAGTACTGTTTTCTGGGCAAGCCCCCCCAGCAAAAGCCGTGTAGAATCAGCTTTCGGATCACAGCCCACAACCAGAACATGTCTCCCAAGCTCAGCAAGTCCCGCCGTAAGATTCTGTGTAGTCGTAGATTTTCCAATGCCGCCCTTGCCATAAATTGCTATTTGTCGTAAAATTTTTTCTGCCATATTTTTTTTACCACTCTTTCTATTTTCAGGTTATTTTTTTATTCATGCATTATAAAAATCTTAGTTTATCCATGCGAAAATGTTTCTTTTACCTTCAACTGTCCTAAATAGACCTCTTTACTAAAATTGTTTTTCCCTGGCACGCCTACAGCATCTGCACGGCAGTGCTGGCAATGGCGAAATACATCAATATATTTGCCTGCTTCATGGCGCGCACCTTCGATATCTGCACAGGTTGGCAGCTCACAGTTTTTCAGATCGTGCTGAGGTATGAGTGGAATGATATTGTACATAGAGGCACCTGCCTCACTCACAGCTTTTGCGACTTCTTTAATATGGAAATGATTTATCTCATTAATGAGCACAGTATTGACCTTCACGACCATCCCGGCTGCAGCAACTTTTTTTATACCTGCAAGTTGATTCTGAATAAGTATCTCTGCCGCTTCTTCCCCTTGATAGCGTTTACCATGATAGACTAGCCCATTGATGATTTTCGCCTGAATTTTTGGGTCAACCGCGTTGACCGTGACAGTCAGCGTATCAACGCCAACATCAATAAGCTCATCAGCGCGTTCATTCAGAAGTAATCCATTTGTGCTCATGCACTTTAAAAGCTGCGGAAATTTCTCCCCAATAAGTTGGAACGTTTTAATTGCGTTATCCGACGCAAGCGTATCGCCTGGTCCTGCAATACCCGCAACTGTAATCTCAGGGCAAAACCGAAGTGCCCTCTCAACATAGGCAATTGCTTGTTCCGGCTTGATGACTGCAGACGTAACACCCGGGCGGTTTTCATTTTCATTGATTTTACGGTCACAGAAGCGACATTCGAGGTTGCATCCCGGACAAACCGGTAAATGCATACGCCCCCGATTCTGCTTCGCACCAAAGCAAGGATGTATTTCCCGCACACGTGATACGTCCATATCAATTCCTTCTTTCTTACATTTCATCACTTTTTAATCATCTGCTGAAATCAACATTAAATCCGATCTTATTTTTTTCTACGATGAAGTCTATTATCATAAACAATAATCTGCTTTACGGCCGTATCAATGCTTTCGTCACTTTCCAACGGCGTGATGCCTTTTACTTCAAGCTGGGCGGCTGCTCCTCTGCCAACGGCTTCGGCAAGTACATAGCGGCAGTCGGTAAGCGTCGAAACTGCCTGCTGCATAGCGTTGTCATCATGTGAACCATGGTTGCAAGGAGACTGGACCTCCCGTTTTTCTTTAATCTCATAACTACCATCATCTTTTACAGCCACGATATAAAATATATCGCTATGCCCAAAATGACGATCAATAGTTTTACCATTACTTGAAGCTGCTGCGATTAAAAATGCCATATGTATTATCTCCTTAGGCAAACAAATTTGTCGATAAATACCGAAGTCCCGTATCCGGAAATATCACGACAATTCGCTTACCCTTATTCTCAGGTTTTTTTGCCGTCAGGAGCGCCGCATAAAGTGCCGCTCCTGAGGAAGTACCCACAAGAATCCCATCACTTTTGGCGACTTCCCGCACTGCCTCTGTGGCCTTATCTCCCTCAACCTCAATGACCTCGTCATAAATGTCGCGGTTAAGTGCTCCCGGCATGTGATCTTCCGGAACTCCTGAAAACGGGTGAATTCCCGTAATTTCAAATTCAGGCTTGGGTGTTTCCGGTGAAGGCAGTGACCCCGGTCCTGGCTGCACACCGATGACTTTGATTTTCGAATTTTGGAACTTTAGATATTCACCGATACCTGAAAGTGTACCACCGGTACCGACAGAAGCAATGAGAATATCAACCTTACCATCCGTATCTTCCCAGATTTCCGGCCCAGTAGTTTTACGATGTGAACCTGTATTTTCCGGATTACTTACCTGATTAAGGAAAAATCTGGATTTATCTTTTAACAAACAATGTTCTTTCAAATGTCTGACTGCGGCCATAAAATCACCGTTCGTCTTTTTGAGAACCTCTGCAACCTCTGGCACCGATGAGAGCTTTATCGTTTTGCCGCCAAGTGCTTCAATTACCGTGAAGCGTTCCTTACTGACCTGATCCTGTATATAGACCTGATATTTATATCCCTTGGCTGCTGCAATGGCGGCCTCGGCAATTCCCGTATTGCCACTGGTCGTTTCAACAAGTGTATCGCCAGGATGGATAAGACCCTTCTCCTCTGCATCCTCAATCATTGCCTTGGCGATGCGGTCTTTGACACTCTGGTTTGGATTGAAATATTCTAGTTTTGCGACAATTTCCGTTTGCAAATTATGCTTTTTTTCGTAATTCGTAAGTTCCAAAAGCGGCGTGTGCCCTACAAGTTCTGTAATTGAATGATGAATATTCCCCATGATATCTTCCCCCTGTCAATTAAATCTTGTCCTTACAACTGAATAAATATCTTCAAGAAGCCTGAGGCCCCCATCATAGCCAACATAATAACCATTCATGACAAGCCGCTCATTGACCGGCCACGAAACATTTACAAAATGTGCGTTCGTCTGCTGTACAAGCTCTTTTTCCCAGTAGCTGCCCAAAATCAATGGATACCCATTATAATCTGTTTTTTTAATATCCTCATGAATTTCCCAGCCATCAACACCAAAAATCGCTTCAGCTTCAATCCCATAATTAAGATCCTTAAAATAGCCTTTGACCGCTGCCTGATATTCTTTCGGTGTATCATCCACAATGTACTGTTTCGCCGGGAAACGTCCCAGATCATTCACAAGAAATTTAGTGATACCCAGTGCATACTGTGCATCCGCCACAACGGAGAAACGCTTTGACATAGCACGCGTCTCGAGGAAAATGTCAGCAAAGCGCTCTATATAATAGTAATAGTAAGCTTCGCGTTCCTTGATAAACGCTTCTACTTTCTTTGTATCCAAATGTGCAAATTCTACGACTGCCCGTAAAAATTTACTCGTTTCGAATGCTCCAATTGGCAGCGTCGGCCAATGCAGATATGGTGTACCAAATTTTTCCTGCATATGCTTAACATTTTCAAGCCCTACCCATGGCGATACAAGAAGATTGAACTCAGCCTTAGGAATGCGATGGATGTTTTCCAGCCCCCGACGGTGTCCGAAAATTGTATTTGGCGTAAGCCCGATAGCACTAAGCAGTGCCTCAAGTGCACGCAGATTTCCGAGCCAGAATTCATCCTGATAGGGCACATCTGCCCAGATATTCACAAGGCCTTTTTCTTTTTCGTTTTCTGCAACAGGTTCCAAAAGCTGGTCCACGATGGCATCAATAACCCATTCATGGCCTTTGTAATTATTCCCTTTGAAACCTGGTGTCGATGTGAATATAACCGGTTTTTTACTGTTCTTAAATCCACCAACAACTTCCTCTACATCATCGCCGACAATTTCCGGCGTACAACCCGTAAGGACGACATATAAATCTGCATCAATAACCTTAAGTGCATTTTCAATAGTTGATTGCAGTTTTTCTTCTCCACCAAATACAACATCCCGCTCATTAATACTTGTACAAGGAAAAATATTTGGTGAAAAGAACCCGCTGCTACCCGCCGAATTCGAAAGTTTCTGCGCACATCCCGGTCCTGAATGCAGGATCGGAATAGCCCGTTCAATTGCCTGTACAGTTGACATGGCACTCATCGCACATTTATATCTCTGTTTATCTAATATCTTTGTCATTCTGCGGCCTCCTTATTTTTCCTGGAATTTATTAATTGGCTGATCATACCACCATTTTGTGTATGGCAGTTTTACGCGTTCCGCAAGATTCCGCTCAAAGCTGCGGTTACGAATTGTATCGAGCACCGTATTTGCAAAATCCAATGTCCCTTTATAGCCAAAAATCATGTATTCATCTGCTACATAGAGTGCCGGAAATCCCTGCTTAATAGCCCATACTGTTGAACCAGGATGCCGCGAAAGGTAAAGATCCGGTTTGTATTTATTAAGGATGTTCAGAATTTCAAAATTCTGCTGATCTGCTACACTTACTTTAAAATTTGGGTCATTCTTTAGAAGGTAGTCCATTGATGGCGGCACCTCACCATTTTCATACTGCTTATCATAATGCCATGCTGCACCCCAAACAACTTCCATCCCCAGCTCATGCAGTACGCGTGAAACTTCGAACGTATAACCTGGTCCCATGCCAATTACACAACGAATGCCTTTAAGCTCTTTTTTAAGCTTCTCGATTTGCGGCAGATAAAGTGCACGCTCGCGTTCAATATATGCTTCAACCTCATCATTTTTGTCAATCACATGGCCAATGGCCCGAAGCCATGTTTCAAACCCCTTCACTCCGAGTGGATTGATTGTACGAACATACGGCACGCTATATTCCTGTTCAAGAGCGTTCCCCAAATAATTTCCGAGTGTACCGCAGATGCAGACAGTCGCCTGTGCTTCTGATAAATGCGAGAGCTCTTCTACCGTTGCATTTGCATAAAGGAAAACTGGCACGACACCAAATTCCGCAAAGATTTTTGTAATTTCCGGACGTGCCGATTCATAGAAGTTTTTGAAATTGATTGTATTTCGTTTTTTTTCCGGCGGTTTTACAATACTTGTGAGCACAGCATGATCTGATATATCAAAGCCGGTAGCCCAGATGCGCGACTTGAATCCCTCGCAATGCACTGCAGCAATTGGCACATCAATTTCCTTTTTCAATTCATCAACGATGCTGTCGATATCTTCACCAATAACTCCTGAAGCACAAGAACTCGCTACAAAGATTGCCTTGGGATGATAACGCTGATAGGTTGTACGTACAATATCTGCAAGTTTTTCCTCTGAACCAAATATTGTATCGTTCTCATCCATATCTGTTCCAATATAAACTGTATTGTTTACAACGCCACGCTTTTTCGCAACCTGCTTTGTTACGCGGTAACTGTTTGTCCCTGTCGTCGAACAGCCCGATGGTCCATGATGGATAACCGCCACATCGCGGATACCTGAAAGCTGTGATAACCCGCAAGCCGAAAGACAAGTGCTTGATTGCGAAAAGCAGCGTGCGCATCCCCGGAGTGTACCACAGCGGCTTTTTTCCGCTAAATCCTTCAAATCTCCGCTATAGCCCGTAATTGAACCAAGACGGTTCTCACGTGTACCAATATCAGAAATATTTAACTGAATCGCCATAAAATTTCCCTCTCTTCCAAAACAAAAAAGACCTGTTGAGAATTGCACGGCTTTACCGTACAATTCTCAACAGGCTTTCGTTTATCGAATGACCTGAACATATAACATACTTTTCTTATATGTTTGCTTACAAAATTGTTATGTTTACTATAATAACACGATTTTAGAGTTTGTCAAGAATTTTTCCTCGTATACAGTAGTATTTACGTAATTCATCAATAACTTTTTAACCAACTGCACAATCGATACTTACTATAATTTTTAACTTATATCCGCAGAATGAACTGCTATGCTTCCATCATTTTCACTATACTCGAATTTTGTGCCATATTTTTTGCTGAGCTGCGTCAATTCCCGGGTAATGTTCTTCCCAGTTTCAGCTGAGGCAATTACAGGCAGCCCACGCTCAAGTACTCGTTTTCGATTAAGTCCCAAATCCAATGGTAAAAGTTTGAATTGCAAATCATCTGTCGTAAAATCACAAACAGCAAGACAATTGTGTGAAAACCTTTCTTCTGAATAAAACCCTATACGGTTACCATTTTTATCTTCCCTGCGGGATATATGCAAATCTGATGGCAGGGCATCTTTGTCAAAGCCATAAGCTTCATACATTTCCGGGGCAATTTTTGACTCACCAGCTTCAAATTCCATAAGTAAACTGCCCAAATTATAAAAAATCGGTCTTTTTTTATACACTTCCACGCCACGCAGGAAATGTGCACCATGACCAACAACGGCTGAAGCGCCAGCCTCAATTGCCTGGTGGGAAAACTTCTCAATAAACGATGGTACTTCAGAAGAATACCAATTATTAGCCTCACCTTCATGAGTATGAATACTGAAAACGACATAATCAGCCCGGTTTGCTGCATCACGTATACTGTTTAACACAGCCTCTGCATCCAATTTATTGATAAACGTGTGAACATAGGCACGTTCACCACATTCCACCAGCAAATTCTCCTCAAAAAGCGAACCGAATTTAAAGCGGTCGCTTCCCATATCAGGCCAGACTTCAATACGATTTCCTTCTCGTGCGCTTGCTGCAGTTCCTAATTTTTCATTAATCGCCTGCAATTGTCGAAATTCTGGTTCCGGCAATACATAAGAGCGGCCCCATCGCAATGGATTTAGTCCTGGACGGGCAGCAACACCATGTCCGGCTGAACTAGCTGCAAATAGTTCTGACCGTGTTGTACTGACTGCAATCACCGCAACGCGCCCTTGTGGTGTATCTAAAAAGTGTGCTGCTCTGGCATCTTCAAGACTCCGGCCTATGCCGCAATATATAAGGCTGCGGGTTTCTGCCGCTTCTATAGTATCGCAGACACCTTCCCATCCATAGTCCCCTGTATGATTGTTAGCAAAGGAAACCAGTTTAATATTAAGATCTGTAAATTCATCCAATGTTTCTGGCCGAACAGATGTCATATATCCGCGGTTTGCCGCTGGCGGCGTAGTATATTTAGGACAGCAAAATTCTGCATTTGCAAATACAGCATCTGCGTTTGCAAGCTCAGCAACCAGCCTTTTATCTAACCGTTCAGCTAAATTACGACTTGAAAAAAGAGCATCTCCACAGGTAATAATACGCATACTATCAAACTCCTCAATAAAACGTCTTTTGGCATCAAATAGCTTTTATGTTTTATATTTATTTAGCAGATGCTTTTTTCACTCTTTTGTACTTTGGATGAACCGCTCATTAATATCTAACTTTTTCTCCAGATAATGAATAAAGAATTCAATTGCAATACAGCAAACCCAATATACAATGGCAACCATAATATAAACTTCAAAAAAGCGCATATTTCTACCAGTAATCATTTTAGCCGCACCCATAATATCCATGACCGTAACCGTAAAAGCTAATGAAGTTCCTTTTAATAAACTAATAAAACTATTTCCCAGATTTGGCACAGCCACAACTAAAGCTTTTGGCAGAATAATGCGCCGCATCATTTGCATCCGGCTCATTCCGATGGATTTTGCAGCTTCTATCTCTTTAAGATCAACAGATAAAATTGCCGCTCGAATGGTTTCTGAGTTATACGCTGCTTCATTTAATCCAAAAGCAATAAACACATAGGCAATAGCAGGAATTCCATTAATGTCAATTTGCAATCCCCATGCATAATTAATTTCTTTTATGATTAAGGGCAATCCATAATAAGAAAGAAACAACTGCACCAGTTGAGGCGTTCCCCGCATAAAAGACACATAAAAAGTACATAATTGCTGTAAACCGCATATTCTATAAATTTTAATGATTGCAATCAAAAAGCCAATTGCCAATCCCAGTGCAGCTGAAATTACCGCAATTTCCAAAGTTATCGGTAATTGTGCAATAATTGTCGGAAAAGACTCGTACAATGCGGAAGCTTTAAACAAATTCTCTTCCATAGACGTGCCCTCCTATTTCGTGTGATCTTTATCAAAATATTTAATGCATAGTTCGCTTAAACTTCCATCAGCTTTCATTTCTTTTATAACCTTATCAATTTTCTGTTGTAGTTCTGTTTCATCTTTTCTATAAAGAATATACGCCGATGGACTTTGTATCTCATTTTCATTTGCAATATTTACTCTTTTAAGATGAAAACCATATTCCTTCTCAACTACATCAAGATAACTTTCTGAATAAATACAAGCCATATAGCGCCCGTTATAAACATTTAAAATGTTGGGTGTATAATCCCCTTCAACATAATCAACATTAATCGGATTGCTTTTATTTTTTTCATTATAAGCTTCCAGGAAATTTGCCGTAGCCGATCCCGGCGACGCCGTCACTGTTTTTCCTTGTAAATCATCAATTGTATTAATGCCGACTGTTTCTTCTTTCATTGCTAAAACTGTATGATTTTTAAAATAATCTTCGCTTGAAAAAAGATACTTTTCGCGTCTTTCCGGTTTATCTGTAATATTATTGATAATCAAATCAAATTTTCCTGCATCTAACCCGGCAAAAAGTGATGGGAATTCCGTTGTCTCAAATTTAAAATGAACATTTCCCAGTCGTTTTTCTACTTCTTTAAGCAACTCAATTTCGTAGCCTGCCCGTTCATTATTTTCATCAAAATAATTGAACGGTTTTGGTGAGCCAGAATGAGCCACTACGTACGTTTTAATTCCATTATCACTGCTTTTTTCATTACTTTCTTTTTCCGCTGAAGAGTTACCGCAACCGGATAATACACTCACACTCAGCAAAAACATCAATAGCACCGTCATTATTTTTTTCATTATAAGTCCTCCGTTTTTATTATTAGATTATATAGTCATTCGCTGGACGTATTCTTTTTAAGAAATCCTGCGTTCGTTTTTCTTTAGGATTTAAAAAAATATCTTGTGCACTTCCTTGTTCTACAATTATGCCGCCATCCATGACAACAACATGTGATGCAATATCACTTGCAAACTGCATTTCATGAGTTACCACAATCATCGTCATCCCTTCTTTCGCCAAACGCCGCATAACATCCAGAACTTCTCCAACCAGCTCAGGATCTAAGGCACTTGTCGGTTCATCAAAAAGAATCACCGCTGGATTCAATGCCATTGCCCGGGCAATGGCAACACGCTGCTGCTGTCCTCCCGAAAGCTGCTCTGGATAGTGATCATATTTCCCCTGTAATCCAACCAAGTCTAACAACTTTTTTGCCTGTTGCAGACATTCTGCTTTTGGTCTTTTTTGTACAACAATTGGTCCTTCTGTTACATTTTCCAAAGCTGTTTTTCTGCTAAATAAGTTATATCCTTGAAAAACCATTGCTGTTTTTTGACGGACAGCCATAATCTCTTTATGGGATATATGTTTTGCATTTACCTTTAACTTATCAACTTCAATCTCGCCTTCATCCGGTTGTTCTAAAAAATTAATACACCGCAAAAAAGTTGTTTTACCAGAACCACTAGGCCCCAGGATAACTACAACTTCCCCTTTTTCAACCTTAAGGCTTACACCTTTAATTACTTGGTTTTTACCAAAAGCCTTATGAATGTTTGTTATATTGATCACAATGTTCACCTGCCTGTCCTATTAACTTGTTTTCTCAATTTGCAAAAAACATCGAACTTATTTCATCTTAAAATATCTTTAACAAAAACCTCCTATGCGTAATCACCAAAGCTTTCAAAATAAAAATGAAGGCTGAGCACTAAATGCCCAGCCTTCATTTTTATGATCAACTGTTTCTATCTTATTAAATATGTGTTTATTAATTAATAAAAATACGGTATCGTCAGCTTTTGGTTTTCCAATCAGCCGTTCAAGTCTTTGTTTTCATATATGTTTTATATATCAAATAATACATATATTTTTATATAATGTCAATTACTTTATTAAAAAACTTGCAGCTATATGATTAAAATGTGATGATCTTAGAAACAAAGCAGCTTTCGCAATGAAAAGCACCCCCTCACCGATATAGTGATTTTGCTAACACACTATTCTGCAGAAGAGATGCTTTTCAGGGATTCTTAACGCTTGCATTTCATTTTAAATTCGCAGGATCAGCTGCTAAGATACTAAGCAGCTGATCTCTTACAACCGCTATACAACCATAGGTAACACCAAGTTCATGTAAATTCGAACAATAAATATCTAACGTCTCCCAGTAATAGCTGGGCAGCCGCTGCATTACAATTGTCTTAATTTCTTTAAGCAGAGACGCATCTATTATTGAGCCGAGATAACCGCCAATGCATATGCAGCTTGGGTTAAAAGCATTAATAACATTTACCACTCCAATCGCAAGATATTGCACCGTTTCATGAAGTGCAGTCATAACAAGGGGGTCTTTCCCTCTAACTCTTTCCAAAATTTCTTCAATATACTTATGATGTTGAGGTTTTCCCGGATATAGTTTATTGAATAATGCACGAATTGATGCATACTCTTCCAAGCATCCTTTGCTGCCACATATGCATTGTTTGCCATCAACCTGGATAATAAAATGACCTATTCTCCCCGCAAACCCATGGTGCCCTGAAACAAGTGCTCCATTCGAGTATAAACTAGCACTAATTCCCCATGTACCTGATATATACACTAGTTGTTCAAAAGGGTCTGCTTTACCAAAATGAATTTCTCCCATTGTTGCGGCTTGTACTGTAGACTGAAAAAAAAGCGGTACGTCAAGATGATGTTTTTGCATTTCCTTAAGAATTGGGAATTGATCCCATGTCTGCCATTTGGGCATTTGTTTAATAACTCCAGTTTGCTGATCATATCCCGGAAATGCAAAGCCAACTCCTATTACTCCTAATTTACGGTCTTTATACATTTCCTTCAGCTTTATGATAGTTGCTGCAACTCGCTGAGTAAACTTCTGCGGGTCAGTTTCTATATCCGACAAAATGATATTTTCCAGCATTTCTCCGGATAGACTTGTTACAATAACCCGGGTAAAAGGAACATTCATCTCAATGCCAATTAATACACCTGAATCACCATTTATGCTGATTAAGACAGCTGGTCTGCCCTTTGCTTTTTCTTTTCCCACAACCCCTACCTCGTGGACAATCCCCTTGTCTAACAAAAAACCCACACAATTAGACACAGTCACCTTATTCGATCCTGACAGCTGGGCAAGCTGCGTTCTTGAAATAGGCTGATTTAATAAAATCAGCCTATAGATTTTCTCTAAATTTAAGTTTCTCATAACTTCAAAAGTACCGCTTGCTCCAATATATGAATTCATATTTTCACCCTTATTAATTTTATAAGATCCTGAAACTTAGTTCAAACCCGTCTCGAATTGAATGCTTTGGGGTTGCTGACCATCCCAAAAGACATTCTATAATTTATTATATACTCGGAACCATTTATTCACAATAAATACAGTCATATACCAGCTATCATACAAACGCTCCATCTGTCTCTTTAGGTGGTGGCCAATGCAGCCCCCTTTGGTTATAAAGGCCGTAGTCGATTTTTCTTTTTTCCTGACTTTGCTTAGCACCGATGAAGTGTTTGTCCGCAACCCATTTTTCATCACCATCATGTAAATTATCAATTAGATATTTTGTCAGTTCTTTTTGATTTTTTTTATATTCCGGTTTATGTGCAAGATTAACTAACTCATTTGGATCTTTTTCTATATTGAACAATTGAACAATATTTCCATACGGATAGTAGATAAGTTTGAATGCTCCATCTGTCACCATTCTGGTTGCTGTCGGACCATTGCAAACCTCCCCAAAAAGAAGTTTTCTTGGTGTACCACCAAATAAATTTATTCCTTCAACTGTTTCTGGTACCTTTATATTACAGAGTGACAGCAAGGTTGGCATAATATCTTCTAAGCAAACCACTTGCTTATTAACAGTACCCGCATAGGATTCCAGCGGATGGCCTGTAAGAATCAACGGCACATTTGTTGAATTACGATAAAAATTTCGTTTACCAACTAACCCATGATCAAATAAATTATCACCATGATCTGAAGTAAAACCAATAATTGTATTATCAAGAAGTCCCTCTTCCCTCAAGGTTCCAATTAGCAGCCTTATTTGATGATCAATATGTGTACATAGTGCATAAAACGCTTTTTTAGCACGTTCTATATCACGTAAAGTATATATTTTAGCTAATTCATAATATTGTTTCAGCATATCGGCATTATCACTGATCCAATCCCCTATAGGCGATTTCGGCATTTCTACCCCTTCATACATATCAAGATAAGCTTGCAATGGAACTAACGGTGGGTGGGGATGCACATAGGATGCATAAAAAAACGCAGGTCGTGTTGGATCTTTGCGTTTTATCATTTTGACCATTTGCATTGTAGTCCATGTTGTTTGATGTGCTTCTTCAGGCAGGTGCCAGGGCCTTGTATAATACTGGTTATTTGACATACCATGTGCATATTCTTTGCCTAGATATCCATGGTCACCAAGCCATACCTGATAATCATCAACTACACCAAAGTTATATCTGGCTTCCTCCGATAAAATAACATCATCAAAACCAATCCGATTACGTTGCGGATATACATGCAATTTACCTACTGCATAGGCTTGATAGCCTGCATCACGAAAAGCTTGAGCCATACTTGTTATATCATCAGGCATTAACATTTTTTCCGTAAAGGCTCTGTCACCATGTGTACGTGGGAAAGTGCCTGTCATTAAAGAACGCCTTGCTGGCATACATACAGGACATGTACTAAAACAATTCGTAAAACGCACACCATTTTTTGCCAATTGATCTAAAGTTGGTGTCATAATAACCGGATCACCAGCGCATCCCATTCTGGATGCCGACCAATGATCGACATTAATTAGCAGCACATTGTTTTGTTGGTTCATATAATAAATATCCTTTCGCCCTATTATTTGATATATCTTAACAGTCACACCGATCTATCGGGATCATCTGCTATTTATCTCACATATTTTCTTTCAACGTCTGCCATACGGTATGCAACAAAACTCAGGTATTTTTTCTCAAAGATTTACATAAAAACTTCGCTCCTATTGCTGCGTTGCTGCTAGTCTGGGCAGCAACTCTAAAGCGAAAGGAATAAATACATTTTGTGCAGCACACCAGGCAGGTATTGCTGGATTTTTTGCTGTCCATGGTTCCCACATTCTCCGGCACCCGGCACGGCACCATTGTAACCATTGACATTTCTTACACTTTCCAGGCAATTGCTGAGACCTTTGAATAAATTTTTTTGCTTTATCATTTATCAAAAATTCTTTCATGGAAGAATCATATATATTTCCCAATCTCCACTCATCCAAAACATAAAAATCACAGGGATAAATACTTCCATCAGCTTCAACAACCGGACTGATACTACAGCTGCCTCGCATAGAACAAAGCTCAGGTTCCTGTTGATACATCACCATGACAAAAAAATTTTCGAATTCTCTGATTGATATGGAATTTCCTTGTTCCCAGCCTTGCACCCACAATTCAAACATACGACATAAAAACTGTCCATATTCCTGTGGCTGTGGTATTTCACTATTCTCTGCAGCGTCAAAACCATTAATGCAGGGTATAAGTTGAACATGTGTGAATCGCTGCCGTTCATAAAATTTATAAAGTTTTTCAGCATGATGTACTTGTCTTTTTGTTATAACGGAAAGAATATTAAATTCAACCCCAAACTTTCGTAACCGCTGAATGGTTTTTTCCACCCTATTAAATGTACCCTTACCGTGGCTATCAATACGGTTATAATCATTAGTCTCCGCCATGCCATCCAAAGACAGACCAATTAAAAAAGAATTTTTCGCTAAAAATTCACAAAACTCTTCATCAAGAAGTAGTCCATTGGTCTGCAATGCATACGTAATGGTACAACTCTTAGAATAAGATACTTCTTTAGCATAGGCCACAAAACACTCATAAAATTTTTTGCCGCAAAGAGTCGGTTCTCCTCCCTGAAACACAAAATTCAGCTGACCGCCAGCGTGTATTTCAGCAAGTGCCTGTTCAATAAGGATTTTCATCGTTTTTTTTCTCATTAGTCCCATATTCGCAATTTGGCGATACTGGCTAACATCATGGTAAAAGCAATATCGGCAGCGCATATTACAACTACTAGAGGCAGGTTTAATTAAAATAGTCAAATTTTTCACTTGTAACGACTCCTTATTTATTTTTCATTTATTCTACTACAAAACCCGACAAAAAATTTTACATGATTTTTGTAATAATCTTATTTTAAGAAAGGGGCTTTTCACAACATAAGGCTACCTATAACATAATTAAATAGTCTACTTGATATAGATTCTTCCACTTACTCCTTGACACCATATTTTTTTAACGTTGACCTACCAATTAAACGAACTAGTTTGTCAACAAAAAAACCCATTAATCCAAGTGTAACAAGACCGGTAAAAATCCAGTCTGTGCGAAAATATAAACGCGATGTAAAAATCAGATAACCTATGCCTTCTTTAGCTGCCAACATTTCGGCAGCCACTATTGACGTAAAAGCCGTCCCCATGCCTAATCGAATTCCTGTAAAAATACTAGGTATAACAGTAGGTATAATCACATAAAAAAATATCTGACGTTCCGTAGCTCCAAGCGACCGGGCCGCCTGTACTTTGTTTTTATCAATGCGCAGTACCCCTGCTGCTGTATTAATAACAACAATAAAAAAAGTTGAATACAAAATAAGAATAATTTTTGATTCTTCCCCCACACCAAACCACATAATAAATAATGTTAAGAAAGCGATTGCCGGAATAAATCGAAAAAAATTAATTAAGGGTTCCACTAATTTTTTGATAATATGACTTCTTCCAATCAGAAGACCAACTGGAATGCCGAATATTATACCCATAAACCAACCAAGACATACTCGAGTCAAACTCACAAGAATAAACCAAGCTAATGTTCCATCCATGATAATCTCACTTGATCCTTCTATCGTTTGTAAGATACTCGGGAAAAAAGTTCCCGAATAAAACAACGAGCTTATGCTCCATATAATCGCGAGTAAAAACCATGTCAATATACCTTTTTCAAGGAAAAATCCAAACACATCTTTTATTGTCTGAAATGACCGTCGCCCCGCAGGTACTAGCACTATGCAAGCATCTCTTTGCTTTTCTGCCATAATTATATCCCTCCGCCAAAATCAAAATGCCCTAATAGCTGCATATACTGCTGAATAAAAGCACTGTCTGTTTCATTTCGTGGATAAGGAAAATCAATACTGTAAGTTTTCGCTATACCACTTAAAGGTGCAGATGCTAAAACACTTACTTTTTTTCCCAATAATACAGCTTCCTGAATATCATGTGTTACAAATACAATCGTTTTGTTCGTCTTCTGCCATATACGAATAAGCTCCCTCTGCATAATTTTTCGTGTCTGTGCATCTAATGCACCAAATGGTTCATCCATAATGAGAATTTCCGAATCATTAGCCAGCAGCCGAGCTAGTTGCACTCTTTGTTTCATTCCACCGGAAAGCTCATGAGGATATTTATCAGCATGTGTGGAAAGTCCGACTAGCTGCAGATACTCTTCTGAAATAGTATTTCTCTGCTCTTTTTTAATGCCTTGCATTTTTAGACCAAATTCAACATTCTCCCGTGCAGTAAGCCAAGAAAAAATAGCAGAATCCGCATTTTGAAAAACAACTCCGCGATCACGTCCAGGCTTAACAACTTCTTTGCCTTTTACCAAGACTTTTCCACTTGTCTTCGTCAGAAAACCAGCAATAATATTAAGTAATGTAGATTTACCACAGCCGCTTGATCCAAGTAATATATAGAAATCCCCACGCTCTACAATAAGGTTAATATCAGCCAGTACTGGTACACTGCCACTCCTGCTGTGTCCTTCATTTTTAAATATTTTATACAGATGTTCAATTTGTATAAGTGCCCCGTCCATGTAATCCCCTTCATTTCTCATTGTAAGTAACAGCTTCAGGCAATGCTTTCTTTAAAATATCCAGCGACAAAAAGTCTTTAACCTCAAAACGATTTTTTATTAATCCGTTTTCCATAGACCATGTTGCAATATCATTTAAATGATCATAATCACTCTGATTAAAGCGAACCGTGTACTCATAAGTTCCCAAACTTTTACGAACATCTTCTTTAGGTAATTTCAAATCCTGATAAGCAATATCAACTACCTCCTGGGGATTTTGAGCAATATAATCGGATGCTTCCTGCAACGCTTTTAAAACATTTTCTACTATCTCCGGATGTTCTTTAATAAATTGATCTTTGAATACCAAATACCCTTTCATTTCTACATCAATAAGCCGATAATCTCCTAATTCTTTTACATGCGGTATCTCCAATATTTTGCTTTTTGTAGCCTTTCCGACCCATACTGCTGCAGAATTCCCTGATTGTACAGAAGCAATTTCTTCAGCAACAGATGTAAAATACTGCATATTTACTGATTTAGGATCAACGCCAAACTTCTTTAAGGTCTGAGCCCATACATATTCATTCGCTGTCCCTTTCATCACAGCAATATTCTTCCCTTTAAAATCTGCCGGACTTTTAATGTCATCACCCACAGCATATAAAGAATCACCATCAAAAGAAGGCGTGACAATATATGCGGCAATGCGCAAATCACTATCTTTGCTTAAACGTGTTGATAATGCATAGTCCATACCTTCACCAACATCTACCTGATCAAGTACTACGGCGTTAACTGTATCAATCCCATAAGCAAAGTTCTGAACTTCCGCATCTATATTATATTTTTCAAAAATTCCTTTGGCTTTGGCGACTCTAAATTGGAAAGAAAACGGAGAGGAATCCGCCCCTATTCTGAGTTTGAATTTACCTTGATCTGTTTTTTCAGCTAATGAATTATTATTATTTTTACCGCAGCCTGACAATAAGATTATTCCCAGTACAATTAATAACATAACCATTATTGTTTTTGTAATTTGATATTTTTTAAGTTTTATGACCATCATGCACACTCCTTATAATTTTCAGATAAAATGATAAACCATTTATATATTACGCATTACAAAATGTTTATGCCCCCTCAATTAAATTTGCAAAACAAAAAACTGCAGGCTAAATATTATATAAATATTAGCCTGCAGTTATCTGCTCAGCAGAATTTCTTATTTGATTATCCGGTTTAAACATTTAGTAAGTTATTTTTACTATATATAACATACTATAAATTTCTTATTCTAGCAAGAGGATTTAGTAAATTATTTTATTAAATTCTCTTGCTAGAATAAACCCATGGAAAACGGCTCTTATCATTGCTGCACGCACGTAACAAAACAGACCTAAGCGTAGAAATCTTAGGCCTGTTCAATCGAGCATGAAATTACTTGCTGATATTTCACGAAACAGCTTAGCCTTTCCGCTAAACTCATGCCATAAAAAGCTGGGTCCGCGAAGTTGTTGTCTTCCGACGGAAAAGAGAAGAATATACATCTTCCATAAGCATCAACCCGCCATTATAGCCAATATATGATTTGCAGACAATAACGGTTTCATTAAGCGGCATACTCAAATAAAGATAAAGATTTTTTGTTTCTTCTGCAACAAATTTTTCCCAGGAGCTTCCCAGAATAATTGCTTTTTTTGAATTGCCAATACTCTCGCGAAGATCTTTTTCAATAAGTCCACCATCATTTTCAAATTTTATTGTACCCGCAAATTCTTCTGCCCGTTGTAAAAGTTGATTCTTAACAATTTGTTGTCCTGCTGGATTTGGCGCATCTGTTAAATAAATCTTTTGTGGTAAAAACCCTAACTCAGTAACCAAAAAATTGGCTGTAGCAGTCCCATAGGAACTATCTGCTACGACGTAAAGCTCAGATGGCAGGTTATTGCGATATTCTGAAGCGAAATCCGCCAAAGAAATAAAATAGTCATAAAATCGTTTTTCTTCACGCACAATAACCCTTTTTACGCGATCCGCCGATATTTCCGCAAAGTCCGCAACTTCCCGCAAAAAGCGGCTTGTCTCTTCCCCTC
>WSSedB1CaDRAFT_10000407_pt1 | contig 19288 bp, 13 predicted proteins | sample WetSurSB1Cattail_FD_9460 | JGI IMG/M metagenome (IMG submission 9460)
TCCACCGCCGCCGCCGCCGCCTTCTCCGTAACCATTGTCGGGATTATCACCACCATCTCCCCCGGAAACAGAAAGATTCAAAGGTTCCGAACTATAACTACTTAATGAAAGCGCAATTGATCCTCCTGCACCTCCTCCTCCTGACCCCCCAAGACCTGTTATGGTTCCTCCATTGCTGCCGTTTGCAAGTATATTGTGTCCGTTTCCAACTATTGAGTCAGCAACAATAATAACCACTCCTCCACCGTTTCCACCATATGAGAAAGATTCAGTTGCTGGTCTGGTTGACGCTCCGCCACCACCACCCATATAAATTCTGTTTGGAAGAGAATTATCATCCGCAGTAAGTCCACCTTCACCACCAGGCCACTGAATAATAGGAACACATGAATTTTCTTCATATCCTCCTGCACCACCTGAACCCCGGTTCGATCCTCCACCTCCTCCTGAATATCTTCCGTTTCCTCCACCGCCTCCGGTCCAGTTAAAACCTTGCCCTTTCATAAAGTTTAAACCAAGCGGTTGATTCAGATCAGAAGAATAGTTTGCCACTCCTTCTCCTTTATAACCAGCATTACTATTGCTCTGCGGATAATATTCCAGTCCGTAAAGAGCCGTATTGGTACTCCTGCATATGCCATCTCCCTGAGCATCGTAACCCCCTCTGAATCCTAATCCTGAGACATCAATATCTGCATTAAGAGTAAGCTTTCTGCCAATTATCAATGCAATTACACCTCCCGATTTCTTTAAAGTGTCCCATGCAGAACATGTAAGTTTTGATGTAACAGTTGCATTGTTATAATATGGCACTCTCACTATCTGGACATTACCCAGCGGATCATAAGTCTGAAGAATATTGTTCCTGAATACAATCTCCTTGGCCGGTGACACAGTAACACTTTGTATTATCAGGAATTCGTGCATTCCCGGCTCTCCCAGCTTACCTCCAAATGTTCCATAACCCGAAGATGTAAGAATCTTGACACCCTGCATCTGGATTAACAAAATAGTATCATTCGCACGAAAACCAGTAGTATCATCCACTGTTACCCTGTCAACACCAATTGTGACAACATGTGTAGATGGATTTTTAATGCTGATATCACCTGAAAGGCTAGTCTGGGCTAGCACCAGAATACTGCTAAAACCAAATATCAGCAAACAAAAAAGAATTCTCTTGCTATGGTGCAAAAAATTGCCGGTCATCATTCAGGTATCAGAACTGCTAATATAACTATTATCCTGAATATTTCTAAAGATATGTAAAAGAAGTTTGGGGTTTGGAGTCCGGAGTACTGAAAATAGATGAAAAAAAAATAAAATATCAAAATTGAAGGGCTATTATATGAAAATAATCATGAGATTCATTCGCAATAATAAATTATTTAGAATTAATTCAGGCTCTCTAAGCACCGGGTGTCTCATCAGTATACATAACAGGTAATTCAAAATAAAAAACTGTTCCCTTATCAACCTCTGATTCAAACCAGATAATGCCGTTTGCACTCTCAATATATTTCTTTACGATGGATAAGCCAAGACCCATTCCCGACGACTTTGTAGTAAAATTCGGTGTGAAAAGATTCTTACGGAATTCTTCAGGAATACCTGATCCATTGTCTGATATCGCGACAACAACCTTATCGCTTTTTACCTTAAGATCTATCTTTATCAATCCTTGCCTTCCGGCCGGAATCGATTGAATTGCATTTTTAATAAGATTTGAGAAGACTCCGTTAAGTTGCTCTTTATCAGCGAATATAGCAATTTTGGTTTCAGGTGGCCAATGTACCTTGAAAGTAACATTACCTGTATTTTTGAAGAGTTCCAGAGTTATCCTTATCTGATCAAGGATATTTACTTCAACAGGATTGGTAACCGGCATCTTGGCAAAAGCTGAGAAAGCAGAGGCAATTGACGAAAGATCATCGATATATTCGATCTGGTTCCTTGTAAAACGGTCAAGCATCTTGTCAAACCCCGGTACCTTATCGTTCCACGATTTGAAGAGTTGCTGGACATTAAGTTTCATAGGAGTCAGAGGATTCTTTATTTCATGAGCAATCTGCTTGGCCATTTCCCTCCATGCGAATTCTCTTTCCGAGTCAGCCAGTTTATGAGTGCTTTCCTCAATCTCATCAACCATTCTGTTATACTGTTTTACTAGTTCCCCTATTTCATCGTTCCCGGCATAGTTAAGGTGTTCGCTTTTCTTTCCCACTCCTACTGTGGCAAGACCTTTGCTAAGCATCGAGAGAGGGGAAGTCAGCCGCCCACTGATAAACACAGCAAGACTCATTGTTATCAGGATTAAGAGGAGAGTGAAATTAATTACTGCAACAATAAGGTTTGAAATCTCTTTTGCCAGAACGCTTTGCATCCTGAAATAAGGCAGATTCAGATAGGCAAGAACTTTATTATCGGTATTGAAAAAAGGAACATAGGCTGATAAATACTCGAGATTACCAATCTTCTCTTTCTGATAAAATTCACTTTTCCCAAGATACTTGAGATTATTAAATGCCGTGTTATTTATCCGTTCGCTTGTAAGGTCTCTGTCAAATATTTCCTCCCGTGATGTTTCTATGAGGAAGCCATTAATATCATATAAATTAATGTCAGTATTAAAGATATTCGAAAGCTTAATCAGCAATTCACTTAGTGATGAGTAACCATTCCCCTTCCAGTCAGCGGTAAGATATTTTTCCGAAGCCAGCTTGCTGTCGAGTTCGAGATAAACGGAATTTAGCTTTTCTTTTACGTTCTCATAGTGCTTTGCCTTATACTGGCTGATAGTAATATATGCCACAACTATTCCAATCAATATAAATGCGAATAACAAAATTCCTATAAATGAGAGTTGAAGTTTCTGTCGGAAATTAAAGATGTTGAGTCTCCTTACGACCGGTCGCCTTATGATAAGAATGATAATATTTGAGAAGAAAAGAATGAAGGCGAAGAGATATGCAAAGGAGATAATTATATTTCCGGGAGTGGGAACCGGACGGGAAATAATAACAGTCGTGTTCCCGTTTTTATAAAGTACATGCTTAAATCCATCGGTACTGAAAATCCTGTAGTCTGTAAATTTATCAACATATTCAGCATCAGTTTTGTCATATGGAAATTCACCTGTGCGCAGAACGATTTCCCCGTTTATATATTTGGCAAAGGAGTAGTCTTTCAGACCTGCATATCCATGGTATTTCTTATCAAGAAGAAGCTCAGAATAACCTGGTTGGAATACATTTACATCACTGTATAATTCAATGAATAATCCATTAACTTTATTTTTTGCTGATTTATAATATGACCTGCCAAGGTAATATGATCTGCCACCCTGATTATCAAGAAAATAAAAATTAGTTCCTGTCAGCAAGTGACCGTTTCTCTTAATTCGTTCGTCAAAAAAACTAAAACAGTTCTGAGACTTCTCACTTCCGGCGCCAATTTGTAAAGGCTGATCATTATGACAGAGGTAGACACCTAAATGATAATTCTTCCAGAACCCGGTAAAATACTTATCCGCAATGTAGTTTGAAATTTTTTCAACATTATCCTTGTTGAAATATTCAACCTTCATCATAGAGGTAAGAATAGTATCCTTTTCTAATACAGGAGATAAGTCAAGCAGCAGATGTTCAGCTTCAGGGTCATTTTCGGTTGAAAAAGAGACTGCCTGAATCTTTATGCTTTCGGTTGTTTTCTTTTCCGATAGTATTGTAATAAAATATAGATAATAGAGGCCTGAAACCAGTGAAAGGATTACAGTAATACTAAAAAGGCTGAGACTTCTTGCCATAGATATCCGGATGCTCACTACCAGAACAGAATAAAAAATAATCAAAGCGATCATTGTTCGGGGATCGTTGCGGAAAAAGACAGCCGGTACTGCAAATGAGAATATTAATGAAGTGATTAACATTCGCGTATTAAACAGTCTGGCACTCTGAAATATTTTAAGCAAGTAAAAGACCGGAACAAGAAAGAGAAGAAAAAGAGAAGCAAATCCTGCAAAACTGAACATATTCAATTTCAAAACCTTATATGTTTCGAAATTTATGTTAGAGGTTGAAATCAACAGACTGAAAATCCATTGATAAAGACATAAAAGAAAAGCTCCGGTTATCAACAGCGCAGACAGGAACAGATAACTTTTTAAGCCACTACTCCGCTCCGGAACTTTTATAGTGATATGCCGGTAAAGAACCGTGGAAAAAGATGCAAAAAGAATACCAAGAACTAAAAGGTGACCCAATGATGGTATATACGAATTCAGGGTAAACCGGTAAGGTGAAAAAAGTTCAGTGTGAAAAGCGGAGAGTGGCTTGCCGGTCGAAAGAATGATCATGTAGATTATGATAAAAACAGAGAGCGCCAGACCAATTCCAATTAGTGTTTTCCCTCTGTTAACCAGTAGTTTGACTATTTCGAAAGTAAGAAGTATGATCAAAACAAATACAGCTGCCCATAAACATAAAGGGATAAGAATAAAACCAGTATTTTCTTTGACCGGAGGAAACACCAGCGAAAAGAGGAAAACACCCTGTTTGTTAAAAATATGAAACTGGGAAGCAGTCTTATCAGTGCTAAGCCCCACGTTTTCAGGAATTTTGAAGCCTTTAACGAAACCACTTTTAATGATGTTATTCTCAAAACTATAATCAGTATGTAACCTCAGCAGTCCGATTATTTTTTCATTTCCCGACTGGATGATCTTGGAGAGAAACCATCCATTCTGGATAAAGACAAATGGCTTATTATAAAGAGAGTCCATAAAAATACGAGGCACATCAAACTCGTTATCTGACCAATAAACAAGTTTATTGTCGAAATATTCAAGAATGCTGATCCTGTTTTGTTCTGCTATGGAAATAGAGTTATTTTCACTTATTGAACCAAGATTACTCACATCTGCCATAACAGGTTTCATCGAATCGAGGCAGTGATCCATAATTGTTTCCTTCGCTAACAAGGTCTTGTTAAACATCTTCGTTCTGAAGTGATACTCAAAATCGCTGAAATAAACTGATTCTGCTGCAAGTGCCAGAAGAATAAGTACTAGCGTCAGACCTGAAAGGAATAAAATATACCGGTTGGCTCTCATAACAAAATGATCACATCTTATTCATGGTGATACGGTTCTCCTTTTATAATTGTAAATGCCCTGTAAAGTTGTTCAAGAAACAATAATCGTACCAGCTGATGAGGGAAAGTCATTTTTGAAAGTGACATTTTAAAATCTGCTCTGGCGTAAACAGCCTCAGAAAAGCCCCAGGGCCCGCCAATTACAAACACTATCCTCTTATTTGTAAGAAAAAACATTTTCTCCAGAGCTTTGGAAAATTCCAGTGTTCTTAATTCTTTCCCGTTTTCATCGAGTAAAATTAAATAGTCATCGTCAGTAATAAACTGAATAATTCTGGAAGCCTCTTTGGATTTTTGTTCCTGAACAGGCATGTTCTTTGTATTTTTTATATCAGGAAGTGTAATAACATCAAAAACAGAATATTTTTTTATGCGATTTGTATAAAGATCAACTAACACTGCAATATTTCTGTCAGTTGTTTTACCCGTCTGCAATAATGCTATTTTCATGCTTTCTGAGGCGACCTTTTATTTAAAAACGGGGTCATTTATTTACACAAATATAATTAATAACCAGCTCAAGTAATTATATTTATATGTGTTTAGCAATATCAGACAAAGAAATAGGAAAAGGAAACAATTTGACGAGAAACCGTTCCTTTACATTTTAACCCTTATTATAGTGTTATCTTGAACGAATCTCTTTTTTCATAAAAGAAAAGTAAGACAAGCCAAAACATATAGTTGTGGCAGCAATCAGACCTGTAAGCTGGGGCCATACAAGCATTATGCTCTGTCCTAAAGGCAAGAGGCCTGGAATAGCTCCATGTATCTGTTCCATACTCAATGGACCCAGACTATGGATTGTCGGCATAAGTAGAGTTGTTGTGGCTTCATTGTAAAGTCTGCCTGGTTCAATCCTTAATAAATTCAATACAAATTTTTGATAATCAATAATTTGTTGTGCAGAAGCAGTTTCGGCAGGCATATTAGCTTTGGAAATCAAATTTACTATTAAATGGAAGAATACAGTAAAAAATAACCATGCTGCAATACAAGCAAGAGCCGAAGTAGCAGTCTGACGGAATTGTATTGAAAGAAGAATCGACAGGTTCAGCCAGAAAGCCACGTACAGAATGCTGACCAGAATGAAAAAAACAACGCGTAAAAACTCTTCCGGCGTCGGAGGAATTCCGATAGTAAGAATACCGAATCCCATTACAAGAAAACCCAATGCAAAAAACATAATGCTGATCACTACCAGAGCAGCTAAAAACTTAGCATTCAACAAATAGTCACGATGAATGGGTTGAGCCATGATACGGCTGAGAGTTCCCCTGTTCTGTTCTGAATTAATAGCATCAAATCCAAGGCTGATGCCTAGCAAAGGGCCGAGGAAGCTGATGAAAACCACGAATGAAGGCATTGTACCATCCGACAGGGTAAATAAGTTGAGAAATAGAAATGAATTATTATGGCCAGGAGTCTCCACAACCTTACCTATATTAGTTAAAGCCGTATACAAAGAACCAAAGCATGTAAGACCAATTATAACTATCAGTATAATAAAACGCCAGCTATTTATATGGTCTGAAATTTCCTTATTTACAATCACCAGGAAAGGATGTGTTAATTTCTTTTCCTGTTGCGATCTTATCCGCATCTTATTCATGATTTGCATCTCCTTCGAAATAACGGTTATAAATTTCATCAAGACCGTACTCTTTCTTATGCAGGAAGCTTAAACCGGCACCCGAATCAATAATTATCTTTGCTATCGCCGGAGACAAGTCTCCGGAACAGCCAATACGAAGAACATTATCTCTCACATTAATTGAAATCACACCGCGAATGTTTTTAAGTTTCTCCAATAACATGTCCATGTTTTTAGCGACTTTTAAAGAATCTGCTTCATCGAAAGAATCAAGTGATATCCCTGCTTCGATAATAAAAGTCTCATCAGAAAATAGCTTCTGTGAAAGTGAAGAGATATCTCCTTCAGCCAATAATTTACCATTGACAAACAATCCGACTCTGTTGCAAATTTTCTGAACCTGGTGAAGATTGTGTGACGAAAGAACTACCGTGAGCTCCTGTTCTTTTTTTAATTTTAAGATTAATTCCAGGAATTCCATCACTCCGCGGGGATCGATACCCAATGTAGGTTCATCAAGAATTATTAGATGCGGATCTTTAATCAGTACATCAGCTAATCCGAGTCTTTGGCGCATACCACGCGAATATTTACCTGCCTTTTTATCTGCTTCTTCAGTCATGCCGACACGTTCGAGAAGTTCCCTGGCTTTTTGGTCAGCTTCTTTGACAGATATATGATTTAGCCTGGCGGTATAGATAAGGTTTTCTAATCCGGTGAGGTCGTCATAAAACCTTACATCTTCAGGCAGATAACCAACTATCTTTTTAACTTCAATAGGATTGCGGGTAGAATCAATATCGCATACCATTATCCTTCCGGAAGTTGGTTCTATCAGCCCTAGCATCATAAGGATTGTTGTCGACTTTCCGGCTCCATTAGGCCCCAGTAAACCAAAAACTTCACCCTTTGCGATAGACAGGTTGAGACGATCAACAACACTGACAGAACCATATTTTTTTGTCAGTTCTTCAAGCTCAATAATATTCCGGCTCACGGCTTACCTCCTTCCATACTTTCTGAACAGATAGAACACCCCTAAGAATACAATTAAAATTATCATTATTCCCAGCCATCCTACGAATAAAGGGGTTTTAACAGATATTCTGAATTCAGCTTTTGTATTTATCCCATTCCCGTTTGCTTCAAATCTGGTGACATAATCTCCGGCAATTGTTTTTTTTGCAACTTTGATTGTTGCAACAACCTGTGCCGATTCACCCGGTTCCAGCTTCTCTACTACCTTTGGATCAAAAGTGACTTCCCAGTTGACAGGTGCTGAAGAATTCAGCTTGATATCTTTAAATTCAGCAGTACCGGTATTTTTTACAAGAAGGTTGATCTTTTTCTCTTCCCCTTCTGAAATATTGTCACTCAATAAACCTGTTGGTGTTGTCAGCACCATGTTATAAGATCCTGTTATTACAGTTTCAAGTTCAAGATTGGCAGAAGTCGAAGTCGTCCCTGCGTTTATAAGAATTTTATACAAACCGCCTTTTGTTTCCAAAGGTGGTACAACATTTATTTTAACGCCTTTTGCGTGATTTGCATCAATACTTACCGAAGAAACCTGTTTATAATCAACATTGAATGTCACTACCCATCCCGGAGGAGCAGAAGCATTTAATGAGTAATTCTGATTATCAGCAGTAAGATTTTTAATCTGAGTTTCATAGGAAAAATTAGAAGTGGTTGCGCCTTGCAGGTTTGATTGCATAGCCGTAAACTCAGTTTTAAAGGTACCTTGCTCGGAAACAGTCACTGTGATTGGCAGAGAATCATAACCTTTTGCTTCCACCTTAAAATGATAACTGCCTTTATTTACCTGTAAAGGAACATCTACCAGGAGAGAAAGTGTTTGTTTTCCTCCGGGAAGCACTGCAATCTGGCTGACCTTCCATCCGCCCGCTTTTAAAACATAATTCCAGTTATGCGGAAGACCTGATACAGAAATGTCAACCTTCTGAATTTCACTGCTGTTATTTATAAGATCGATTGCGAAATTGATCGATTCTCCCGGCGGGACAGAAATTTTAGTATAAGGAGTATACATTGCAACACTATTCCCGGTTGTCAGAGACGGGGATGCATTTGTGATCAAGATACCGGGTAAAAGGAATAATAACAAGCTTATGAAGTTTGTCCTTTGTGAAAAAAGCAATTTTTTCATGATTTTAATGATTTTCTGTTCCAACAGCAATTTTAATTTTTTTTTCAATTCGCAACTGTTAATAAAAATTTAAGAAATTCTTAAAACATATCTAAAAAAACATATAGAATCTGCCTTTAAATACTTTTTTTCACCCCACAAAATGTACAAATCAGCCAAAAAGCATAAAAATTTTAAAAAAGTATGAGGTAAGGATAAAACAGTAAATAAGTCATAAACATCTTTCATAATCAAATAAGTATTAAATTTGTAGTGCACTGACGTAATTGTCCGCAATATTTAAACTGAACCGATATGAAATCCGTAAATATTATTCCGGTAGTATTAATAGCCTTAAGCAGTCTTACAGCAACTGCCCAGGACGAGGCAAAGATACCAGAGGGGATTGCAATAGCTATTAAGGCAGGCAATGCGGTCGAATTATCAAAGTATATGAATTCTACAATAGAACTTCTCCTGCTCGATAAAGAAGATTTCTATAAAAAAAATGTAGCTGAAACCATCTTAAAGGACTTTTTTACGGAGTATCAGACTAAAGATTTTACTATACGGCATCAGGGTGCGAAAAATGATGCCCAATATGCAATTGGTAATCTTAAAACTGAAAAGGGCGACTTTCGTGTGTATTTCCTTCTGAAGAAGGTTGACCAGGAATTACTGATACATCAGATACGTATTGAATCTGACAATGGAAAATAGAATTCTGAAGGAATTCATCTTAAAAAGCCTTGCTGAGGATTTAGGGGATGGTGATCACACTTCCCTGGCCTGCATTCCGGTTGATACTAATGGAAAGGCAAAACTCCTTATTAAAGAGAAAGGGATACTGGCCGGCATAATGGTAGCCCAAATGCTCTTTTCTATTATTGATAAAGATCTGGTCATAGATCTCATCTTGGCCGATGGTGACAGCGTTGAGCCTGGAGATATTGCTTTCTATATCTCAGGCCGCCAGCAATCAATTCTTAAATCAGAACGGTTAGTTTTGAACATCATGCAAAGAATGAGTGGAATCGCTACTGTCGCACATGAATATACTGTTCAGCTAAAAGGACTTAAAACCAGGATTCTCGATACGCGCAAAACTACACCTGGATTCAGATTTCTTGAAAAGGAAGCTGTAAGGATTGGTGGTGGAATGAATCACAGGATGGGTCTTTACGATATGATCATGATTAAAGATAATCATATCGATTATGCAGGAGGCATTGAAAAAGCAATCAATAAGACCCGGTACTACCTGAAAATGAAAAAAATGAACCTCAAGGTGGAAATAGAAGCAAGATCATTGGAGGATGTAAGGAAAATACTTGCTGTTGGCGGTATAGATAGAATCATGCTTGACAACTTCAGTGTTGCTGACACTCTCGAGGCAGTTAAAGAGATTTCAGGCAGGTATGAAACAGAATCATCAGGTGGAATTGACCTTAAAACAGTAAGATCTTATGCAGAATGCGGAGTTGATTTTATTTCCGTAGGTGCTCTTACCCATCATATCAAAAGTTTGGATATGAGTCTTAAAGCCATATAAAAAATGAACCTGAAGGAAATCACCTTATCAAACGACAAAGGAAAAATCAGGAAACTCGTTTTGCCCGGTTTTGACGGTGTTCCTATAAGTCAGGTTATAACCTTTGTAATAAAAGGATTCCGGAAAGGAGTTCTTGTAACAAGAGCTTCATCAATAGCTTTCAATCTTCTTTTGGCATTGCTTCCTGCCTCAATTTTTCTTTTCACTCTCATTCCTTTCGTTCCGATTCCCAATTTTCAGCAGGAACTTATCAAACTTTTTGAGAACATACTTCCTTCCAATGCTTTCAATTTCCTTGAGACAACAATTATAGATATAGTTACTCACAAAAGCAGAGGACTGTTACTTTTTATGTTTATAGCAACAATCATCTTCTCAACTAATGGAATACATGCTATAATTCACGCATTTGTTGTTTCTGCTCATACATTTAAATCCCGATCATGGGTGAATCAGCGTAAGATCTCAGTTGTATTACTGCTTATTGTCATTTTCATGATTGCAACAGCTGGATTTCTGGTAATTTTCGGGAAGATCACAGTAAACCAACTAGTTGCTCTTCATATTATTAAAAGACACTTTGTAATTTATTTTCTTATATTCCTTAAATGGATCGTGGTAATAATACTGCTTTTCATGGCCATTTCCTTCCTATATTATTTTGCACCTGCAAAGAAAACAGGTTTTAAGTTTTTTTCGCCAGGATCAACCCTTGCTACAATATTGTTTATTCTTACATCGCTAGGCTTCTCTGCATATGTAAATAATTTCGGCCAGTATAACAAACTATACGGCTCTGCAGGGACGCTTATGGTCATACTTATCTGGCTATATCTTAACTCAATAGCTATTCTTATAGGGTTTGAACTGAATGTTAGTATTATTGACGCACGATCTAAAGACAGGGAAACACTGTCTTCTATCAGCTACAATGAAGAAACTTCGTAACAAGGCGGCTTATCTCTTCATTTTTGTTATACAATTTCTCGCTTAAACCTTTGTCATCAAAAGCTTTCAGCCTGGTAACAACATTATCAATTACACCGGCAGGAAAGATGCCGTCTTTTTCAAAGAAAGCTCTCTGGGATATAAGACATTCCGCTGATTCCCAGCACGAAGCAGGCAATGACTCAAGGTTTTTCTTATTTTTTTTATCCTGATCCTTAAAGATATTATAATCAACATAAAGTTCACCGGCTTTCTTCAGTGCATTATCCATTTCCAGACCATGCTCAGCGGCAATTACCAGACCAGCAAAGAGTTTGTGTATATCAGCTGATCCATCGGGGGATCTGATCTCTACCGTTTGTTTTGAAGGCATATCCTCATAGTCTGTATGGTCGGCCGGATTTGCATCTTTTATCATATCCGTGGCTCCGTTCCAACCAAGTGGGACCCGAATAAGAACGGACCGGTTTCTATCGCCCCAGCAGATATTAGTTGGTGCTTCCTGATGTGGTACAAGACGCAGGTAAGATGTGGGAATAGTATTTCCAAAAGCTGTCAGTGATTTGGAAAGATCAAGAATTCCAGCTATCATTTTTTTAGCAACATTACTCAGTTTGCCGTTCTCAACCATCATGTTCACACCATCCTTTTCGAGCATCATATGTATATGCATCCCTGAACCAGCCTTCCCAACAGTGATCTTTGGTGCAAAGCTTACTTCAACACCATATTCTGAACCCAGTATCCGTATAATCCACTTGGCAATAAGAAGCTGATCAACAGCTTCATCTATTTCTACTGGCAGAAACTCAATCTCATGCTGTTCAAAATCCTCACCATCTTTTGAAAAACTCCCGACTTCGGAATGACCGTATTTGATCCTGCATCCTGCTTTGGCACAGAGCTCAAGTGCTTCAATCCGGAGATCCTCAAATTTTGCAAATGGTTTTGACTGATGATAGCCTTTCTGATCAAGAAGAGGATAAAGATCATCATGAATTGATTTTATATAATATTCAAGCTCGCCAAAGGCTTTAAATTTAAACCCGGTTTTTTCAATAAAACGTGAATATGCTTTCCTGAGAATATACTCGGGAGCGCTTTCGAGGGGTTTCCCATCACTATTATAAAAAGAACAAAGAATTTCGAGGGTTGGACTCTCTGTAAAGGGGTTTACAAAAGCTGTTCTGTAACGGGGTATTACATATAAATCGCTGGCGCCCGACTCAATGAAGGAAAATAAACTCGATCCATCAACACGCTCTCCGGCAGTAAGGATTGATTCAAGATGATCCCTGCTGAAAGGAACAAAATTGAGTGATTTAAGTTTACCATCATCTCCTACATACCTGAAGTTCAGCATGGCGATGCCTTTTGCTTCAATAAACCTAATTATGTCATCCCTTGTAAAATCCTTTGATGGTTTTTTAAGAAACTGAACCAGTTCATTCTGGTTCATGATAATATCGTTATTCTTTGTCATCCGGTGTTAATTTTTATTAAGGCAACAAAAATATATAATTAACTTAAGCTGAATCATGACAAATAGCTGTTTTTAGAAAGTGCTCATAACCAACTACATTTTTATTCTCTACAGCTCCCTGAAGCATAGTTAATTAATAGTATTGAAATGACAGGGAGGATAGAGGTAAAATATCTGACTAATAAAAAAAAGCTGTCTCAACTGAGACAGCCTTTTTAACTAACTAACCAAGTGCAAAATCATATTTATATAGTTATCCCGATTACGAAATAAATACTTTCAGCCTGAGGATTAACATAAACTGTTCCCTTCAGAGGAATAGAAAAGTCGGGAGAGATTTTAATGTTGCGTACAGAGGTCAACCCCAGGTTACAGACTGCAAAACCATCAATCTTACCATAACCTGCGCCATAGTATCCGTTGGCAGGCGTTACTCCAAGGAAGACATTGAAATCTCTTAATGCATATCCAAATTCTATATATGTAGAATAGTTCTGTTTTGTTGAGTAGCCATCCAGATTTTTATCCCATTTTTTATCGGCACCATAGATCATAGTATTTAAACTAATACTAAGTGGCAGATTCTCAGTACCGAGGAAAGAAAGGCTGACTTCCAGAATATGATCAGTTGTAGAGTTTTTATAATCAAAATATGATTTATTTGCAAAGCTCCAGTCATAATCGGTAATTCCGATCTTAAAGTTTTTCAGCGTATAAGCCAGGTACGGATCGAGTTCTTTATAGGACGCCCGGTAATCAGTGGAACCCCATACCCCAAATTCGAAACCGCCAGACACTATCGCCAGAGTAGGTTGTATGTTAGGGTCGGGACTACCGACGGTACCCCTCCATATATAAGAACTTACTATGTCGGTTGTTACTTTGAAATTCGTTTTTGGTTCACTTGCAGGTTCAGAAGGTACGGGAGTCTGACTAAATACAGAACCGGAAAATAGTAACACAATGGCTGATAGTGAGATTATTTTAGTTTTCATGATTATCCTTTCATTTTTTTATATTCATTTAATTACATTAACTTATGAAGATTAAGAAGCGGAATATTTCTTTCGTGTTCCGCTTCTTTCTTTAGGGTAATGTTATCTTGATAGCGGTGTTTCTGAGTTTTTGTCTAATTTTACTCCTGAATAGCCTTCTACGCCCATTTCCGGCATATCAAGGCCAAGAAGTTCATCTTCGGGTTTAACTCGGTTTCCTACAACCTTATCAATAAGTTTGAACATGATCCATCCGATGCCTCCCACATAGATAATATTTGTTGCAACGCCTATAAACTGAGCTGCTAACTGGCTGAAACCTCCGCCATAGAACAGCCCTTTTACAGTTCCGGCAACACCATTCCATCCATCGCCATATGTTCCATCTGCAAATAATCCAAGTGCCAGGCACCCCCATGCACCATTAACACCGTGTACGGCAATGGCTCCAACAGGGTCGTCGATGCGGATCTTCTGATCAATAAAAATAGCCGCTTCAACCACCAGGACTCCTGATATCAATCCAATAATTGCGGCACCACCAACACTCACAAAGGCACAAGGTGCAGTAATGGCAACTAAACCAGCCAGCATTCCGTTCAGCATCATTGTAGGATCGGGTTTCTTTGTTTTATATAACCACATCCATAGAACTGATGCCATTGCTCCTGTTCCTGAGGCAATCATTGTATTGACCGCCACTACCGCTATGCGAAGATCACCGCCGGCCAGTGTGGAACCCGGATTAAAACCGAACCATCCGAATGCCAGGATAAAAGTTCCGATAACAGCCATTGGGATATTATGCCCGGGTATTGCATTTGCTGATCCGTCTTTGTTATACTTCCCAATCCTTGGCCCCAGGATTGCAGCACCGACAAAAGCAAGTACCCCACCAGTCATATGAACTACTGATGAACCAGCAAAGTCAACATGGCCATGCCCCAGTCCAAACTCTTTTCCGAGCGTTGATAACCATCCTCCACCCCACACCCAGTTTCCGAAAATCGGATAAATAATTGTTCCTACAAATATGCCATAAATGAAGAATGAAGAAAATTTCCATCTTTCAGCCATAGAACCTGTTGGAATAGTTGCTGTTGTATCCATGAAAACCATCTGGAAAAGAAACATAGCCAGAACACCAACATCATAAACACTGAAGTTCAGAAAGAACCCCTTCATTCCGAATAATCCGAATGAATGACCGGCAAGGCTGAGACTGAATTCACTGTTAAGCCCATCGAACCCACCCAGTGTACCAAGCGCCCCCACTCCTCCAAACATTAAAGCAAAGCCTGTCATATAAAATCCAAGCATTCCCAGAGGATAGATTAAAAAGTTCATGGCTATGGTGTGAGCAACGTTCTTTGCACGTGTAAGCCCCGTTTCAACCATTGCAAAACCGGCCTGCATAAACATTACCAGGAACCCAGTTACCAATACCCACATCATATTAATCGCTACCTTATTATGGCCGACAGCATCTGATATTTCTGTTGCAACAGGTTCACCGGGTTTGGCAGCAGAAATATCCGATACATTCCCGGTATTAATTCCACTTGGGTCAGGTTTTCTGGTTCCATCTGCATAACATACAGATCCTATGGTCATCATTAGCGCCAGAACGAACAGTATAAGTTTTTTAGTCATCTTTATATTTTTTATTAATTATTACTTAGTTAATTTTTCATCACCAGGACCAGCAGTCGAAGCCTCTCCACGTGCACCATTGCTTATCCTCACTGACTCTTCAATATTGTAACTGAATATCATCCCATCGCCGATCTCACCGGTAAAGGCTGCTTTCTCAATACAGTCGATTGTTTTTTGAACATTAATATCACGAAGAACCAGTGAAATACAAATCCTGGGAATGTACTGTGTGTCATATACTGTGCCCCGGTAGCTATGATGCCCTCGCATATGCTCATTCCCTACACCTGAGGCGTCCCAGTAAGAAAAGAAGTCGATACCTATCGCTTTAAGCTGGGATTTGACGTCTTCGAACTTTGATGTTCTGATAATTGCTTCAATCTTTTTCATGCTATGTAATTATTAGTTGTTATTTACTTTTCAGAGTAGACTCAAATACTAAAATGGTACATTGTTGTAAATTTTTATGCCCACAGATGTATATGGCCAAATACATGCCATTCCTTTAAAATATATCCGGGATAAATATTACAATAGATTTTAAATGCCTGAATTTCAGACAGTAGATGACGAATAAATAAGTCAGGATTTCTTTTTGATCCTAATAAAAGACTACAAACGCGTAGGAATCAACAAAAAATCCTACAATTTTGTAGGATTTTGTTCACAGATGTCTTTTAAAAATTGTGAGCTACTGGTTTTGAGCGATTTAACTTTTAATAAATCTTAAATTGATCTGAACTTTTTGAATACTGCCGGATCGATCTGGTATTTTTTTATACGCAGGCCCATCATACGTTCTGTCAGTTTCAATTGTTCAGCAGCTTTTGTAATATTCCCTTTGGAAAGATTCAAGGCGTCAATAAGCATTTGTTTTTCAACATTTTCCATTATAGCTTCGAGACTACCGTCGACCCGTGAATGAGTTGAGGCAGCACTCTGAAGTGTGGGAGGAAGGTTATGAGAACGAATCACCTTATCGGTGCTGAGAATGGATGCGCGTTCAATACAATTCTCGAGTTCCCTGATGTTGCCGGGCCAGTGATATGTCATAAGAAGATCAATAGCAGTTGAGCTGATCCGCTTTATCTCAAGACCATGTATTCTGTTATATTTTTCTATAAAATGGTTTACAAGTAAAGGTATATCCCCTCTTCGTTCCCTGAGAGGCGGAATAAATAATGGGAAAACATTCAACCTGTAGTACAGGTCTTCACGGAACTCGTTTTTTAGAATCATCTCTTCCAGGTTTCGGTTAGTGGCGGCAATGATACGCACGTCAGCACTTATGGTCTCACTGCCTCCCAGCCGTTGAAATTCTTTTTCCTGTATGACTCTTAACAGCTTAACCTGCAGGTTTGGTGAGAGATCACCGATCTCATCAAGAAAGATTGTGCTTTTTTCAGCTAATTCAAAACGTCCCTTATGCAATTTATCGGCTCCTGTAAAGGCTCCTTTCTCATATCCGAACAATTCACTTTCAATAAGCATTTCTGGTATAGCTGCACAGTTTATCTTGACCATTTTTTGTTTACTTCTCGGACTTTGATCATGGATAGCACTGGCAACCAGTTCTTTTCCGACACCACTTTCACCACGAACCAGTATGGTTGCGTTTGTCATTGCAACTTTCGATATAAGGTCATAAACCTCTTGCATATTTCCCGATTCGCCTACAAGAGAAGTGATCCGGTCATTATAGCTATACCGTCCCTGCTCTCTGAGTTTCCTGTAATGAAGTTTGTCGAGCTCTTCAATCTTATCCTGACGTGACCGTACCAGCCTGGCAAACATTGAGGCAATAATGGTCATAAATTGTAAATCATTCTGAAAGGAACGTCCGGAAAAATATTTCATTTTCACGCCGAATGTCCCTATAATTTCGTTTTTTGCTTTAATTGGAACGCAGATAAATGAATCTTCATCTTCAAATTTTGTTGTCGATTTTGTTTTATTCAGATACCTGGGTTCATCTGAAATATGTGGAATTATTACAGGTTCACCTGTTTTAACCACTTCGCCTATAATACCTTCACCAACTTTATATTCACCTCTTTCTTTTTGTTCCTGAGTTAAACCATAAGCTACCTCTATATAAATCCTCGATGAATTACGATTTAAAACAGTCAAAAAAGCCTGGAGGATATCAAATTTGGGTGCCATTTCCTCCATAACCTGCATGATCGCTTGCTCGAGATCAGAGCTTTTCGCGACAAACTCGCTGATGCGATAAAGAAGAGATAACTTACCCGTGTGATCTATCATTTGCCTTTAGTTAGAAACTGAAATAATAAAATTAAAAAAACATTAATTTTCTGATATATTAGTAACAAATATTAAAATTAAATCCTTATTACATACATAATTCCCACAATAATTACAATATCGCTATATATTTACTTTTTTAACAGCATCAAAGTTATTAATAAATATCAATACCCAAACTTAAGTGCAGGTTTGACTTTCTGCATAATTTTTCATTACTTTCGGCCAACCAATCCGGCAGTAATGAGAAAATGGGTGATTTTCAATATTTTTATAATACTTGTCAGCTGTAAAGTAAAAACGAGTGAAACTTACTTAACACCCGGGAAAGCAACAGGTTATTTCAAATCTATTGAAGAGATATGCAACCGCGACAGTGGAAAGCTATGGGGTAAGAACCTTTATGCCCCTGTAATGTTCGTGGAAAGAGTCACACGCAGGATTACCGCTAGTCAACCAGATAATGAGGGTTTATTAAAATCCAAGGATGGAGTTTATACCGGGGTATTCCCAAAAGAGCTTATATTAAGCAATGCTCCTGTAATATTTGGAGGAACCCAATATGCAATGGTTCCAATACCTCCTGAGGAAGATGAGTACAGGATAAAAACGAGAGCAATCCACAGTTTGTTTCACAGGTTTCAGCAAAATAAAGGAGTAATTGTCTCATCCTTTAATGTCAACAATATGGATGAAAAGGAAGCAAGGCTCTGGATAAAGCTTGAATGGAAAGCTTTGCGAAAAGCGATCAATTCAAAAGGAGAAGAACAACAACTTGCCATAAGAGATGCTCTGATTTTCAGGGGATCCAACAGAGAACTTTATCATAAGTATGCCGATGATGAGAACAGGTTTGAATCTTATGAGGGGCTGGCGACTTTTACCTATACCTTGCTTAATACCAATTCACCTGAGGAATTTAAAATGAGGCTTTTCGAAAATCTCGACCGGATCTATTCAATGCAATCATATGCCAGATCTTATGGGATTATTCATGGTGCATTATATGCTACACTTCTATATGAAAAAGGATATGACTTTAAAAATATAAATCCAGGAAACTTTGATCTGGGAAACGCAGTAAAGGAAGTTTATAACATAAATTTACCGGTTATCTGCCGGGATGTGGCAGGCAGCCTTGCAGTAAATTATGATATTGAAACAATAAATAAGGAGGAAGCTCAACGTGATTCAGATATTAAAGAAAATATTAACAGCCAGATAAGCAAATTTACTGATAAACCTGTCGTATTTCTTGAACTCGAGAGTCCGTCTTTTGATTTTGAGCCAGAAGATATTCATTCACTTGATACTCTCGGAATCCTGTATAATTCCATCAGGGTATCGGATAACTGGGGTAAACTGACAGTAGATAAAGGAGGATGTCTGATATCAAATAATCTGAAGTTTATGCGAATAACTGCCAAATCTTTCAAAGCCGATAAAAACCACCTTTCAGGCGAGGGATGGCATCTTATCCTTAATAACGATTGGG
>WSSedB1CaDRAFT_10000409_pt1 | contig 19167 bp, 18 predicted proteins | sample WetSurSB1Cattail_FD_9460 | JGI IMG/M metagenome (IMG submission 9460)
ATGTCGAACTGTTCTCCAAGACCGAGACCCAGACCAGGCATCTGAAGATGCGGGTCTGGTCAAAGGGGAAAGACAAGTCGCTGATCATCATCGATGAACCGGCGCGGGAGGCGGGCACGGAGACGCTCAAGGTCGGCAACAATCTCTGGAACTATCTCCCCAAAATATCCCGGACGATTCGCATCCCGCCTTCGATGATGCTGAGTTCCTGGATGGGTACCGACTTTACCAACGACGACCTGGTAAAAGACACCTCCTACGAAAGGGATTTCATTACCAGAATCACCGGACCTTCGACCGATCCGAAGGGGTGGAAGGGTGTCATGGACGTCAGACCCGGAATTGTCGGGCGCTGGCAGAAGATAGAATGGGTCGTGAACGAGGAAGCTACCCTGCCGGTTGAAGCGCGCTATTTCGATCGGAAAGGCCGACTGGCCCGCACCATGCGGTTCACCGACGTCAAAATGATGGGAGGCCGCAGGATCCCGACCCGTGTTGTGCTGGAAACGGTCGATCAACCCGGACACCTGACCGAACTTCGTTACCTGGACATGAAATTCAATGTGAAACTTCCGGACAACCTTTTCAGCCTTTCCCAGCTGGAAAGGCTATAAACCTGTAAAAGGCATTTACTCGCGCAACCAGAAGTAGGTGCCTTTAGGCAAGCTCGCAAAGGCCGCAAAGTAATTCAACTNTAAAAACGGCAGTTAACCACGGATGGACACGGATAAACACAGATAAATCGGTGTGATACATACAAAAGGCAACCACCCTTACGGTGAATGATTTTCAGTCTGTTTCGCTTGGTTTCATCCGTGTTTATCCCATGTATCCGAGTTTCAACTGCTTTTTGTAGATTGAATTTCTTTGCGGCTTTTGCGCCTTGCCTCAAGGCACCTACTTCTGGTTGCGCGAAATAACAACGATGTTTTATATGATTCCATTGGCCTCGGGATCAGTGGTTTCGGCAGGCGCAATGGCGTACCAGTTGACCTTCCTCGTCAGGTACATGACGACACCCAGCAGCGTGAACAGGCCGATGCTGCCGATGAGAAGCGCATAGTCTTCCAGTTGCAGCGTTATATACAGGAATCCGTAGAGAAACGTCATCAGAGAGCCAATGGTGACGGCAATGCGTGTGCTTTTCAGGATTCCCCTGGAATAGGTGGCAACCAGCAATGTCGAGGCAATGGCAGAGACCGGGTAGGCCAGGGCAAAGCTGGTATGCTCGGAGATCGAGAGCAGCAGCAGGTAAAAGAGGCAGATGGCGAAACCGATCAGCAGGTATTGAATCGGGTGGACCCTGGTTTTGTTGGTTATCTCGGTCAGGAAAAACGCAACCAGTGTCAGCACGATGAACAGCACGGCATATTTGGCCGAGCGCATGGATTTCTGGTATTCATCCACCGGACAGAAAAACTGAGCCCCAAACGCGGATTTCAGAACTTCTTCGTCTTGCCCGGCCCACTGTTGCGGATAATTTCTGTTGAGATTCAGTACCTTCCAGGATGCGCTGAATCCCCGGTCATTGACAACCCGCGTGTCAGGGAGGAAAAGACCGTTAAAGCTGGGGTTTTTCCAAGGCGATGACAGTTGGACCGTTGTCACCTTGCCGAGCGGGATAAAGCTGATCTGTCCGCTTCCATTCAGGTTGAGACGCATCTGGAAGCTGTACTTGTCCTGCCGGGAAGAAACAGGCACCCGTGCGCTGACACCGGATTCCATCACCGGAGGCGCATTGATCCCGGAGTTTATAGGTATGGTTTCATTGTTCCAGGTGATGGGCGTGTTATCCTTGAGCCCGCACAGATCCGGAATCCCCATGGAGATGGTTGCCCCCTCCCAATGTATGTCTTTCTCGTTGATGCCCAGATCCGCGAATCCCTTTTTCTGAAAATCGGCATTCATCTGCAATTCGGCATTGTAGAGCACGACCTGGTATATCCCCCGATGTCTGACTTCGGGTTTTACCGTGCCGGTCACGTTCAGCTGGTCGGGGAGGAGATGGGCATGGGAAATGGTTGTTGTTTTGTGTCCCTTCTCATCCGTAACATATTCGGTATAGGGGACGGAGAGTATCGGGCCCGTAATGGTCTGTTCGCCGCCCCATTTTGAGCTCACCTCCCTTATGACCTCTTCGCGTCGCTGTTCCCGTTCGCCAATCACCCCTTTGATCATGCTGACCGGGATCAGCAGGGTCATGATCAGTCCGGCAATAACCAGCAGCCTGGTGATTACCGAATTACGGATTCTGCTGAAAATCTCTTTTATAATACTCATCTCCGCCTCCTTTGTTCCCATCTGATTTTTGCCGATGCTTGATTTGTTATAGAACGGCGACGTGCATCCGGTATGGCCGGGAAGAGGAGATTCAGCGGAGATTTTGTGCAGATTTTGTGCAGGCGGGCGGGTTGAAGTGTGTGTTGCGACACATTACCCGATTGTCATGCGGACATGCTTCGTGTATGGTCGCGACATTTAGGTTTTTTCAATGTTGGTGGTGGAATGACTGGATTTATCGCACTATGATCACAACCCTCGCCATAGAAAACTACCTTTCCCTGCTCCACATAACGGTTCCGCTGGGAAGACTGAACGTGATAACCGGCCCGAACGCCAGCGGCAAATCCAACCTTTACCGGGCATTACGCCTTTTGTCGGAAGCCGCCCAAGGTGGCGTGGTCAACGCGCTGGCCCGCGAAGGCGGTCTTGATTCGACCATGTGGGCCGGACCGGAAACCATTTCCCGTGGAATGCGGCGCGGGGACACAGCCATTCAGGGCGGCCCAAGGAAGAAGGCGGCGAGACTGCGCCTGGGGTTTGCCAGCAAAGATTTTGGGTATTCCATAGCTCTCGGATTTCCCCCACCTTCCGAGCAGTCCGCGTTTTCTCTGGATCCTGAGATAAAGAGGGAATGCATTTGGGCTGGCCCCTGTTTCAGGCCGGCTAGCCTGCTGGTGGATCGCAACGGCCCGGTTATCAAGTCAAGGGCCGGTCGCGGCTGGGATGTGGTCGTCCGGAACATAAACGGTTTCGACAGCATGTTCAGCCAGGTTGGCGACCCGAAGGATACTCCGGAGATTTTGATGATGCGGGAAATGATTCGGGGGTGGCGTTTCTATGACCACTTTCGGGCTGACTCCGACGCTCCGGCGCGGTTGCCCCAATTGGGAACCCGGACACCGGTTCTTCACCACGACGGGCGCGATCTGGCGGCGGCGCTGCAAACCATCCGCGAAATCGGTGATGCAAGGGCGCTGAACAGAGCCATCTCCGACGCTTTTCCCGGCACCCGGCTTGCTGTGGCGGCGCAAGGGGACGGACGTTTTTCCGTCGAACTCTATCAGCATGGTTTGTTGCGCCCGCTGTCCGGCGCCGAATTGTCCGACGGAACCTTGCGGTATCTGTTATGGGTCGCTGCGCTCCTGACGCCGCGTCCTCCTCTGCTGATGGTGCTGAATGAACCGGAAACCAGCCTGCACCCCGATTTGCTGCCCGCGCTTGCCAGGCTGATCATTCGAGCGTCCGAGAAAACCCAGGTATGGGTGGTGAGCCATGCCAAGCTTCTGATTGATGAGTTGAACAATGCTCCTGAGTGCAACGCGATAAGGTTGGAGAAGGATTTGGGGCAAACCGGGATTGTCGGGCAGGGTTTATTGGATGCGCCGCTGTGGCATTGGCCGGATAAGGCATAATCCAACTAACGAAGCTTAGAAAAGGAAAAGAATGATAGTTGAGTATCAGTCTTTACGGGATGAAGTTATAGTGCGAGGGGATGCAGTTAAGTCAGGGTGTGGACGTGTTGACGGACTGGGTCATTCATAGATTGTTCACTATCATCCAGATACCTCCGGGTTGCTCAACAGATAAACATGTACCCGGAAAGGTACGGAAGGGTAAAAGACGGTGGGTGTTCTCCCAAGCCGTTAATCGCTGCTCGTGACGCGAAACACGAAAATAACCCTACGCTTGCTCCAAGGTGAAATCGGTGAAATGGCTGAGCTTCAACAAGTGCTCGAAGCAGCGCCGACTTACGCCCAAGCAGTAACGGGTTCATCAGCTGGCCACGCAGATGCGCAGAGCATCTACACAATGCTCCCCGAGGGGAAGTCGTACAAAGACAAATTCGTCTTCGGCGTGTACCAAGGCGAAAGCATGGTCGGCTGCATTGATCTCATTCGAGGCTTTCCCGAGCCACGGACCGCACATGTCGGGCTATTGCTCATTGCCGAGCCCTATCAGGCTCAAGGCATTGGCAAAGCCGCGTACCGTTTGGTCGAGTCTGAGGTTCGCGCTTGGAGCACGTGCCATACGGTGCGCCTTGGCGTCGTGCGAACCAATATTGCCGTCCTCCCGTTTTGGGAAGGGCAGGGTTTCGTACAAACAGGCGAGGTAAAGCCCTATCGGTACAGAACTGTCGCCTCGGAGGTACTGGTCTTGGCCAAAGCACTTCATGCATCAGAGCGAATGTGAGGGAGGAGGAGATGGTTACTGATGTCTTTCTACCGCTGAAGTGATCACAGCGTATGCCCCGTCCCGTGCATTCTCTTACTGTCCGGTCAGCCAGCCGCTTTTCAAGCCCTGTACAATATCCTGGCTGACACCGGCAAGTCCGCGGTTGAAAGCCGCAACCACGGCGTCATAGCCGCTGCCGGTCACGGCTTCGCGCTGCCGCGATCTTCCGTTGCCCGCCGGCCGGTCATCTGCCCGGCGGATCGCCCAGAACGTATCCAACTCCACATGATCTCCCGTGAATTCAAACAGCCTCACATCCACGTAAACCTTGAAATCCGCTGAAAGCGACGCCGCTTGCGGATAGCTCGACACCTTGTCCGAAGCCAGCAGGCGGGAAATGTTCTCCGCGATTGTCCGGGACAGGGCGCTCTTCAAAGGCTCTGCCCAGCGATGGGTTTCCAGCAGCTCTACCTGTGCATCCTCACTTCTCACCACCAACTGGGGACGGTCAACCAATTCCGGTATGGTTACCGATACAATCGCCACCGACGGGATATTCCCGTTCGCGGGGCTCTCGCTCCGGTGCGCTACGGGCGTCAGTGTATAAAACTGTGAGCGCGGCGAACTGGCGCAGCCGGACATCAGCAGCAAACCGGCGGCAATAAACGCAATTATGGAAAAGGCTGGTGTGATTTTCATCGTTTGTCCTCCTTCTTTCCGCTGATCAGCGCTTCGGGATGACGTTCAAGGTACTCGCTGAGTACCCGCAGCGACTGGGCGGCGCGGCTGACCTCACGCAGAGCATCACGCATATCCTGCTGAAGCGGAGCATCCGCGGAAAGCGTTTGTTTTGCCCCGGCCAGCGCCTTGTCAGCCTCTTTCAGTGTCTTTCGCGCATCCTCCAGCATCAGGCGTGTTTCCGGGACCACCGTATTGTCAACATTCTTGAGCAGTCTGTCGGCGTTTTTAAGAGTTTCAGACAGCGATTGCAAGGTTTTGCGCGTGTCCCCGGAAATTTCCTCCAGCGGTAGTTTCTCTATTTTCTGAACGATCTGCATCAGCATGGTCTGGAACTGCTCCAGGTTCCCCGGAATGGTGGGGAACTCGGGCGGATTCTTAGTCCAGACGACCTTGGCCGGCGCTGCCTTGGGAAAGAAGTCCAGCGCGATGTACAACTGGCCGGTCAACAGGTTGCCGCTCCTGATCTGGGCGCGCATGCCGTTACTGACCAGGGCGTTGATCAGCTCCCGCGAATTTCGGAGGCCTGTCAGCTTGGATTTGGAGCGATAGCTGGCAGCCAGACGCTCCGGATAAAACTTCACTTCCACCGGCATGACAAACCGTTTGTTGCGCGTATCAAGATCAACACTGATCCTGGAGACCTCTCCCACCGTGACACCGCGCAGATCCACCGGCGCGCCGATTGCCAGGCCGCGCACCGACTCCTTGAAAATCAGCAGGTAGGTTTCCACGATACTGTCTATCCGCTTCAGCGCATCTTCTTTGGAAGTGAAGAGCGTAAAAACGCTGTTGGTGGAAGCCGGCCTGGTATCGGCCCTGTCCTCGGGCGTCTGGAAGGCAATGCCGCCCAGCAGCAGTGAAACCATTGATTCCGAGTTGACCTTGACGCCGTTGGCATCCATGGTAAAGTCGATCCCGCTGGCGTGCCAGAAGAGGGTATTAGCCTTTACGAACCGGTCGTAGGGCTTCCGGATGAAGATGTTTACCGTAACCCCTTTGCCATCCTTGTCAAGCTCGTAGGCAATGACTTCCCCGACCTGCATACGCCTGAAAAACACCGGCGATTTGACGTTCAGCGAACCGATATCGTCCGCATGCAGCTTGAACTGGGTACCCGGCTCATCCATGTTCACGACCGGGGGCTCCTCCAGGCCGGCAAATTCCAGCCGGGGCGTCTTTGAAGTACCCACATCCATACCGATGTAAGACCCTCCCATCAACGTACTCAAGCCCGAAACAGTGCCACCTGAAATGCGCGCCTTTACCACCCAGAACCGGGTGTCTTCCATCAACAGCTCTTCCGCGTCCTTCTTGAATTCCGCAGTGACCACCACGTGGGAACGGTCTTTCGAGATGGTAACGCTCTTCACCTCGCCTATCTGCACGTCCTTGTATTTGATCTTGGTTTTTCCCGATTCAATCCCCTCACCGCTCCTGAAGGTGATGGTAATAACCGGTCCCCGGTTTATATATGACTTGATCGCCAGGGACAGGCCGATCAGAGCGGCAATGGCCGGTATCAGCCAGATCAGGTGGGATGCCTTGCGGCGGCGTTTGTCCACGATTGCGTCGGGAATATGCTCCAGTTCCGGTGGTTGTTGTATGTCAGGCATTATCAGCTCTCTTTCCGTAAGGGATCCCAGATCAGCCGCGGATCAAAGCGCATGGCGGCGAACATGGTCAGCACGACAACACCGCCAAAGGCGATCGCCCCCGGGCCTGCCTTGACGGTGGCCAGGGATTGCATCTGCACCAGGGCTGCCAGCAATGTTACCACATAGATATCCAACATCGACCAGCGGCCAACCAGCTCAATCAAACGGTACAGGCGGGTCCGTTCAACCGGACGGCGCGTTGAGCGTTTCCGCACCGATATGAGCAGCCAGGTCAGGGCCAGCAGTTTGAACAGCGGCACCACGATACTGGCGATGAAAACGATCACGGCAATTCCCATGGAGCCATTCTGCCAGAGATGGACCACACCGCTCAGAATGGTGTCCTTGCGGTAGCTGATCAGGGAACTTGTCTCCATGATGGTCATCAGGTTGGCGGGCAGATAGAGGATGTAGGCCGCGATCAGCAGCGCCCAACACTGCTCCACGCCATGGGGCTTGCGCATGTGCAGCCGCGTAGCGCAACGCGGGCAGCGGGCCCCAGCGGTTCCTGCCCCGATCCGGGAAACCAGGCCGCAGACATGGCACGAGCAAAATCCCAGGCTGGCTGCTGTATTGCCATGATACTTCATGGCTGTTCTTCCTCTTCGACGCGCAACTCAAGATGCGCCCACACATCCTTCGGGTTAAATGTGGCGCCAACCGCGGCCAGCAGGAGCGTTACCCCGCCGTATGACCAGAGCGCCACTCCCGGGATAATTCGAAAATCGTCGGTCAGTTTAACCAAGGCCACCAGAATGCCGAGCATGAACACCTCGACCATACCCCAGGGTTTGATGCCCTGCAGAAAGCGCATCAGAAGGGGCAGGCCGGCTGGAACACGACCCACGCTAAGGGGAAGCAGCAGATAGACCAGCAGGGAAAGCTCAAGGGAGGGAACCACAATGGCGGTGATAAAGACAAGCGCGGAGATGAAATGCATCTTCTGATCCCACATGGAACTGGTCGCGCCATACAGGTTGGTGGCCGCGCCATTTCCCTGGGACTCGATCCCCAGGATCGGATAAACGTTGGCAATGAAAAACAGTAACGCGGCAGCAACAACCAGGGCGAGAGTTCGATAGAGGCTGTCGGTGGTAGTACGGTACAACGCGGCGCCACAGCGCGGGCAAACGGCGGCGCGTCCCGGCTCGAGGCTGATTTCGCGCAGCAGCAGATCGCATTCGGGGCAGGCGATGAATGATGTGGAGGAATCTTCCATGGCAATCCCTTCATCAGTGAACGCTGTCAGCCTATCACAGCTTCTTTCCCGTCGTCTCCATCTTTTTGTGATGTGATGATTATAACCTTGAATCCGTGACACCTCCATACCTACGCTAGTCTGAAAGGCCTCTGTCTTGGGCGCTTCCGAGGGATGCGACGGCAGGGCGGAGGTTTGCCTGAAGTGACGATTGCAACGACACGAGCGGCGTTGTGGCCCCGGCTCTTTCAGGCACTCCGGTATTCCGGCGTCACGGATTCAGGTATAACCAATGGCAGCTTGCACAGTTTTTGGCCAATTCGTGACAAATAATATCTCCCGTTTTTTCCCGGAAAATGTATATTGTTCTCCGTTAACGTGATACCAGTCTAATGTCCGGAGTTGAAATGGAAATCCGCAATGAGACGAAATCAGACAGCGTCGTGGTCTCCGAGGTTACCAAGGCGGCTTTCGAGAATCATCCCCACAGCAACCAAACCGAGCATTACATTGTCAACGCTCTTCGGGCCGCCAATGCACTTACAGTTTCGCTGGTCGCGGAGCTTGAGGGCAGGGTGGTCGGTCATATCGCCTTTTCTCCCGTAATCATTTCCGATGGCAGCCAGGACTGGTACGGTCTTGGTCCCATCTCTGTTCTGCCGGAGTTTCAGCGCCAGGGCATCGGCAAAGCCTTGATTCGCGAGGGCCTGTCAATTCTGAAAAGCATGGGTGGCAAGGGGTGCGTGTTGGTGGGGGATCCCGGTTATTACGAGCGCTTCGGTTTCAGGAATTATCCGGAACTGGTGTATGAGGGGATTCCCCAGGAGTATGTGCTTGCACTGCCGTTGGGAGAGCAGGAAGCGCGCTGTGTCGTGACCTTTCATCCGGCGTTTGGGGCAACGGAGTGATTACAAGAGGAAAAGATGTGGTGCAAACCGGGATTGTCTTGTCGGGCAGGGTTTGCGGACGTGCCGTTGTGGCGCTGGCCGGATGCGGTATAGGCAGCCCAAGGGGCTTATGAGAGACATGTACGCCAATCAGGCAGGGTCTTCCTGGGCTTTTTATGCAACAAACTCAGAGGAAATTAATCCGTAAAATGATTTTGGGGTGTTGTACAGATCTGGTGATCTACGAGTTATTCTCGGATCAGGAAGGGAAAAAATGGACAGAGCAAAGTCGATTGTCGCGAATGTGTGGTTAAAGCTATTGGCTGCATTAATGCTCCTGGCTTCTGCAATCCCGGCATTTGCCGCTACAAACAACGCTCCAAGGCAGAATTATGCAGGTGCGAGTATGTGGGTGACTTTGGCGATAGTCTACCTTAGCCGCAAGCGTCAGATTGGTGGCTGGTTGCTGTATTTTTATATTCAGTTGTATCTAAGCCTGATAGTGTCCCTTATGCTCATCCCTCAGGTCGCTTCTAATCTTAACCCAACCCAATGGGACGAGTCCTTCCGTTACGTCATGTATTTCCTGAGCGTTGTCCCTGTCCTGATCATCGATGCCATAGAGGTTACTGTTGCAACTAGGCTTCTGTTTCGTAGGAACGAAGGGAACGTCCGGCTTTTGCGGAACATCATCCTAGCTTTGGCTATCGCCAGCGCCGTTGCAATTGGTATCGACCTTATGTATTTCAGGGATGCCACGATGTTCTTTGACGTACTGGGACTAATGTTTGCGGTCATCTGGACGCTGTATTTCTCGAAGTCCAAGCGGGTGAAAGCGGTATTTGTCGAGAAGAATTGGGTCTTTGATCCTGAAGCGTACAAGAGACGCCTCACGGACGAGGACAAAAAAAAGCTCAGGAAAAGAGCACTTATAGCAGCTACTATCACCTTTGTTGCGTTCTTGCTTCTCATGGGATCAACCCTCACCCAGGAAGGAAAACAGCCAACGCCGTCCATCTTCTTTGTCCCAACGTTTTATGCCGTGATAGTGGCGATCATCGCCTGGTTTATTCCAATCCGGAAGAAGACGGATGTTAAAAATGAGGACTCGGCAGATGTAGAAAAGAGCGGGGTCTAATCGCTGTCGACTGACGTGGAACTTTCCTGGGGTGTATTGTTATTTCCGGAAAGATGAGAGGATCAGCCCTTAACATGGGACAAAAAAATATTCGAAGCAAAACGAGATGTCCCAACGAGGCTTACGATCTGCCCGAAAGCCCGGCAGGTCAAAGCCATGTCCGCTGGGCAGCGTAATAGGAGGTATTACAGCATGGACGTCGAGATTGTCATATTTCCCGAGACCAAGGTAGCCTTGATTGAGCATCACGGCCCCCCGGCGCTCGAACACGAGACTGCGCGAAAGCTGATCGCATGGAAGCTGGAGAACCGATTGCTGGATTCATCGAAATATCGCAGCTACGGAATTCATTACACAGACCCGCATACCACACCACCATCCGAACATCGTGTCGACTTCTGCCTATCCATCGAAGATGACGTCGGCCCCAATTCCCACGGTATCGAGACCAGGTTCATTCCAAGCCGGCGTTGCGCTCGCGCACGAGACATCGGTTCTCGCAATGACAACCAGGTCGCAGCCTATCTCTACGAAACATGGTTGCCCGAAAACGGTGAGTCGGCCGGCGATTTCCCGGTGTTTTTCCACTATGTCAATGTCGGGCCGAATGTGAGGGAAGAAGAGATGGTTACCGATATCTATCTGCCGCTGAAGTGATGCCTGAAGAGATCACGGCGGAGCGGGGCAATCCGGGGATGGTTTGCAAAATACCTAAGTCGGACAAGTCGGAACCCTGAAAAACTTGTTTCACGCAACGACGCGACGACGCAACGTTTTAAAAACCAAGAACCAACAATTTGTTAAAATGCTTTTCGTTGCGTCGTAGCGGCGTTGCGTGAGTAATGTCTTTCTGAAGATTTTGATCATCTTTTGTAAAGACTCAAGACGTAAGAGACTAAGCCAGACAAGCCGGAACCCTAAAAAACCTGTTTCACGCAACGACGCGACGACGCAACGTCTTAAGATTACCCGGCATTAGCGGCATGGAGCGTCACTGGCGGCGATTGACTCAGGCATTTCGCTCGTTACGCCGTACAGGCGTCATCGGATTCTACAGGAGGATAAGCAGTGCGAACGATTCCTGAAAGAGACTGGAAGTATCTTCGCAGCACCGAGAAGGAACTGCTGGCGAAGCTTTGCGGGAAGATCAATCGGAAGGCCCTGGAAATACTGCAGGCGCCGGAGGTGGGCGAGCACGAACGCTATCTGCGGCTTTACAGGCATATCGAGAAATCGGACAAAATCGTTGCCGATTGTTTCAATGATTGGCGTCGCTCGGACATCGTGCTCAAACTGCTGCTCATCCGCAAACACAAACTGCTTTCGGCGGAGATGGTTGCCAAACTGTCGGAAGAAACCCGTGAGTTGCTGGCCAGGTGGCCGGAATGACGAACATCCGTTGGAACAACCTGTTACTGCGCCTTACCGGAAATCTGCTTCCACATGATTCCTTTGGCCGGCTTGTGACGGCATATTCCGAACCTCACCGCCACTATCATACGACTTCCCATATCGAGTTCTGCCTTGCGGAGTTCGATGCAGTCGCGGGGTTGTGCGATTCACCGGATGAGGTTGAGTTCGGGATTTGGCTGCATGACGTGGTCTACGATCCCCGCGCATCGGATAATGAAGAGCAGAGCGCGCGGATTGCCGGGGAAATCCTGGGCCGGATGGACTGTCCGCCAAAGCTGATCACCAGCATCCGGGAGCTGATTCTGGCCACCAGGCATATTCATCCGCCGCCGACACCTGATGCCAGTTTGCTTGTGGATATCGATCTTTCAATTCTGGGGCAACCTCCGGATGTCTTCGGAACCTACGAGATGGCCATCCGGGCGGAATACTCTTGGGTCTCGGAGGAACCGTACAGAATTGGCAGATCTAGGGTTCTGCGCGGTTTTCTGGACAAATCCGCGATCTACTGCACGGACGGATTTGAAAAGAAATATGGTCATCAGGCCAGGAAGAACATCATGAAAGCCCTGGCCGCACTGGAGCAATAACCAGATAGGCGGGTCGCGTTGATGCCCGAAATACGGCGGTTTGTGACATGGCATCACTGTGCTTGCCGCAAAAGTCCGGAAAGCTCGGAACTGATCTGGTTCCGCGCAATCTGTCCGCTCAAGTTCCAGGAGCGCCAATCCCTGCCCTGAAGCGCTTTCATATGCCATTCAAGGTAAGAAACGGTTGCATAGCGAGCCAGGGGATCGAACTTCGGCAATGCATCCATAAGAGCGGGAACGACATCCGAACTAAGTGTTGTCAGGTAGCGCGTGTCGATCCTGTTGTCAGTCATCGGATGCGCTGTATTCACGCGGACGATGATCGAATCGGGATTAACGATATCGAGCAGGGCAATTACAAGCAGGCCCGAGACCAGGGCGCCGAAGGCAAAGCGATTGCGTTTTTCGAACAGAACCGTTTTTAAAAACCAGACAAAGACCAGCGCCAGCCAGACCATGAATGAACTTGTGTAGAGCCGCAATTCTGTAAGCCCGAAACTGCTTTGATAGAGAAACATGCGGTGCATGGCCGAGGCCATGATGGCAAACAGCATCATCACCAGTGATCCTGAAAGAATTCTGAAAAGGCGGGCGAGCCTGGCAGATTCCGTATTCAGAAACCAATGTATGGTCAAAAGCAGAGGCAGTACCAGCAACGAAACAGTCACCAGTTCGAAGAATCCGCGTCGCGCGTATGTTGCCGCACTAAGCCCCTGGGTGCTTGCCAGCACGTCAGAGCCTCCAAAAAAATATCCGAGTTGCGACACGATAAATCCGAAGAAAAGCAGGTTTAACGCGCCCAGCAGTATTCCGGTCTCGATCATCCCCATGGAAGCTTGACCCCGCATTGGAGTGAGATCCGAGCGCTCCGGTTCAAGCATGATACGCAACAGAAAGCCGCCTCCGATTACCGTGCAGACCGGAAGCCAGAGCAGCATGCCGAGAAGCGCCAACAGATCGAAGTCGAACAAAGATAGTATGAGCTGCTCAAAGGAGGCGTCGGCCTTGGTGAACAATGTGCCGAACAGCAGGAGCAGCGGAATTGAAATCAGGATGCCACGAATTACAGCCATGGGTGTGCCGCCGATTTTCGTCCCGGATATGTTCAGCAACGAGATTGCGATTGTGGAAGATCTCACGTAGGCAATCGGCGCGGCCAGCCATTCCCGAAGCAGTCCCAGCGAGTACTCATTGATCCGTCCTATAGACAGACGGCCGCTTGCCCTGCGCAGCGCGGCCAGTGAGAAGAGTGAGCAGAGTGCAATACAGTTAATGACCTTGAGGGTGTCGGAATCCCGCCAAGCTAAGCATGCGGCAAAGAAACAGGCTGGCATCGCCAGCAAGTAAATCCGGCGGGGAATGTAATAGTCGTATTGGCGGGCGAGACAGGCTGTGATTGCCATGAAGGCTACGACCCAGATCAGGATGTTGATCCCCCAGGGGGTAGTCCTCAAAAGCAGATCGGCCAGCATTCCCACGACCAACCCACCCGCCATGAGCGGCAGTATTTCCTTTTCCGTTGTGTGCACGGCGCTTCCTCCTTGTGTAAATGTTTTTTGTATTGAAAATGAGCATGGACGAGGAAAGTTGCGTGTGTATGGAATGCGCTTGATATTATGATGAAAAAAATGTGCAGATTGTGTGCAGGACAGTTGTTTTTTAAGGTCGGTTAATGTAGGGTAAGGTCGCTTTTTCGCGATGCGGTTTATATAAACAAATGTCGGGAGCAGGAAAATGGCCGGTGACCCCCTTGTATTGGTAGTTGACGATGATCCCCACATCCGGGAGGTTGTACGCTTTGCGCTTGAAAAAGGGGGATTCAGGGTCGCCGAAGCAGCGGATGGCCGTCAGGCCCTGAGCCAATGTGCCTATTTGCACCCGGAATTGCTGATACTCGATATAACGATGCCGGAAATGGATGGTACGGATGTCTGCCGCTCGCTCCGTTCCGGTTCCGATGTTCCAATCATCTTTCTTTCATCCATGGACGACGAGATTGATCGCATTGTGGGCCTGGAGTTGGGAGGCGACGACTATGTCACCAAGCCGTTCAGCCCTCGCGAATTGCTGGCCCGTGCCAAGGCTGTCTTGCGGCGCAGGGTGGCGAGCAGCAGGGCCGGGAACGGCAATTCGTCTGTTGCTACCTCTGCGGAAGAGATACGGCACGGCCACCTGAGTCTCGATCTCGACCGCTTTCAGGCTCGCTGGGGAAGCAGGGATGTGGCGCTTACCGTAACCGAATTCGGAATCCTGCGCACCCTGTTGGGTTATCCGGGCAAGGTCTTTTCCCGCGATGAACTGATGACCGGCGCCTATGAGCACGACACCCATGTCACCGACCGGACCATTGACAGTCATGTCCGCCGGATCAGACGCAAATTCTCCGAAGCCGGGGGTGACCCGGTGGAGACTGTGCATGGCGTCGGTTACAAGCTCGGCCCCTGTCTTGGGGAGAATGAATGAGCTGGAGGCCGCGTCTCAGCACCATCTTGCTCTTTATCAACCTTGGTATCCTGCTCCTGCCGCTGGGTTGTATCAGCGCGCTGCGCCTCTATGAGAGCGAACTTGTCCGGCGTACGGAATCGGAACTGATCTCTCAGGGCACGCTGATTGGCGCTGCCTACCGCGAGGAACTGCTTCGCCTGTTTTCATCCGCCAATGACGGTACAGGGAAGACCGCTCCCGGTTTGTACGGTTTGCCCGTGGCGTTCCAACGGTCAGCCCATGAGAGAGTTCCCCAAAAATATCATCCCATTTCACCAAAGCTGGACATAGCCGGCGAGGTCATTCGGACACCGGCGCCTGCGGCTGTTGTGCCATTCAAACCCCCTGACCGGTTCGCGGCGGAAGCGGGTCAGAGAATTGCGTCGATATTGCGCAGCAGCAAGGATGTAACCCTTGTGGGCGCCCGTGTTCTGGATTCTTACGGAACGGTTGTGTCCACTACCGGCGGAGAGCTGGGGTTGTCCCTGGCAAATCGAGAAGAGGTCCGGCAGGCGCTTGCCGGAGAGTATGCCAGCCTCCTCCGGCAGCGGCTCAGTGATGAAGCGCAGCCTGTCGTGACCTCCCTGAGTCGTGGCAATCTTTTGCGTGTCTTTGTATGCATGCCGATAGTCCATGAAGGGCGCGTTTTCGGCGCGGTGATGCTTTCCCGCACTCCACTGGACATCCGCAAGGCGCTTTATCTGGTTCGTGGTCAGATTGCGGTTGCGGCGGCAGTGCTCATCGGAGTGGTGCTGATTATTACGATCCTCACCTCGATCACCGTCAACCGCCCGCTTAAGGCGTTGGTGCGGCAGGCGGAGCGTATCGTTCTCGGCGAAAAGGTGGAACCGCTCGTTCCGGATAAATCGGGCATCCATGAAATTGCCCAGCTTTCCCGGGCAGTCTCGGTTATGGCAAAGACACTTGAAGAGCGGGCTGATTACATTCGTACGTTTGCCGCAAACGTATCGCATGAATTCAAGACGCCGCTGACCTCCATTCGCGGTACCGTCGAATTGCTGGAAGACCACCTGCAAACCATGTCCGATGATGAGCGCAATCGTTTTTTGCGGATCATCGCCTCGGATACGGAACGCCTGGAGCGGCTGGTGCGCCGTTTGCTGGAACTTGCCCGCGCGGATACCTTCATTGCGGGGAATGAACGAACCGACGCAATTGCTATATTGGAATCGCTGGTGAGCCGCTATAAAGAACAGAGGCTGTTGATTTCCATGGAATGCGGGGATGGCGCGGCTTCTGTCAGGATGGGCCGTGAGGTCTTCGAATCACTTGTGTCGAACATGATCGAGAATGCGCGCCAGCATGGCGGCGAAGAGGTGCGGATCAAAATTAGTGGACATGTGTTGGAAGCGCCGGATGACAGAACCTTTGAGATGAATATTCGCGACGATGGCCCTGGGATTTCTCCAGGAAACCGGGACAAGGTTTTTCGCCCGTTCTTCACCACTGCCCGCGAGAGCGGGGGCAGTGGTCTGGGGCTCTCCATCGTGCAGGCGCTGTTGCATGCCCATGGTGGCTCAATCACCTTGGAACCAAGCGAAAAAGGTGCCTGGTTCAGGGTGAGGGTGCCGGTATGATTGCATCCGGAAGAATCGCGGACAGGCGGAACATGCTCCTTGTTTGTCTTTTGTTGGTGATTATGGCGGGGTTGGGATCACGAATGATCCACACCGGTTTCCCGATTGCGGATAAATATGCGGGTGATGCGCTGTATGCGGTTATGGTTTTCCTGATTATTTCTCTTTTTTCAGGCTCTTTGCTGCCACTTGCGCGAGCTTTTGCGGCACTGATTGTCATGACGGCGCTTGAGGCGTTTCAGTTGACGTTACTACCACGTGAGATGTGTAGTAGTGCATATATCATGGTGAGGGTGGCCGGGCGATTGTTGGGTACCACGTTTAGCTGGCTGGATCTGGTGGCCTATTGCGTGGGAATTGTCTCGGCTCTGCTTGCCGATCAGTACTGGATCAATACGATACGAGAGGAAGTCAGGTAACAATTTATGAAATCAAAACATGTAACATCGGTTCTCATTGCCGCAATCACGGCAGCAACAACTACGTATTTTCCTTCGATGTCTTACGCCGACCCTATCAGTACTCCTTCATCACATTCCGGGTCTCTCCCCGCAGTCGCCCGCTCCTCGGAACGCCTCTACAATCTGCCCGGACTCGATAATGTCGGGCGTGTCGCACCCGGTATCTTCCGGGGCGCACAGCCTGGTAAGGATGGTTATGCCACCCTGAAGCGGATGGGTGTCAGGACGGTGATCGATATGCGCACCACCGAGAGCGAGAAACAGCAGGTTGAGGCAGCCGGGATGAAGGCCATTGCAGTGCCGATCAAGATGAGCCGCGACGGCCTGAAGGAAAAGGTTGACCGGGTGGTGGCCTTGATGGCCGATCCCGCCAACCAGCCGGTTTTTGTCCATTGTCGTCATGGCCAGGATCGTACCGGTATCGTTGTGGCCGCTTATCGTATGAAGCAGCAGGGGTGGTCACTGGCTGATGCCGAGGTGGAGATGCAGGCATTTGGCTTTAACAATATCTGGACAAATTTCAAGAGTTTCATTCGTCAATACGGCGCGCAGATTGCAAAAAAATGAGCATTATCCAGGGAGGACAACCGATGAATCGCCTGTTTTTTTTCATAAGTCTCATGATCACCCTCATTTCGACGCAGCCGGTTTTTGCTGGCGGCAGTTGCCAGGAACACCGCATAACTGTCCACGGAACCAGCCGTGAATCAGTGGAAAGATCGTTGAAAAAGGAAGTTGATGAGTTTCGCATCCTGGCGGAGCGGGCATTGACGCTGCGGGCAGAGACCATCAAGGTCGGCAAGGCTATCAAGGATGAAATGGATCGGGGCAAGCCGTTAACCGGTGATGATATTGCCATGATCAACACCGGCATCAACGAACACCTGGCACTGCGCAAGGAGTTGCTGGCGGTGGCGGAATCCCATGAATGCTGGCAGGACGGCTCGGAGAAGGAATTGGCGCGGCAGGGAATCATGCCGGAGTCGCGCCTGACCGGGGTGATGCTTTCGCTCTCCTCTGCCATGTTGCTCTATGACAACTACTTGTTGGCTGTCTCGCTTTTTGAGGGTGATAGCAAGTTGCGACGCATCCTCAATGAGCGAGATCCGGGCTACATGGTCAAAAGCGCGCAGCTGGCAAAGATAACCATGAATTACAACTCAATAAGTAATCGGGTCCGGGTGCGCAGAGCGATCAAGTTCTTCGAGCGTGAGACGGTGCATTCCTTTATGCCGCTGCCCAGTACCCGGGAAACCGATTACCTCAGGCTGCTGATTACCCAGAGTCCTTCCTATACCATGGTCAAGAAGTGGTCTCCCATGTATGTGGTCAGCCGCAAAGTGGGTTTTATGACAGGTGTCACGACCGACACCCTGAACGGTATGGAACGGGAAGGTGTCAGCCTGTTCAGCATGGTCTTCGGCAATGCAGTCGGTCTGGTTGAAACCCGCAAGGGCAAGCTATACAACAAAGACAATGTGCTGTCCGACATCAGCGGCAGTCTGCAGGCGGGTGACATTTTGCTGGAAAAAACACCCTTCCGTCTTACCGACAAACTGATTCCCGGCTATTGGGGACATGCGGCGGTCTGGATCGGAACCGAAGCTGAACTGAAGGGACTGGGTATCTGGAACAACCCGTTGGTTGCCCGTTATCACGACGAAATCCGCGAGGGGAGGCTGGTGGTGGAGGCGCTGCGCTCAGGCGTAGAGATGAATAGCTTGCAGCATTTTCTTAATATCGACAGTATCGGCGTCCTACGCAAACCAAACCAGAGCCGTGAGGCACGCGCCAACACAGTTATTCAGGCCCTGCGACAGGTTGGAAAACCCTATGACTTCAACTTCGATGTGGAGTCAAAGGGGCGGGTTTACTGTTCCAAGCTGGTCTATCTCAGTTACAGCGGCATCGATTGGCCGACCCAAAAATCCCTGGGGCGCACCACATTCACTCCCGATGACGTGGCGGTCAAGGCTGCCAAGAACGGGCCACTGCAGTTGGTCGCGTTTTACCACGACGGTAAGCGGGTCAAAGATGCTCCGACCATGCGTATGGCTGAGTTAATGGGGGTGGCGGGGAAATAGCGCCTGGTTTTTTGCTGTAGCGAAAGTCTCTGTCGATATAGGCCACGTTGCGCCTTCCCGTCATACTCGTCCATAAATTGCTCGAGAGGGCTGGTCTTGTTGGCAAGAAACAATAATTTTGATTAATTTGTTGAGAGATGCCAAGGGTTTGTCTCGCTGATATGTGCATGAAGTAACGTTTGGTGGAGTGGGGAAAGAAACTTATGAAACAGTGGATACGTCAGATTGTCCTTGTCCTGTTAGGCTTCTTTGTGCTCGCTACCATCATCGGTTGCATCTACGAGGCGATTGGCCGCCGAAATGCCGCCCGCGAATTCCCTCCACCCGGCAAGATGGTGGACATTGGCGGGCGCCGCATTCAGCTTGACTGTCGTGGCACCGGATCGCCAACCGTGGTGTTCGAGTCAGGCCACGACCTGAACGGTTCTTTGAGCTGGTCCATGGTCCAGGACTCCATTGCAGA
>WSSedB1CaDRAFT_10000410_pt1 | contig 19078 bp, 12 predicted proteins | sample WetSurSB1Cattail_FD_9460 | JGI IMG/M metagenome (IMG submission 9460)
TTTTCTCATCGGTGAGATATTTCTGAATGTTATCTGTGACTACTTTATTGATCTCATCGATCTGAACGGCTCTGCCATACATTTTCTTAATCAGGCCAATTGGAACCATGCCCGGACGAAAACCCTTTATTGTTGCTTTCTTTCTGTAATCCTTCAGTACTGTTTCAACCTTTTCATCATAATCGGCTTTTTCGATCTTTACCTTTAGCAGGGCATTCAGATCATCGATGTTTTCTTTGGTAATGTTCATTTTAATTGTTGTTTATCCAGTTAAAAAAACCGCCAAAACGCACTTTTTAAGAGGTTACGGGCGGCTTGACAATTATGTGCGGATGAAGGGACTCGAACCCCCACGTCACGAAGACACAAGATCCTAAGTCTTGCTCGGCTACCAATTACGACACATCCGCGGTAAATTTCCCCGCAAAAGTATAATAATTTATCATGAAAACAAATTGAATAAGTTACCTGCGCAGTTCAAAGTTCTTTCCCAGGTAGACTTTTCTTACATGCTCATCGTCTGCCAATTGTGCAGAAGTGCCTGATTTGAGAATGCGACCCTCGAAAAGAAGGTATGCACGATCGGTTATTGAAAGGGTTTCGTGAACGTTATGATCGGTGATAAGAATACCAATGTTCTTTTCCCTGAGTTTGGATACAATCTCCTGAATATCTTCCACGGCAATAGGATCAACACCGGCAAAGGGTTCGTCGAGTAATATGAATTTTGGTTTAAGCGCCAGGGCACGGGCAATTTCTGTACGTCTTCTTTCTCCACCCGAAAGCTGTATTCCTTTACTTGTCCTGATCTTGTTCAATCCAAACTCTGCCAGAAGTGTCTCAAGCCGTTCTTCCTGTTCAGCTTTTGGAAAGCCTGACATTTCGAGTACAGCCCTTATATTGTCTTCAACTGACATATTTCTGAATACTGAGGCTTCCTGGGCGAGATAGCCAATACCTTTTCTAGCACGCTTATAAACAGGAAGACTGGTTATTTCTTCCTCATCAAGAAATATTTTTCCCTCTCTGGGTTTTATCAACCCGACAATCATATAGAATGTTGTTGTTTTACCGGCACCATTCGGACCAAGCAACCCAACTATCTCACCTTGTTCGACTTCGACAGATACGTGGTCAACAACTGTTCTGCTGTGATATTTTTTGACAAGATTTTCGGTAAACAGTTTCATTTCAAATGCTATGAAGTTGCAGGTTCGGTCTTCTCATCTTCACCAAAGAATTCATTGCGATCCTTTTCTTTTTGCTTTACAACTCTTGCAGATATAAAAATGCTGACCTCATAAAGAATAAGGAGAGGTATTGCGACCAGCGTCTGAGAAAAGACATCAGGAGGGGTAATAATTGCGGCAATTATAAATATGACCACGATTGCGTGTTTTCTATACCTTCTCATAAAAACAGGGGTAAGGATACCTATTTTTGTGAGGAAGAAAGTTATAATAGGGAGTTCAAAAACTAATCCTGTTGCCAGACAAATAGAGGTAAGGGTACCAATATACGACCTTATATTAATCTGGTTGACAACGGAAGGATCCACTACATATGAACTTAAAAAATGTATTGATAGCGGTGCAAGCATAAAATATCCAAAGAGAACTCCAACGAAAAACAACCCTGAAGCAGCTAACACCGCACCTCTTGCATACTTAGCCTCGTTAGGTTTGAGGGCCGGTTTAAAAAATTGCCAAAACTCCCAGAGTATGACCGGAAAAGCCAGGATGATCCCTGCAACCATAGCCGCTGTAATATGAGTCGTGATCTGTCCCGACATTTTAATACTGATAAGATTTAATGGCTTGGAATTAATACATAATGCAGGAGTATTAATGTATTCCCCAAGCTCACAAAGCAACCGGTTGGTGATAAACTCAGGATTCTTTGGACCAAGAATAATTGTATTGAAAAGAACATTTTTAAATATAAAAGCTATAATCATAAAGACTACTATAGCTAAAATGGAACGGATTATGTGCCACCTTAATTCCTCGAGATGTTGCAGAAATGACATTTCTTTCTCCCCATTCTTCCCTTTTTTCCCAAATATTGCCATCGGAAATGATATTAAATTGGATTAAAATACAGCCTGTAAAGATGATAAATCTTCTTTTGCAAAACAATATTAATCTTTTAGTGTTATGAAGAATAAAAACTTATACGAAAACAACCGGATTGCTGGTCGTTAAACGTTTTGAGAATCAGTCTGTTGTTCAATAATAAATACATTATAATAATATCGCGACTCTCTATTTAAACGGGGAAATAATAATCAGATAAAATTTCAGCCGATTTAGCTCAATAGCATTTTTGTTAATTAATTGTTAAATATATTATTTGATAAAGAAATTTATTAACTTTATGTAAACTGTAAAATCAAAGTTCTTTACATGTGACTTATATTTTCATTTTGTGGTAATTATGTTAAATGATTCTACTATACATGACTACTTAAAAAAGTATTTTGGTTTTGATACTTTTAAAGGTAATCAGGAGCCTATAATACGGAATGTCCTAGCTGGGCGCGACACGTTTGTTCTTATGCCTACAGGGGGTGGCAAATCACTTTGTTACCAGTTACCAGCCGTCATGAAGAAAGGGATAGCTATAGTTATTTCACCGCTTATCGCTCTGATGAAAAACCAGGTGGATGCTATGAGAAACTTCAGCACAGACGATGATGTAGCACACTTCCTTAATTCATCACTTACGAAAACAGAAATAGCCAGAGTTAAAAAGGATGTTTTATCAGGTAAGGCAAAACTACTTTATGTTGCTCCCGAATCGCTTACCAAAGAGGAAAATATTGAGTTTCTTAAAAATATAGATATTTCTTTTTATGCAATTGATGAAGCTCACTGTATTTCAGAATGGGGGCACGATTTCAGACCAGAATACCGGCGGATCAGGCCTATCATCGACACCATAGGAAGATCCCCGATAATTGCTCTTACAGCAACAGCAACTCCAAAAGTTCAGCACGATATTCAAAAGAACCTTTCTATTCTCGATGCTGATGTTTTTAAGTCTTCCTTTAACCGTCCTAACCTCTATTATGAAGTTAAGTCCAAACAGGATGTGACAAAGGAGATAATAAAGTATGTCAAAAACAACTCTGGTAAATCAGGGATTATCTATTGTCTCAGCCGTAAGAAAGTGGAAGAAATAGCTGAAGTCCTGAAGGTTAATGGGATTAAAGCTCTTCCTTATCATGCCGGTATGGATTCAGCAACCCGCACCCTGAACCAGGATAAGTTTCTTATGGAAGAAGCTGATATTATTGTTGCAACCATAGCTTTTGGAATGGGAATTGATAAACCGGATGTCAGGTTTGTTATACATTACGATATACCAAAAAGCCTCGAAGGTTATTACCAGGAAACTGGAAGAGCAGGGCGCGACGGAGGTGAAGGAAATTGTATTGCCTATTATAGTTATAACGATATTCTGAAGCTTGAGAAATTTATGCAGGGGAAACCTATTGCCGAGCAGGAAATCGGTAAACAACTCCTGCTCGAAACAGTTTCATACGCTGAGTCCTCGGTGTGCAGAAGAAAGTTATTACTTCACTATTTTGGGGAGGAGTACCTGAAAGACAATTGCGAAGCCTGCGATAATTGTCTTCATCCTAAATCGCAGTTTGAAGGTAATGAGGCTGTCGTAAGCGTTCTTGAAACAATTCTGGCGGTAAAAGAGAAATTTAAGGCAGATCACATTGCTAATATTCTTTCAGGGAAAGTTACTTCGGCAATTAAATCTTATAAACATCATAAACTGGAGTTCTTCGGGATAGGGGAGGATAAGGATGAGAAGTTCTGGAATATGGTTATCAGGCAGGCCCTCATTGCTAAATTTCTTACAAAAGATATTGAGAATTACGGGCTATTGAAGATTACGCAGAAAGGATTGGACTTTCTCGAAAAACCAACTTCCTTCATGCTGGCTGAAGATCACGACTATGCTGATACAACTGATGAAGAAAATGCTTTCGGGGCCCGGACAGCAGCTGTAGATGAAGAACTCTTCAGTATCCTTAAGGATCTTCGTAAAAAACTGTCGAAAGTAAAAGATGTCCCGCCTTTTGTTATTTTCCAGGATCCTTCTCTCGAAGATATGGCTATTCAATACCCAATAACAATTGATGAATTACAGAATATTTCTGGAGTGGGAGCTGGTAAAGCACAACGATACGGAGATGAATTCATTGAGATAATCAAAAAATACGTTGAGGAAAAAGAGATCATAAGACCTCTCGACATGGTAGTGAAATCGGTTGTCAATAAATCGGGTATAAAAGTCTATATTATCCAGAGTATTGATATGAAAAGACCTCTTGAAGATATCGCTGAAGCAAAAGGTCTCGAGATGTCTGAACTTATATCGGAGATTGAAGCGATAGTAAATTCCGGAACCCGTATAAACCTCGATTATTATATAAATATGACTATCGATGAGGAACGTCAGCACGATATTTATTCATATTTCAGGGAAGAGGCTGAATCTGATTCACTTGCAGACGCAATAAAAGAACTGGGGAACGAATTTGAAGAAGAAGAAATAAGACTTATGAGGATAAAGTTTCTTTCGGAGATGGGGAATTAATCCTCCATTTTTCTCTGAATATCAAGGAGTAAAACACCACAGAAAGCACGTAAAATGGATATATTATCTGAGATGCCAAAAACCATTTCATCAGTTTCTTATTGCCATACCTGGCGGTGGTATTCAGCAGGATCAGAAAATCCGGAATTGATTTCAAAATCAGCAATGTTAGAAAAACTCCGATAAAAGAAGGAGCGATTACTGCTGCGATCATATATGAGACCTGTAAAAGGATCGCAACAAATGTTACAATCCCAAGTATGATCGTTTGTATGTCGTTGTAAGCTTTCCCTTTTGAAATCCACCTGCTTCGCTGCTTCAGAAACATTTTTAAAGTTGAAGGTGACTCAGTATCTACAAGGGCATCTTGCGATTCGAGCCAGGATATCTTCGATTGAGGCTCTTTTTTCAGACTATGCAACAGAAAGATATCATCCCCGGAATTTATTTCATAATGCATGTTCTTTGAATGGCTTAAGTATGCCTGTCTTGTAAAAGCAAGGTTTGCACCATTGCACATAATCGCTTCTCCGGAGAGTGCAGTTCCGGCAGTAATTCCTTGCAGGCTCATAAACTCAAGTTCACTGAACTTGCCCAGGAAACCTGCAGATGGCTTTATCTTAACCGGACAAATAATCAGATCAGGTTTGTAAGTCTCATAATAGGAAGCGATCGTTTTTATCCAGTTTTTTCCCATCATGCAATCAGCATCGGTAGTAATTATGAGATTACCTTGTGCAGCTGAGATGCCTGTCCTTAATGCCAGTTTTTTTCCTTTCCCTATATTGTTTATGGTATATATATTTTCTATCCCGTAAGATAATCGGGTAATTTCAGAAGTTTTGTCGGAGGAATTATCATCGATTATAATAACTTCAAATAATGATTTTGGATAATTCTGAAGAGCTAAGCTTTCCAGAAGAGCGGGAAGCCTTTTCTCTTCATTCCGGCAGGCAACTACAACTGATACAAAGATTTCCGGATCGGATGATACATGGTAATTAACAGGATGGAGAAGATTTTTATAAGTCCTGAGAAGAATAATAAAATAGGGAAGAATCAGTATAGCAGGTAGCCATTGCATAGCTTATTCCTTCATCCATTCAAACATTTTATAGTGCAGACTTTGCATTCCAAGAGCCTCGTAAGTATGTTGTGCTTTGGAATTATTTGTTTCCACATATAATCGTAGTCCTGCAACGCCCTCCTTGTCAGCTTCATTTTTGATATGATGATACATTGACCTGAAGATACCTTTCCTTCTTGATTCCGGCAGAACGTAAACAGACTGAAACCACCATACCTTAGAGTTTCTCCAATCGCTCCATTCATATGTTATGAGGAGAGAAGCCACTACATTGCCTTTTTCTTCCGCAACCCAGTATTGTCCCAGGGTTGGATCGGCAAATACAGAGTAAACACCTTTGTGTATAGTCTCAGTCTCCAGAGTCATTTTTTCAGTTTCCCAGGCCATTTTCTGCTGAAAATCAATGATTACTTCTGCATCTTCTGATGTTGCTTTTCGTATAGTTGTCATATAATCTTATTTTGTTGCCTGAAATCCATTAACCACAAAGGTCTCAAAGGTTTTACACAAACCTGCCTGCCGGCAGGCAGGGGTCACTAAGATTGCAATATTTTATCTTTGTGTGCTTTGCGACTGCTTTGTGTACTTTGTGGTATAAAAGTAACTTTATTTATATTCATCCCAGCTCTTGATCTCCAGGTCGTCTATACTCAACTTACAGAAAGCAAGTATAAAGGCGCTTGCGAGCCTTGCATTTGTAATTAAAGGCACATTATAATCTACGGCACTTCTTCTGATGGTATAATCGTTATTAAGTTCTTTATCGCTGAGATCTTTAGGGATGTTAACTACAAGATCAACCTCACGGGATTTAATGAGTTCGATAGTATTGGGTGATTTATTCTCATCGGGCCAGTATGCGACATGAACTTCGACGCCGGCATTTTTCAGGAACTGTTGAGTTCCTCTGGTTGCATAAAGCTTATGTCCCTTTTCGCGAAGAGCTTTTGCGCTGTTCAGGAGTTCAACTTTTGATCTGGCCGGACCAGTGGAAAGCAATATGCTCTTTTTCGGTACCCTGTAGCCAACGGAAAACATAGCTTTGAGTATTGCTTCATAGAAGCCTTCACCTATACAACCAACTTCACCTGTTGATGACATATCAACCCCAAGAACAGGGTCAGCCTTGGCAAGACGTGAAAAGCTGAACTGTGGAGCCTTGACTCCGACATAATCGAGTTCGAATATCGTTTTGCCGGGTTTCTCAACCGGAACGGAAAGCATCACTTTTGTAGCTAGTTCTATAAGATTTGTTTTCAGGACTTTCGAGACAAAAGGCATGCTGCGGCTTGCACGCAGATTACATTCTATGACTTTAATATCATTGTCTTTTGCCAGGAACTGGATATTAAAAGGCCCAGAGATATTCAGTTCTTTTGCTATCTGACGTGAGATGCGTTTTATTCTTCTTGATGTTTCAAAATATATTTTCTGAGCAGGAAATACCATTGTTGCATCACCCGAATGGACTCCGGCAAACTCAACATGTTCGCTTATAGCGTATGCCAACATTTCTCCGTCACGGGCAACAGCATCTATCTCTATCTCTTTTGCATTCTCAATAAACTCTGATACAACTACAGGATATTGTTTTGATACCTGCGCTGCAAGTTTAAGAAAATGTGATAATTCATTTTTGTTTGACACAACGTTCATTGCAGCACCCGACAGTACATATGATGGCCTGATAAGAACAGGAAAACCAATCCTGTCGACAAATTCAAAAATATCGTCAATAGTGGAAAGTTCTTTCCAACGTGGTTGATCAACTTTCAGGATATCAAGCATTTCTGAAAACTTATGTCTGTTCTCTGCTCTGTCGATGGAAACAGGTGAAGTACCGAGTACCTTAACATTTTCATTATAAAGCCTCATTGCCAGGTTATTTGGAATCTGGCCCCCGACTGACACAATAACACCACCGGGTTTTTCAAGTTCAATGATATCAAGCACTCTTTCGAAAGTCAGTTCATCAAAGTAAAGTCTGTCGCAGATATCATAATCCGTACTTACTGTTTCCGGATTATAATTAATCATTATGGATCTGAATCCTTCTTTTTTTATAGTATCGATAGCATTTACCGAGCACCAGTCGAATTCAACACTGGAGCCTATCCTGTATGCACCCGATCCAAGGACAATAATCGATTTCTGATCGTTTTCACATATTATATCATGTTCCGAACCACTGTAAGTGAGGTAGAGATAATTCGTTATTGCCGGGTATTCTGCGGCAAGGGTATCTATTTGTTTAATGTATGGAACAATTCCCAAAGATTTCCTGAAAGCCCTAACCTTCATAAGGTCGTCGTTTATCTTGCTGGAATCTGATTTTAAAATATGTCTTGCAATCTGGAAGTCACTGAACCCATTTATCTTTGAATGTGATATCAGGTCAACGGGTACTGATTCCAGAGATTCATATTTACAAAGCTCATCTTTAATATTTATGATATTCCTTAGCTTAAAAAGAAACCATTTATCAATTTTCGTGAGCTCATAAATTCTTTCAACAGATATCCCTTTCTCAAGCGCTTCGGCGATCGAGAAGATCCTCATATCGGTTGGTTCTGCAAGTTCTCTTTCAATGTCTTCAAAACCCAGATTCCTGTTTCCCGTAAAACCGTGCATACCCTGACCGATCATTCTCAACCCTTTCTGGATGACCTCTTCAAATGTCCTGCCGATAGCCATTACCTCTCCCACACTCTTCATACTGCTGCCGATCAGATGTGAAACGCCCTCGAATTTATTAAGGTCCCATCGTGGAATTTTACAAACTATATAATCCAGTGCCGGCTCGAAACATGCAGTAGTATTTTTTGTTACGGAGTTTTTAAGTTCATGTAGTCCCCAACCCATTCCAAGCTTAGCTGCAACGAAAGCCAGTGGATATCCTGTAGCCTTTGAAGCAAGTGCACTTGACCTGGACAGACGGGCATTTACCTCAATTACCCTATAGTCTTCAGAATCAGGAGACAATGCATACTGAACATTGCATTCGCCTACGATTCCGATATGTCTGATAATCCTTATGGAGAGTTCACGAAGTTTATGATATTCAGAGTTTGTAAGTGTCTGCGACGGTGCAACCACAATACTTTCACCTGTGTGAATACCAAGAGGATCGAAATTCTCCATGTTACAGACAGTGATACAGTTATCATATTTATCTCTTACAACCTCATATTCAACTTCTTTCCATCCTTTAAGAGACTCTTCAACAAGAATCTGGTTTGAATAAGAAAATGCTTTTGAAGCAAGGGTTTTCAGTTCATCGGAATTTGAAGCAAAACCGCTTCCCTGTCCTCCAAGTGTATATGCTGCCCTGATAATAATGGGGTATCCTAATTTATCTGCAGCAGTAACAGCTTCATTTACACCCGATACTGCTGTACTGCTTGGTGTTTTTACATCTATCTGTTCAAGTTTCTTAACAAAAAGCTCCCTGTCCTCAGTATCCATAATAGCAGTTACAGGTGTTCCAAGAACTCTTACATTGTATTTTTCAAAAATGCCGGATTTGTAAAGCTCAGTTCCACAATTGAGCGCTGTCTGTCCACCGAACGATAAAAGTATGCCGTCAGGTCTCTCCCTGGCAATTACTTTCTCAACAAAATAGGGAGTAACCGGAAGGAAATAAATTTTATCAGCCAGCTCCTCTGATGTCTGAACTGTTGCAATATTAGGATTTATCAGAACTGTTTTTACATCTTCTTCTTTTAATGCTTTCAAAGCCTGGGAACCTGAGTAATCAAACTCACCCGCTTCACCAATTTTCAAAGCACCTGACCCCAGGATTATAACCTTTTTTATTTCATCTTTCATCATCCGGATTTGAGGTTCAAAAATAATATAATTTTTTAATAAGACTTTGCAAATCTGAAAAAATGCATATATTTGCAAAATAAATGCATAAATATGCAAAAAACTAAAAGACTGCTGGCAATTGAGAAGATTATCACTGAAGAAAAGATAACAACTCAGGAGGAGCTTCTTAAAAAACTGAAAGGGAAAGGGATAGACTGTACACAGGCTACGTTATCCCGCAATTTAAGGCAGCTGGGAGTAGGACGTATACCTGCTGGTAACGGAGGATACAAGTACTCCCTGCCTGAAAAGATCAGAAATTCAGAAGGAATTTCATTTAAACCAAATATAGTACCTGTAATTAGGGATATAGTTGAGGCAAAAGGACTTATGGTGATAAAAACGATTCCTGGAAATGCAAGTAATACTGCGTTCTTTATCGATGGGACTGGAAGATATGAAATTGCCGGTACAATCGCGGGAGACGATACGATTCTTATTATACCCAGGGATGGGGTTACCATTCAGCAGGTACATACGTGCCTGGAAATTATTCTTCCGGGAATACATGAACAGATAAAAACCAGTAAGTAGAAAGTAGAAAATGTATTATGTATAAAATGGAAAGCACAAAGTGGCACAAAGGGGAAAATGAAATAATAATTAAAAAATTCACTCAATTTTAAAACAATGAAAGAAAAAGTGGTTCTCGCATACAGTGGTGGGTTGGATACATCAGTAATTCTTAAATGGTTAATAGAAAAAAATTATGAAGTAATTGCATTTGTTGCAGATGTAGGGCAAACCGATAATTTCGAAGCATGTAAAGAAAAAGCATTATTACTGGGAGCATCAAAAGTGATTATTGCTGATCTGAAGAGGGAATTTATTGATGGCTATGTTCTTAAAGCCATTATGGCGAATGCTATTTATGAAGACAGGTACCTGCTTGGCACTGCTCTTGCAAGGCCGCTAATTGCAAAGAAACAGATTGAGGTTGCAAAAGCCGAAGGAGCCAACGCAGTGGCACACGGGGCTACAGGTAAGGGTAATGATCAGGTAAGATTTGAATTATGTTACTATGCTCTTATGCCTGGGGTTAAAGTAATTTCACCCTGGAAAGATAAAGAGTTTCTTACAACCTTTAAAGGAAGGACCGACCTTCTCAAGTATGCTTCGGAAAAGAAGATCCCTGTTAAGGCTAGTATCGATAAGCCTTATAGTGAGGATGATAACCTGATGCATATCAGTCATGAAGCAGGGATTCTTGAGGACCCGATGTATACACTCCACAAGAGTATGCTGGAAAAGATGGTGATGCCTCAGGATGCTCCTGACAAAGAAACAAGGATAGTAATTCATTTTAAAAACGGGATACCGGTGAAACTTGTTAACAAAGAAGATGGTACCGTGAAGGAGGATTCATATGATATGTATGTTTATCTGAATGAACTCGCCGGGCAGAACGGTATCGGACTCCTCGATATGGTTGAAAACAGATTTGTAGGTATTAAATCGAGAGGAGTGTATGAGACCCCTGCTGCCACGGTATTACACATTGCTCATAAAGATATAGAGGGAATAGCAATGGACAGAGAGGTAATGCGACTCGTAAATATGCTTACTCCAAAATTTGCAGAGATAATATATAATGGATTCTGGTTCAGCCCTGAAATGGATTTTCTTATGGCTGCAATTGAAAAGAGTCAGGAACTTATTGACGGCAGCGTTCATCTCTGTCTGTATAAAGGGAATGTACTTATTGAAGGGAGAGAGTCCCCTTCTTCTCTATATAATAAAAAGTTATCAAGCATGGATATTGAAGGTGGATTTGATCAGACTGACAGCAAGGGATTCATCAGGATTAATGCGATAAGGCTGATGGCTCACAGAGCTATTGTTGAGGCCAGTCAGCAAAAATAGAAAATTGCCCCCCAACCCCCCTAAAGGGGGGCTAGTTCTGAGGATTTAACCGGAATTACTCTAATTGGTAGGTAATAAACCCCCTTTAGGGGGGCAGGGGGGCAAAAACCTTTACTGCCTTTGTGTTTAATAGATTTTTAAAATTATCTAATTCTCATAAATATGAAACTCTGGGAAAAAGGGATTAATCCCGAACCTGCAATAATCGAATTTACAGCAGGTAAAGACAGGAAAACCGATCTGGCCCTCACAAAATGGGATATAATCGGTTCAATGGCTCATGTGATAATGCTTGAGAATGTTGGATTAGTTTCAAAGGATGAAAAAAACAGTTTATTAAAAGCCCTTCATTCTTTATTCGTTTGGGATGAAGAAGGAAGCCTTGTAATTGAAAATGATGTTGAGGACATACATTCGCAGATAGAAAAGGAAATGTCATCAATACTTGGTGCTACGGGGAAGAAAATTCATACAGGGCGATCCAGAAACGACCAGGTTCTGGTTGATATACGTCTTCATACAAGAGAAGAAATCGATAAACTTTCGGTTCTGATTCGAAGCCTGTTTACCAGGTTACAATCCCTGAGTGAACAGCATAAAGATGTCCTTGTGCCGGGTTACACACATATGCAGCCGGCAATGGTATCATCGTTTGGTCTGTGGTTTGGCGCATACGCTGAGTGTCTGGCTGATGATGTACTCCTTCTGTCAGGCGCAAGAGCCCTGAATAATCAGAACCCGTTGGGTACTGCTGCCGGATATGGAACCACACTACCAATAAACAGAAAACTAACCTCAGAACTTCTTGAATTTGATGATCTTCTTTATAACTCAGCATATGCAAGTCTGAGCAGGGGTAAAATTGAAATGGCTATTGCTTCAGCATTGGCTTCCATCGCCCAGACTCTTTCCAGGTTTTCAATGGATGTATGTCTGTATATGACTTCAGAATTCAGGTTCATTGATTTTCCTGATGAATACATTACCGGTTCAAGTATAATGCCGCAGAAGAGAAACCCCGATGTATTTGAGCTTATCAGAGCCAGGTCAAATGTTCTTCAAACCCTGCCAAATCAGATTGCGATTCTGACTACCAACCTGCCATCGGGATATAACAGGGATCTTCAGCTTCTCAAACAGCTGATTTTTGACGCATTCGAAGAATTAAAAGAGTGTATTGAAATAATGCTGTTAATGCTCAACAACATTAAAATAAAAAAGAATATAACCGATAATCCTCTTTATAATACAATCTTCAGTACTGAAGAGGTGAACAGGCTGGTTAAGCAGGGAATCCCGTTCAGGGATGCATATAAAGCAGTATCCGATATGGTAAAGAATTCGACATTTTCAAGGACTTCACTCTCAGATTATGTTCATGAAGGCAGTATTGGAAATCTGTGTAACAAAGAGATTGCGGAAATATTTGAGAAGAGGATGAAATGTTTTAAGAACAGGACTGCAGCCGAACTTGCCGATAAAATGATGCATCATGTTACCAATGGAACAAATGGNTCTAATTCTTAGTGAAGATCAAATCCCTCTAAATCCACTAACCACAAATCGAAGCNAAGCGAAGATCCCGACCGAAGCGTTGGGAGGGCACAAAGCCACAAAACACAAGGTCACAAAAGCACAAGCGAATCGTTTTTTACTTTGTGTTCTTTGTGTTTGCTTTGAGCACTCTGTGGTTAAATTTTTTTATTTTGATTTTCTGATATTCTCAATAAACACATCAAAAAGATAATCAGTATCGGTTGGTCCGCCTGATGCTTCAGGGTGAAACTGTGTGGAGAAGAATGGCTTACTTTTATGTTTCATCCCTTCATTTGTCAGGTCATTTATATTAATGAAAAGCGGTTCCCACTCTGATCCGAGTGTCTTATTATCAACTGCAAAACCATGGTTCTGAGAAGTTATATAGGCCTTATCAGTTCCTACCTGTAGTACGGGTTGGTTATGACTACGGTGTCCATATTTGAGTTTATACGTATCAGCACCGGATGCAAGTGCCATCAACTGGTTACCGAGACAAATACCGAAGACAGGTTTATCTGATTCAAAAGATTTTTTAATATTAAAAATTGTGCTCCCGCACATTTTAGGATCACCGGGTCCATTAGAAAGAAAAAGACCGTCAAATTCTTCGCTATGAAAATCATAATCCCATGGGACTCTGATAATTGTGGTGTCTCTTTTCAGCAGATTTCTGATTATATTATACTTTACTCCGCAGTCAACCAGCAATATCCTGAATTTTCCCGATCCATAGATTTTCTTTTCCCGAGTGCTAACCTCAGCAACAAGATTCACTTTATTCGGATCATAAAAGTCAGTTTCTGAACCTTCAGGTTCGACTTTCCCGAGCATAGCTCCTTTTTCACGTATTCTTTTTGTCAGTGCCCTTGTATCTATGCCGTAAATTCCCGGGACTTTATTTCTTTTAAGCCATTCATCAAGGCTTTCGGTAGCGTTCCAGTGGCTGTATTCAAAGGAGTAATCAGATACAATTAATCCGGAAATATGTATTGATGATGATTCATAGAAACGGTAGAGATCATTTTCTTCGCTTTTGCCTGGTGCTCCATAATTACCAACCAGGGGGTAGGTAAGGCAAAGTATTTGTCCACGGTATGAAGGGTCGGTCAGACTTTCAGGGTAACCGGTCATTGCCGTATTAAAAACTACTTCCCCTGCGGCCGGAACACACGATCCGAATGACTTTCCAAAGTAGATTGTCCCATCTTCCAAAGTTAGTTTTACCTTTACGCTGTTTTTCATTCAATATTAGGTATTTCTGTTCATCTGATTTTTGAAACTGCTGCCTCCATCTGTTCCATAGCTTTCATTACTGTCTGATGCGTTGTTCCAAGATTCATTCTCATAAATCCCTCTCCTCCCGGACCGAAGGTAGAACCTTCATTCATTCCTATTCCGGCTTTATGTACAAAAAATTCCTGAAGCTCTTTCCCTGACATTCCGAATTTTCTGCAATCGAGCCAGATCAGATAAGTCGCTTCCGGTGGAAAAGGCAGTACTTCAGGGATCATTTCCCTGCAATAATCTTTTACAAATTCGACATTATGGTCGATATAATCAAGAAGTGCATCAAGCCATTTATGGCCATGAGTATAAGCAGCTATTGATGCTGTATTGCCGAATATATTACCATTCCCAAGGTGAAGATTATCAACCACACGGTTAAAAGCTTTTCTTAATATGGGGTTTGAGATAATAACGGAGGAAGTAGAAAGTCCTGCGAGATTAAAAGTCTTGCTTGGAGCGATTAAGGTGATAGTATTATCAGCAATTTTATCTGAAAGTGAAGCCATTGGAGTATGGTTGAACCCCGGGAGGGTGAGATCACAATGAATTTCATCTGAAATTATTATGATATTATTTTTCAGACAAATTTCAGCAAGATTATTTAATTCTTCGGGAGTCCATACTCTTCCCACCGGATTATGCGGATTGGAAATAATAATCATTTTTGTATTACTGTCGATACCTGCAATTAGGGAATCATAATCCATATTCCATGTCCCTTCAGATTCAGTTAATCTGTTGTAAATCAGATTACGTCCATGTGATTCCACGGCAGAAAAGAAAGGAAAGTATACAGGTGGCTGAACGACAATATTGTCACCCGGCTTGGTAAATGCCAGGGTACAGAAATTTAGCGCCGGCACGATCCCCGGACAAAAGGAGATCCATTCTTTTTCAATAGTCCAGTTGTGTCTTGTTTTGAGCCAGCTTATCATCGATAAAAAGTATTCATCGGGCCGGAAAGAATATCCATAAATTTTATGATCAAGACGTTTCTGAAGATATTCTACAATAAAATCGGGGGAGTTAAAATCCATATCAGCTACCCACATTGGTATTATGTCCTTTACCCCAAATATCTCCTCACGGCGATCATATTTAATGCAGTCACTACCTTCCCTTGCGGCAGGTTCATCAAAATTCCACATCTTTAAAAATGGTCTTGATTAAAAGGTTTAAAGATATATAAAAAATGAATATCGCTGATGGATTGTCTCTTAGTAGTCTGATTAGAATTTGAAGAATAAGATGTTTGGGGTAGCTGAAGACAATATTCAGGGGAAAATGAAAAAAATAGTAACTATCAGATGGTAAAAACTTACTTTTTTGGGTATGGAAATCAATAAGTTAGGAAAAATTCATTTTTTTCTTAAGAATTTTAATCATTTTAGGCTCTCCAAATTCCAGACACTTATTAGTTTCAATATTATTTATTACTTTTATAGACGTTTTTGAACGAGTAATTTAAATTAAAATTGACTTAATATGAAAAAGATTTTTGCAGGTTTTATACTTTCATTACTGATAATTAGTTTAGCTTGTCTTAGTTCTTGCAAGGGAAGAACAACCTCTAATCAGCAGAAAAAGGCTGAAAAACAAGAGGTCAAGGAAATTCAAGGTCAGATTGAAACCAATGTTTATCCTTTGCCCACCTCTGCTGAGGTAATTAAAATGCTGACAGATCTGGAGGTAGGCTATATAATCGGTATATCCAATCCGGTTGAGAATTCAAAAAAATATTTCAGCAGTACTACAAGGGCTATCAATCTTGGAGTTTTTGGAGCTGATTTGAGTTATGCAACTCTGTATAATCAACAACAGGAAGTAATTAATTATCTGGATGCTATAAGATCGCTTGCAAACGAACTCAACATGTCGAAAATTTATAACGAAGACTTGTATAATAAGATTAAACAGAATTATGATAACAAGGATGAGTTGGTAAAAATATTAACAAGCGCATTTAATGACACTTATGGATATCTTAGTGATAATGATCAGCAACCGCTGGCTCTGCTTGTAGTAGGCGGTGCATGGGTTGAAGGTATGTATCTGACAACACATGTTTCGGAAGCAGCATATCAGGTTGCAGGAATATCAAAAGTATTACTTGAACAGAAAAAATCATTTGATCTTTTTCTTAATTTGACTAAGCCGTATCTTAGTGATCCAAGCGTAAGTGATTTTGTAAAAGTACTTGATCCGGTTAAAACGGTATATGCAGGTATAAATAACAGTCTTACTGAACAGAATATAAAAGACATAACCAAAGTTATTGTTGATGTAAGGGAACAGATAGTAAAATAATTATATAATAATAGTTTGGCCGCAAAGAATCTAACTTTGCGGTCTTTTTTTTACTTATTGTTTTATGAGGGAATCGGTATTACTAGCCTTAATTCACATCTTTGCCATCGTTTCGACCATCAACCCAGCTGGAATTTCATCGCGAGGTAAAAAGATTCTGCGCAGTTATCTGAGGAGATACCTTAACCGTGAACTTGAAGAAGAATATTATGCCCTTTTTGAAAATAATCTTGAGTTTTATTCTAATGAGCTTAAAAGCGTTGATAAAGAAGAACTTGCAGATGACGAATCTCTAATATCCTTCCAGATAACCAATATTTGCAGGCAGATAAAAAAAGGATTGTTTCTCGAAGAGAGAATGATCGTTTTTCTTCAATTGATAGAATTTGCGTTCGAAGATGGAATGATCTCTGAACAGGAGAAGACAATTATTGATATTGTCTCAAGAACTTTTAATATTTCAAAAAAAGAATACGATAATGCAATTGCGTTTATGATTGGCAGATCGTATGACGATGTGTCGGCTGAATGTATTCTCATCATCGAGAGCGATAATCCTGAATATTCCGGGGCCGGTATATATAAAAATTATGATAAGTGGCGTCACATAAGAATAAAAGGATTTAAAGGTCATCTTGTTGTTATGCATATTGAGAGCACTGGAACGCTTCTCTTTACCTACGATGGCTCCCTGGTTTTGTATTTTAAGGGAAGGGATATTATTGCCTGCCGGCCATATCTTCTCGAACGTGGCGTTAATATTAAAGGTCAGGGTATAGATCCTATCTACTACTCAAAAATTTTTAAAAAATTTGTTTCAAGGAAATTCCCTGAAAAAATATTCTTCGAGGGACATGATATTGAATTTATGTTCAAGAACTCGGATAATGGGCTTCAGAAAATGAATTTCAGGGTTGAGTCGGGCAACATGATCGGTATCATGGGAGGTAGTGGGGTCGGCAAGACCACGATGCTTAATTTACTCCATGGTAAGATTAAACCCACTTCAGGAAACATTTATATCAACGGGTATGATATTAATGAAGATTCAGAGGAGCTTAAAGGGCTGATTGGATTTGTGCCCCAGGATGATATGCTTATCGAAGAACTTACAGTGTATCAGAACCTATATTTTAATGCACGACTGTGTTTTGGGGATTATAATGAAGAGCAGCTTAAAAATACTGTTCAGAAAGTACTTCAGGACCTTGACCTTTATGACATAAAAGACCTCCAGGTTGGAGATATAATGAATAAGAAGGTAAGCGGGGGCCAGCGTAAAAGGCTTAATATTGGTCTTGAGCTTATGCGTGAACCTGTTGTTTTGTTTATCGACGAACCTACTTCTGGTTTATCCTCGTTTGATTCTGAAAAAGTTATGAGTCTGCTCAGGAATCAGTCGTTAAGCGGAAAGCTGGTTTTTGCTATCATACATCAGCCTTCTTCAGATATTATTAAGATGTTTGACAGGTTGTGGCTGCTTGATAAAGGTGGTTACATGATCTATGATGGGGACCCTGTTGAAGCCCTGGTTTATTTCAAAACTGAAACATCCCAGGCTAATGCGGCTGAAAGTGAATGCCCTAACTGTGGTAATGTTGAGACTGACAATATTCTGCATATTGTTGAGGTCAAGGTAATTGATAATTCAGGCTATCCCGGGAAAGAGAGACAGATCAGTCCGAAGGATTGGTACGAAAAGTATAAAAAGAAGATGATGCCGGTCCTTGGTGAAAAACCCTCCAAGAGTGTTATTCCCCCAAGTAATTTCAGGGTTCCTAATAAATCAGATCAGATAAGGACGTTCATACGTCGTAACATAACCAGAAAACTCGCCGACCGCCAGTATATGACAATTAACCTTATTGAAGCACCATTATTGGCATTTATTCTGGGATATATCTCAAAATTCAGTGAGAACGGACAATACACTTTCGCCGGTAATAAGAATTACCCTATTTTCCTCTTCATGGCAGTTATTGTTGCCTTGTTCATTGGACTGACAGTGAGTGCTGAGGAGATCTTCCGCGATAGAAAAATCCTTGAGCGCGAGAAGTTTCTGGATTTAAGCAGATTAAGTTATCTGATTTCAAAGATTAACTTCCTCTTTACTTTATCAGCGATACAATCACTTTCATTTGTACTGGTTTCAAGTCTTATTCTCGGGGTGAGAGGTATGCTCCTGCAACAATGGATCATTCTTTTTTCGACAGCCTGCTTTGGCAACATGCTGGGCCTTAATATATCTGCCGGAATGCGAACGGCAGTCAGCATTTATATCCTCATCCCGCTTATTCTTGTTCCTATGCTTTTACTTGGAGGAGCTATGATAAAATTTGATGATCTTCATAAATCGATCAGCAAAAAAATATATGTTCCCCTGGTAGGCGATATGATGGTTACAAGATGGGCATACGAAGCGCTATGTGTTGAACAGTTTAAGAGTAATAGATTTGAAAAGCCGTTTTTCAAATATGATATGGAAATTAGTCAGAATGACTGGTATGC
>WSSedB1CaDRAFT_10000411_pt1 | contig 19010 bp, 11 predicted proteins | sample WetSurSB1Cattail_FD_9460 | JGI IMG/M metagenome (IMG submission 9460)
CAGCCAGCCGGTCCTTACGGGGTCCGAATGTTCCATTCTGGTGAATCGAGTGATTCAGCAGGTACATATCCAGGTCCCCGTCCCCGTCATAATCAAAAAAAACAGCCTGGGTACTGAAGCCGGAAAAATCAAGGCCGTATTCCTTTGCTTCGTCCTTATAAATTGGAACGCCGCTTTTATCTATGCCCTGGCAAATCAGCAGCTGGTTGTGGCTGTGCAGTGTTTCATGATTTCCGACCCGGCAAATATAGATATCCAGGAGCCCGTCATTATTGATATCCACGATGGAGACGCCGGTAGACCAGGCACCATCAACCGGGATCTGTGCTTCTGCCGTAACATTTTTGAAATGAAGATCCCCTGTATTGAGGTAGAGCCTGTTGGGAACCTGGTTGGCTGCAAAGAAAATATCCATTTTCCCATCATTGTTAAAATCTGCAGCCCCGACTCCGCCTCCGTTATAGAAATACATGTATTTAAATACATTGAAATCCTGTGTGGGTGTCAGCTTATTGGTGAAGTCCAACCCGGTGCGGGGGGCTTCCAGGGCTTCAAATAAAACCGGCTGTTTCGGTTTCTCGGCAGCCTGTTTGCAACCGGACAGGAAAACCAGCCAGCACGGGATCAGAAAAAAAACAATGCGAAACACCAACCGCTTCTTCATAAAAAATTTAAAATTCCGTCTCTTTATCATTTTACTTTTTACTTCCGGTCTCATAAAGGACCGGGTATTCATCATTGATCAGAAACAATACGCGGGTCTTTTTCTGCCCCTTGATCAGGCCGATGTCCCGCACCTGGCCCTGCAGGTTTAACCCGGAACGGGCGTTCTCCATGAAACTAAAATTACCTTTGCCATCGTTCAGTAGCACGTCTCCAAAACTCCCGTCCAGCCGGCCAAATTGAGGGAGGAATCCAAATTCATTCCCACCCAGGATCAGATCCGGATACCCGTCCCCGTTCAGATCCGTGCATTGGATCGCATTCACGGAAGAAAGCTGTACCATGACAGGTAATTTACGGATGATAAACTGACCGTTACCCTGGTTGATCGCCACAACAGACGGACAATAATTAAATTTTTTAACGAGGGACGTTTTTAATAATTCTTCCGGAACCAGCTCCTGGATGGTTTTCTTTGCAAAATCCCCGTGTTTCAAATTTTGCTTTTTCAGTATGGGCATCTGAAACTCCAGGTCATGTTTCAAAAATACCGGCACATCTTTCCCGTCCACCGTTTTGCTGAGCATATTGTCCATGTTACCATTCTGGTCATAATCGTTGATCCAGAGTTTGACGGGCCGGGCCGAATCGGGCCGCAGGTAAAAGTTTTCGCCGATATTGCCCAGGATCAGATCCATTTTCCCATCCCCGTTCACGTCGGTCGCAGCCACCTGTTCCCACCATCCGTATAAGCCGGACAGGTTGGTAGGCAATTCCACAAAATGATCCTTTTTAAAACTGAAAATACGGGGTGACATCCATTCACCGGTAATGACCAGGTCCTTATCAGGGCCCCCGCTTATATTTGCCCAGCAGGCGCCGGTAACCATACCCATATTGGATATGTCGGGATTTTTTGTGGCGGCGATATCTGTAAAATGTCCCTTGCCGTCGTTCACATAGAGGTAACTCGACGGAGAGCTTCCATACTGCCTGGGTACACTTCTTCCCCCCACGAACAGATCGGGCGCACCATCATGATTAAAATCATACGCAATGGCAACGGCGGTATTCACGCCATTCAGATTATTCCCGAATGCACCGGCATCGATGGTGAAATTACCATGTCCGTCATTTTTGTATAACCGGTTTTGCATTTGCCTGGATAAAGGCTGGTTATTATTTCCCCCCGGACCGATAAACAGGTCCAGGTCACCATCATGATCCGCATCAAAAAACAAAACGGCTTCATCTTCGAAATCCATGAACGGGGTAAACCCGGGTTCGTCTTTTTTCTCAAAATGCCCGTCCGGGGTCTGCAGGTACAACTGGCCCTCATGCACCGATGTTCCCCCGATATAGACGTCATCGAGACCATCGCCGTTTACATCGCCGACAGCGGCTTTTGGCCCTTCGCGGGACAGCATTTTGGGCACATTGTGCTCATAATAGAAATCGATATTATTATCTTCCTCGTGTTTATCGAAATGGGATTTAACGAGACTGAACAAAACAGAATCCGTTTTTTTCATGTACGGTTCGGGTGGCGCCGCGGGTTGTGCGGTTTTTGAAATGGTATATTCTTTATTGATTGCCGGATGATCATACCGGACCGTGCTGCCATCAGGCCAGGTGATGACCATCGAATCCACCTGCGTTATTTTCCCCAGACCGAAAATCTGTTTATAATCCACGGAGGACTGGAAGCCGCGGCTGGGAAACAGTTCGCGGTAAAAGACCCGGGATCCCTGGAAGATTTTGATTTTGCTCCCGATTGCAAATGTATTGTCGCCGGTTCCCTGCAAACGGACGGCGATATAATTATTCTTATTGAATTCCCTTGCGTTATTCTTATAAATAAATGCCGGTCCGTTTTCATTGTTAATGATCAGGTCCATGTCTCCGTCATTATCCAGGTCGGCGTATGCGGCCCCGTTGGCAAAAGAAGCCTGTGTAAACCCCCAGGCCTGTCCCACATCTGAAAACGACAGGTTTCCCAGGTTCCGGTATGCCTTATGCAGCATGGGGTGAATGGGTACATGTTTCAGAATTTCATCCGATGCTTCCTTCTTTCCACTCAGCACCATTTTTTGCAAAACGTCGTTGGCAAAGAAATCCATGAAATCCAGGTTCGTCACATCCTTATTGATCCCGTTACAAACATAGATATCGTTATAGCCGTCATTATCCATATCAAACATCAGTGCGCCCCAGCTCCAGTCGGTGGCGGAAACACCGGCATAATTAGCGATATCCAGGAATTTTCCGTTCCGGTTATTCAGCTGCAGGCAGTTCTTTACGTACTGATGATAGAACCCGGCCTTGAATTTGGCATTATACAAATCAATATTATCAAAAGCGCCCAGGGTTTTTAAACGGTAATCATCTTCCGGAAGCATATCGGTGGTAAAGATCTCCGGATATCCGTCGTTATTGATATCAGCAATATCAGCTCCCATCGAAGAAAAGCTGGTATGGCCAAACCAGTCTTCCATTTCATCCTTAAAAGTTCCGTCGCGCTGGTTGATATATAAATAATCCCGCTCGTAGGAGTCGTTTGAAACAAAAACATCCGGGTAACCGTCCCCATTAATATCCCCCACTGAAACACCCAGTCCAAAGCTGATCAGGCTGCCATGGATGCCCGCCGCCTTGGTCACTTCGGTAAAATGCCCGTTATCATTCCTGTACAGGTGATCCCCGCCGCCTTTTAAAAAATTTTCCACCGGCCAGTCCTGATCAGGCAAATCGCGCCTGTTTGAATTATTCAGCGTATTAACGGGTATGGGACTGTTATCGATCATGAAACAATCCAGGTCCCCGTCATGATCGTAGTCAAAAAAAGAAACCTGGGTGGTATAAGCCGATATATCCAGTCCGTATTTGGCGGCAGACTCTGTGAATGTAAGGTCATGGTTATTGATATATAACTGGTTCTTCCGGTGGCCCGTACTCATATGACCCGAATTGCACACATATATATCCAGCCAGCCATCGTGGTTGATATCCATAAATACCACCCCGGTGCTCCACATGCTGTCCTGCACAATCCCCGCATGTTTGGTAATATCCTCAAACCTGAAATTACCCTTGTTCAGATAAATTTTATTATCCCCCATATTCGAGGTAAAAAAAATATCCGGCAGTCCGTCGTTATTCAGATCCCCGGCAGCCACGCCACCCCCGTTATAAAAGTTCCTGAACAGGAAACTGTTTTCGAGTTTGCCGTCGGTAACCTTATTATTAAAATCCACACCGGAATTTTCAACCAGTTCAAACAGAGGTTTTACCTCTTTTTTTTGTTTGCAGGAAAGACACAAAAAAATCATGCACAAGGGAAGAAAAAAAAGGTACCGGGACATACTGTTCATAATGTAACGATGCATGAATCATTCCATGAAATCTTTCACGCAGGAAGGATAAAATTACAAAAGGCCATTATTAAATAATGGCCTTTTGCGATAAATAGGAAAGCTTTATAAATTAATAGCCGGGGTTCTGAACCAGGTTCGGGTTCACACCGAGTGCCTGATTGGGAACCGGGAAAATCAGATTTTTAGGATCATCGCTTGGTTTGTACTGCCACGGTAAAAGATACACTCCGAAACGGATCAGGTCGGTTCTTCTTACAGATTCAAAGTACAGTTCCCGGCCACGTTCTGCCAGCAGGGTATTCGGATCATCCACATTGGAAGTATTCACCAGTGGCAAAGAAGTAATCGCAGAGGCGCCCCTGGCCTGTCTGAGAGCGCTGACCAGTGCCACACCGGCATTCGTATTATTATTAGCTCCCGGACGCATATAGGCCTCGGCAACCATTAATACCACTTCAGGATAACGGAAGAACATAAAAGAGTTCCCTGAATTGCTGGAATAATATTTTCCACCCGGATCAGAGAAATCAGGTACATACTTGGCAACCCGGATACCGGTTACTTCCAGGTTAGATCCTGTTTCGATCATGGTTGATGCAATATTGGGGTCGAAAGACAGCGGATTTCCCTTCCTGTCCTTTAACGCAACGCCGTTCTGATCATATTGCTGACCCACCAGGAATCCCGGCCGGATACCTGAGTTGATGGTAGTCGTCGGATCAGAAGTTGTTCTGCGTCCGATTCTCGTATCGATGGAAGTATCGGCAAGTGAGTAATTGGTTGTACCGCCCAGAGAGAAGCTGTTATAAAAGTCACTGGTGGTAGAGAATCCGTTCCAGCCTGCATTCGGAGCCTGGCCGGTATACTCATTGTAATGGAAACCCATCATCCAGCGGGCATTCATACCCGGGTTATTGACGGTTTGTCCGGGAGTGCCGGGATAAATAAAGATCCCTTCAGTTGAAGAGGAGTTGGAATAATTGAAATTCCCGAAATAATTCGGCATATAGGAATACCTATTACTGGAAATGATCTGATTACCCAGGGTAATCACCTGGAGTAAATCAGCGTCATCAAATGACGGCTGTGCCCGGTTCTTATAAGCACCCCGGTTCAGGTAACATTTCATCAGCATGAACTTGCAGGCGTCCGGACCTATTTGTGTGTTTTTGTTGGCAGGATTCAAATCCGGTAAAGCCGCATTCAGTTCTGCGATGATAAAATCACAGGCATTAACCCCGAAATAAACCTTAGGTGCATTTAAAAGGGTGTCTCCCGGGTTTCTTACCGGAAACTGGTTGTATATATCCAGGAGGTAATACAAGGCGATGGCCCGGAGAACCCTGGCTTCGGCCGCCTGGGTTTTGCTTGGATTGAAACCAAGCACGTTGGTTGCATCGAAATTCATAGCGTTCAAACCATTGAACACATCGATCACCTGCTGGTGGTCAGCATTCCAGGTATGATTGTGAACAACCCTCCATACACCATTATCATCCCAGTCACCACCGCGGGTAGGCACCAGGGATTCGTCCGTGGAATTTTCTTCAAGGGAAAACACATTACTCTGCCCGGTAAAGGGACCCGGAATGTCATTGTATGCCCGCGCGAGTAACAAATCCGCGGTCAATACGGTGGCCGCCTGGGAAGCCGGTATCGTGGTCGTATAAGACTCTGTGAGTTTCGTACAACCTGCAAGCCCTGATAGAACCAGCAGGGAGGAGATTTTAATATATTTTGATATTTTCATATGCTCTGTTTTATAAAGATTAAAGAGAGAAATTCACGCCAAAGACAACACTTCTAGGAGTCGGATAAGGAATATATTCTATGGAACTGGAAGGGTACCCGGCATTTGATTTATCAATATTCACTTCCGGGTCAAATCCTGAGAATCCGGTGATCACAAACAGGTTGGTACCACTTACATATACGCTTAGGTTTTTGATATAGTTGCCAATGTTTCCGATCGTGTAGTTCAGTGAGGCGTTACGCAGTTTGAAATAGCTGCCGTCTTCCAGGAACCTGGAGGATGCACCTACCCCGCTGCTGGGTTGTTCTGCAGAATTGTATGCCTGCAGATCAATATTTCTTCCCTGGGCGATACCGGAGATATTCGTTACGGAGGTAGCTGTATTGTTATAGATCAGGAATCCGCTGGCTCCACCCCCGTTGATAACCAGGCTTAACTTCTTGTATCTTAAGGTAGTCGTTACCCCAAACAGGTTGGTCGGGTTCGGATTTCCTGCAAACTCCGGATTTGCACCGATAATCTGGTTTCCTTTCTGGTCAAAACCACCAAATGGTTTCAGGTAATATTCATCAATCGGCTGGTTGTTGGTAATCACCTGGCCCAGTGTACCGGATACGCCCTGGCCGTTAATCTGGCCTGTATGAATCACGATCGGCTGATCGGAGCCCGGGTTGAAAAAGTCGGTCATCAGGTTGCTGTTGGTCGCAAAGTTAACTGAGAGATCCCAGCTGAAATCCTTGTGATCAATGATGTTGGCACCCAGAGAAACCTCAAACCCTTTATTGATCAGATGACCTGGCAGGTTATACCATACGGTAGCATTGGCAGGAGCTGGTTGTATAACGATACCCTGGAACAGGATATTTGTTTTATCCTTATTATAGTAATCCAAAGTTCCGTAAAACTTGCCCTTGAATAACTGGAAGTCCAGACCGAAATCATACTGTGTAGTGGATTCCCATTTCAAATCCGGGTTACCGGCATTGACCTGGCCCGCAGATCCGTAAGAGAAGTAAGAGTACTGGTCAATGGAAGCACCGGCCGGGAAGTCCTGGCTACCGGTAATTCCCCAGGTTGCGCGAAGGGACAGACCTGAAAACAGTGAATTGTCCTTCATGAAATCTTCATTCGCAATATTCCATTTGGCTCCTACGGATGGGAAATACCCGTATTTGTTATTGGCACCAAACTTACTGGAACCATCTGCACGGAACGTACCGGTCAGGTAATATTTATCCTTGTAATTGAAGTCCACCCGGGCAAAATAAGACTGGACTTCAGTCGTGATATCTTTGAATACGACTGGAGGAATCAGTGTTTTCCCATCCTGTAGGATATCCGTATAATGGGCAGATCCCAGGGTTAATTCGTTCAGGTTGAAGTCGAACGTCTGGGCACCGAAATTCGAATTATTGAAATTGGATTTCCAGTATTCAAAACCACCCAGGGCGGTAAATTTCAGGTCCGGCATCAGATTGGTATTGTAGGTCAGGGTATGATCGAAAGTCTGGGAAGTCAGTCCGGCACTTGAAATGATACCCAGGCCATTCCCGTCGATCGGGTTCAGGCCTCTTACAAAACCATCTATGTTGGTATTTCTCACCCCGTCAGACTGGTTGATGGAATACTGGAATTTATACACCAGGTTATCCAGGATTTTAAAGCTGGCTGAGATATTACCCAATACCGTGTTCACATTGGCAACATCATTATAAGCCTTCAGCAGCATCATGGGGTTGGGGGTACCGTTCCCGAGATTTAAAAATGAACCATCGGGATTATAATAAGGTGAGGTCGGATTCCATTGCAGCGCCGAACTAATCAGGTTACCCTGTGAACCGGCGGTGTTGGAAGCCAGAACGATATTTTCCGCATCGTATCCATCAATCACATTGAAATCAATGCTTAGTCTTTTATCGAAGAATTTATAATTCCCTGAAAAGGATCCGATATACTTGTTCAGTCTGTTACCCTGGATTAACCCGGGTGTGGAGGAAGCCAGGAATGACGCACGGAATTTTCCGTTATCATTACCGCCACTCAGTGCAACCGCATAGTTCTGGATCGGATTGCTCTGGGTAATATCCTTCATGGGATCCACCGAGCTTCCTTTATTTAAATTGCTGGAACCGGTTAAAGTATCCAGGGAGTATTTATTCAGTGCTGAAAGAAACTGGCCATGACTCAGGATATCATACTTTTTCATATATCCCACGTTGAAACCTACGGAGGCATTGGCTTCCAGTTTCACGGCACCGGAACTGCCGGTTTTGGTAGTCATTACAATAACCCCATCTGCGCCCCTGGATCCATAGATCGCGGTGGAAGAAGCGTCTTTTAATATGGTGATGTCCTGGATATCGTAAGGATTGATATATAACAGGGGGTTGGCATCCGGCGTCTGTCCAAATCCGCCTATACCAAGATTCAGACTCGGACGTGCATCTCTGCCATCCAGGATGACCCCGTCTATCACATACAGGGGATTACCAACTCCGCGTACGGAACTGTTACCGCGTATTCTCACGGTGGTTGCAGCTCCCGGCTGACCGCTGTTGGAAGTCACTTCCAGACCGGAAACCTTGTTCTGCAATAACTGGTCGGGTGAGGTAATTACGCCCTGGTTGAATTCTTTGGACGAAACGGTTGTTAAAGAACCCGTGGCATCTTTCCGTCTTACAGTACCATAACCAATCACCACCACGTCATTCAACGACTGTGCGGCGGAAACCAAACTGACATTGACGGTGGATTGATTCGCAATACTGATTTCCTGCTGGTTGAACCCGACAGAACTGATAACTAATGATTTTGCTGCTTGAGCAACCGTCAACGTAAATGCCCCGCTGGCATCGGTGGTGGTTCCGCCTTTGGCGCCCTTTACAGCAACAGATGCACCCTGTATGGGCGCGCCCTTGTCATCTGTAATGGTACCGGTAATAACTTTTGTCTGGGAGAAAGCTAATTGTGTAAAGGATACACATAGTAAGAGGACAGAGATCCCCTTAAGCAATCGTTTCATGGTCATAATCAATGGTTTAAGCAATTAAGCAGCTAAAATAGTATTTATTCTGCAGAAATTAACAAAATAATAAAAAAAACTTTCTGTCCGAATAAATGAACACTATAGTAGCCTAATAACCATCAAGACATTTAACATCTTTGAAACGCTGCAGCCTGCGGGCGGGTTGCGTCAGAAATCCAGGCGCATAAATTTCCGTCCTTCCTTGGTTTTATATTTTACATAATTGAACTTATACAGTTTGCCCGGGCGGTGGGGCACATCGTATTCCAGTTCGTGGGTATCTTCCAGCACATCCATCGAAAAAAATTTCTTCCTGAAATTTCTCCGGTCCAGCTTGATCCCCAAAATCGCCTCGTAGAGATTCTGTAATTCGCGGAGGGAAAATTTCTGTGGCAGCAGGCTGAACCCGAGCGGATGTTCCTGCACCCGTTTCTGCAACCATTCGTGGCAGACATCCAGTATGCGCTGATGGTCAAAGGCCATATCCATGTCTGCACTGAGTCTGTGCCAGTGAAGTTCATTATCGTCCTTCTGTAAGCGGTGCTGCTGTATATTAATGAGTGAACAATAGGCGATGGTCACCACCCGGGCCGCCGGATGACGGATCACATCTCCGAAACTTTTCACCTGCTCCAGGTATACATCGTCCATGCCCGTACGTTCCTTTAAAATCCGGTAGGCTGCCTGGTCCAGGTCCTCATCCCGATGCACGAGATCNCCGAGCAGGGACCATTTTCCTTCAAACTGTTTTAAATCCGATTTGATCAGAAGTACTTTGAGTTCGTTTTCATCAAACCCGAAAATCACGCAGTCCACGGAAATCCCGATCAGCCCGTCGCTTTGCAGTTGTTTGAGAACCGCTTTGATATCTTTCCGCCTTGGCAGTTTTTCATTACTCATACACGTAAATTTGTATCAGCTTCTTCAACAGGTTAAATATAATCCAGATCAGCTAAATGTTTACCCCTACATGATTTATATCATACGTAGTCCTGGAAAATAAGTTGATAAATCGAATGTATGTATAGTTCCGACCAGACCCGCCAGTTGCAGGACCTCAGCAAATCACTGCTACATCGGGTTACCCAAAAAAGCCTGAACCGGAAAGACCTGGTTTCCCTGCGCCAGGTGCTGGTTTTTCATGAATACCGTTATTACATCCTGAATGACCCCCTGCTCTCCGATCCCGAATACGACGTATTATATAAGGCCCTCGAAAAACTGGAGTCCGAATACCCGGACGCTATCACGGCTGATTCCCCCACCCGGCGCGTGGCCCGTGAGCTGACAAAAAATTTCCCGACCGTCCACCACCTGGTGCCCATGCTTTCGCTCGAGAACTCCTATCATGCGGAGGACTTGGCAGACTGGGACCGGAAAGCCCGGGAGATGACCTCCCTGGACATCATAGAGTATTGTGTTGAACCCAAGTTCGACGGAGCCAGCATTTCCCTGGTCTATGAAAATGACCTCCTGGTTCGCGGTGCCACTCGGGGGGACGGGGTGGAAGGCGACGAGATAACGGTGAATATCAGGCAGATCCGTTCCGTACCCCTTTCGGCCGCTTTTTCCCGCTACGGAATTGAACAGGTGGAAATCCGCGGTGAAGTGCTGTTGACTAAGGAAAATTTTAAAAAATATAACCGGCAGCTGGAGGAACAGCAGCTGCCCCCGCTGGCCAACCCCCGGAATGCAGCCGCAGGCTCCCTTCGCATGAAGGATCCGGCCGAAGTGAGCCGCCGGAACCTGGAAGCGTTTTTATATCATGTGAGCTATTATGCTTCGACAGACAACCTGGATTTAAAAAAAGGGGAAATGGCCGAAGCGGGAGCAGCGCATGACGCCCGTTTGAAGAAAGCACCCCATACCCACAGCGATTCTCTGGAAATGCTCTGGGAACTGGGTTTCCGGAGTCCGAAAAAAGAAAAAAAGGTATTTAAGGGAATTCAGCCCGTCATTGATTACTGCCTGTCTTTTGAATCCGGCCGCGATCAGCTGCCCTATGAGATCGACGGCATGGTGATCAAAGTGAATGATTTCGCACTCCAGGATAAAATGGGCATGACCACCCATCATCCCCGATGGGCCATGGCCTTTAAATTCAAAGCCCGCCAGGCTACCAGTAAACTGATAAAGGTCGAATTCCAGGTAGGCCGCACTGGCAGTATTACGCCGGTTGCGAAAATTGAACCCGTGGCCATCGGCGGGGTGACCGTCGGATCGGTTTCCCTTTTTAACGAAGACGTGGTACGTCAAAAAGATCTAAGGATCGGCGACTCCGTTCTGGTAGAGCGCGCCGGAGATGTAATCCCCTATATTGTAAAACCCCTTGAGGAACTGCGCACGGGCAAAGAGAAAAAAATCACGTTCCCCACCCATTGCCCGGCCTGCGGGGATGAACTGGTTCGGATTCCGGATGAAGCCGTGCTGCGCTGTATCAATATCAATTGTCCGGCCCAGGTTGTGGAACGGATCATCCATTTCACCAGCAAGGATGCCATGGATATCCGGGGTTTCGGCACTGCCAATGTGCAGAAGTTTTATGAACTCGGGTTTCTAAAAGATATTCCGGGCATATACCATCTCCCGTTCCATCGTATCGCGGAGCTGGAAGGATACGGGGAGAAAAGTATCCATAACCTGCAGTCGGCCATCGAAGATTCCAAAAAGCAGCCGATGTATCGCCTGATCTATGCCCTGGGTATCCGCTATGTGGGCGAGGCCACGGCCAAGACCCTGGCCAAGGCCGTGAACTACCTGATGGATTTTAAGGATTTTTCCCTGGAAGCATTACAGGCTCTGGAAGATGTAGGTCCCAAAGTGGCGGGCAGCATCTTCGATTTTTTCAAAAACAGCGATAATCTCCGGATGCTTGCTAAACTGGAATCCCTGGGACTGAACTTCCGCAGCACCCGTTCCGAACGGGCCGGCGGCAGCCTGGCGGATCAGAGTTTTCTATTTACCGGAACCCTGAATGAACTGAAAAGGAGCGAGGCCGAAGCCCTCGTGGAAGCACAGGGCGGTAAGATTTTAAGCGGCGTCAGCAGCAAGCTCAACTACCTGGTGGTAGGGGAAGAAGCCGGATCCAAACTGGAAAAGGCGAAAAAGATTCCATCGATAAAAATCCTCACGGAAAAAGAATTCCTGCAGTTTATCGGATCGGTCAGTAAGAACTAAGGAATTTTTCACAAGCTTTTCGCTATTGTTTTTTGTAACTTTAGTAAAACCAAAGCCATGATAAAAAAAATTCCTGGCGAAATCTGGAAACCGCTCATGTTCCCGGGTTGGAAACAACTTCGCAAAAAATACGCACTTTCCTCGTCCGGCCGCGTGGCCAGCTATTATGAAGACCTGTATACGGATGGTAAACTGCTGAATGGTTCGGTGACGACCGGTTATAAAACCCTGAACCTGCACCGGCCGGGCAATAACGGAACCCTTTACCTGCACCGGGAAATCGCCCGGATGTTCGTCAGAAAAACTTCACCCAAACAAAAATATGTGATCCACCTGAACCATAATAAAACCGACAACACGGTAAAGAATCTAAAATGGGTCGGCCTGGATGATATGATTTCACACCAGCAGAAAAGTCCGGCTAAACTCGCCTATAAAAAAATCCAGTCCTCCCGGCCCGTCGGTCTGAAACTCACGGCTACCCAGGTGAGGTCCATTAAAAAAACCCTTTCCAGCAGCACCCGCCAGCTCACAATCAAAAAGCTGGCAGATAAATACGGGGTGAGTGAAATGACCATGTACCGGATCAAGAGCGGGGAGAACTGGGGCAGGGTTTAGTGATGAGTTATGAATTATGAGTTATGAGTTATGAGTTGGGGTAAAATCCTAAAACAGTAACAATTAATGATACAAATTTCATCACTCATAGCCCCTCATTCATAACTCATAACTCATAATTCATCACTCATAACTAAACCAACCCTTTACCAACCAGGTATTCCGCAATCTGAACCGCATTTGTAGCCGCCCCCTTGCGCAGGTTATCGCTTACGATCCACATGTTCAGCGTATTCGGCTGGGTTTCGTCGCGCCGGATCCTTCCAACAAAAACTTCGTCCCGGTTATGAGCATCTTTCGGCATGGGATATTCATGTTTGGCGGGATTGTCGACCACTATGACACCCGGTGCTTTTTCCAGAAGTGATTTCACTTCCGCCAGGTCAAAGTCTTTTTCAAATTCCACATTCACCGCCTCGCTATGTCCGCCCACGACCGGTATACGCACCGTTGTAGCGGTTACCCGGATGGAATCGTCGCGCATGATCTTTTTGGTTTCATTCACCATCTTCATTTCTTCTTTGGTATAACCGTTGTCCAGGAACACATCGATCTGTGGTATCACGTTGAGGTCAATTGGATATTTATAAGCCATTTCCCCCTGTACGCCCTTGCGTTCGTTCATGAGCTGGTTCACCGCTTTCACGCCGGTGCCGGTTACACTCTGGTAAGTGCTCACCACGATCCTTTTGATATGATATTTCAAATGAAGCGGGTTCAGGGCCACAACCATCTGAATGGTGGAGCAGTTGGGGTTGGCAATGATTTTATCTTCTTTGGTCAATGCATCGGCATTGAGTTCGGGTACGACCAGTTTTTTGGTGGGATCCATTCTCCAGGCCGAGGAATTGTCGATCACCGTAATGCCTGCCGCGGCAAATTTCGGCGCCCATTCCAGGGAAGTGCCGCCCCCCGCAGAAAATATCGCAATGGCCGGTTTTGCTTTAATAGCATCTGCCGCACTCACCACAGACCATTCCCTGTTTTTAAAAAGCAGTTTTTTGCCGACGGACTTCTCAGAAGCCACCGGAATGAGTTCGGTAACAGGGAAATTTCTCTCAGCCAGTACTTCCAGCATTTTGGTACCCACCAGACCGGTGGCACCGACAACAGCAACTTTCATTTTTTTTCGGTTTTGAATTATTAAAAAACAAAAAGCCTTCCCGATTCGGGGAAGGCTCTACTATTTTGAATATACAAAATTCAGGCACCTCCCCGGTTACAGGGCTTCTTGGTGCTCTTCTTTGTATAGGTTGAAATCACGTTCATTTGAGGCGTAAAAATAACCTACCCTTTTTTTTAAACCAAATTATTTTTATGAAACTGATTTTTTATGCGGCGGCCGGCATTACCCTCTTTAGTTTTCACGCTTTATATGAACCTTATACAGGCGTTGGCTTTTTGTTTTGCCTGCATGCTGGTGCCGCTGTTTTCAACGGCCCAGTCCCGCTACGATGTCCTGATCACGGAATGCCTGCCGGATCCGGCGCCTGCCGTCGGACTGCCCGAAAGTTCATTTATCGAACTGCAGAATCATTCTGCCCACGATTATAACCTGCGCCACTGGAAGATCAGTAATGGCAGCAGTTCAGCAACGATTAAAACGGATTACCTGCTGAAGGCAGATAGTTTCCTGATTCTTTGTAGTGTGTCGTCCGCCGCAGCCTACAGCCTGTTCGGTCCCAGCCTGGGCCTGAGCGGATTTCCTGCTTTGAATAATGAGTCCGGTTATATCATCCTTAGCACGGAGACAGGTTCCGTGATACATGCCATTCATTATAACCAGACCTGGTATGAAAATGAATTAAAAGCCCGGGGTGGCTGGAGCCTGGAGATGGCAGACCTTTCCAGTCCCTGCACAGGCAGGGAAAACTGGACCGCCAGTGTATCGGCTGCAGGCGGAACGCCGGGTAAAAAAAATTCCGTTGCCGGGCAGCACCCCGATGGACAGGCGCCATCCCTGCTCCGGGCCATCGCTCCCGACTCCCTGGACCTGATCTTATTATTTGATGAGCCGGTCGACAGCCTTTCAGCGTCTTCTCTTTCTAACTACCAGGTTTCGGAGGGCATCGGTTCACCCGATTCCGCAATGGCCCTGCCACCCTTATTTGACCGGGTCGGAATCCGTTTGCAAAAACCAATGGTGCCGGGAAAAATCTATACAGTATCTGTACAGCAGATCCTGGATTGCAGCGGCCAGGAGACCAGCATACGCAACGGCTGTAAAGCAGGCCTTCCCCAAAAATCAAAAAGCGGCGATATTATTTTTAATGAAATCCTTTTCAACCCGCCGCCCTATGGATACGATTACCTGGAATTGTTTAACCGGGGCCCGCACATCATCAATTGCGACGATTTATTCCTGGCCGGACGAGATATCAATGGACACCTGAAAGATCCGGTGCGCCTGGCTACTGATGACCTTGCTTTTTTCCCGGGAGAATATCTGCTGCTGACGGAAAATGCGGACTGGGTGCTGCAGCATTATCCCATGGCCGGTGCGGACCGTATCATTTCACTTTCCGCCCTGCCTACCCTGCCCGACGACCAGGGAAACGTTGTATTGCTGAATGCGTCGGGGGAATTGTTGGATGAACTCGCATATGATCATCACTGGCATTCACCCCTGCTCTCCGGTGAAAGCGGTGTTTCACTGGAAAGGATCCGCAGCGACCTGCCCACTTCCCTTGCATCCAACTGGACTTCCGCAGCCGAAACAGCCGGATTCGGAACACCGGGTTATAAAAATTCAGAATCCTCAGCGGATCCTGCAGGCACTGATTTCATTTCGGTTGAACCGAAAGTATTTTCGCCGGATATGGACGGATACCGGGACTTCTGTTTTATACAGTATCATTTACCTGCAGCGGGATTTATAGGCAGTATTTCGATATATGATATCTATGGAAGAATGGTCCGGAAACTGGTGAACAATATTCTATGGGGAACCGGCGGGAGTTTCCGCTGGGAGGGGCTCGATGACCAGCAGAACCTGCTGCCCAAGGGGCATTATATCATTGTTGCTGAATTGTTTTTACCGGATGGAACGGTTAAAAAAAAGAAACTGGTTTGTGTATTGGCAGGTCGTTGACAGAAGAATATGGGAGCGGAATCGTAAATGATTAATACTTCCGGCAATAAAACGCCATTCCGTTTTCAGCATGACGCTTAAACCAATGCAATGTCAAAATTCACGAGATCAATAAACTGCCGGATGCGGTCGTCGATTTCGCCTTTGCTGATTTCTTTCAGGCGTTCGGGACCAAATTTCTCCACACAGAAAGAAGCCATGGCCGAGCCAACGATAACGGCCGTTTTCATATTTTCAAATGAAATGTCCTGCGTGCGCGCCAGGTGTCCCATGAATCCGCCCGCAAACGTGTCGCCCGCACCGGTGGGATCGAATACATCTTCCAGTGGCAGGGCGGGGGCAAAGAACACATCATAACCATGAAACAATAAGGCCCCGTGTTCCCCTTTTTTAATGATCAGGAATTTTGGACCGAGTTCGAGGATCTTCCTGGCCGCTTTCACCAGGGAATATTCCCCGGTTAGTTCCCGCGCTTCGGCATCATTTACCATCAGCACATCCACCATCGTGAGTACTCTCTTCAGGTCACCCAACGCGCTGCTGATCCAGTAATTCATGGAATCCATAGCAATCAGCCGGGGCCGGTTTATCATCTGGCCGATCACGCTGATCTGCGTGGCCGGATGGAGGTTCCCGAGCATCAGGAAGTCAGAATCCTGGAAATTTTCCGGGATCACCGGATTAAAATCAGCCAATACATTAAGGTCGGTTACCAGGGTATCCCGTGTATTCATATCCAGGTGGTAACGGCCGCTCCAGAAAAAGGATTTTTTATCTTTAATTCTTTCCACGCCTTCAAACGAGATTCCTTTTGATTCCAGCGCCTTTATTTCCGACTCTTCAAAATCGTTCCCGATAATGGAGACCAGGTTGACGGGCTTTATGAAATTCGAAGCGGCATAGGCAACGTATACGGCTGAGCCGCCCACGATCTTTTCTCTCTTTCCAAAAGGCGTTTCGATGGCATCATAGGCCATACTGCCAACACAAATCAGTGACATAATATAAAATAGATAAAAAAATAACCGGGGACCGGTAAAACGCTGCAAACCTACAGGATTTTGCCTGCAGCATGAAAACGAATTTAACTAACAAACGTTCGTTTTATCTTTGTCGTCATCATGGCAAAGATCCGGAGCAGGAAAAACAGCAGTAAAAAAGACGTGATCATTGAGAAAGCATCCAAACTTTTCAGGGAAAAAGGGTTTGGAGCGGCTTCCATGCGCGACCTGGCCGAACATGTAGGGGTGGAAGCGGCCAGTCTCTACAACCATATCCAGTCTAAATCTGAAATCCTGCAGGCCATCTGTTTTAAAGTGGCCAATGATTTCCTCTCGCACCTGGAGGCCGTGCAGGCCAGCCCGGAGCCCGCCCTGAAAAAACTGGAACTCATCATCCGCTTTCATATCCGGATGATGATGGACCAGTATGAATTCGTTTACATTTCCGACCATGAATGGAGACATTTACCAGAGCCTTATTTATCGAACTTCCTGAACCAGCGCAGAAATTACCGCCGGAGCTTGTCTGAAATGATCGCCCGCGGCATTGAACGCGGCGAAATGAAATCCATCGAACCCTATGTGGCGGTACTCACCCTGCTCTCCGCGATCAGCGGCATTGAATCCTGGCACCGTTCCAGGAAAACCATCGCGCCGGACGTTTTGGAAAATAATATGGTCAAATACCTGATTGAAGGACTAAAAAAATAAAGTTGGCAAAACATTTCCGTCCCCTGACGATATCGGATATACGCAATGAAACCGGGGATTGCATATCGGTTTCCTTTCATATCCCCGATGAATGGAAAGATGAATTCCGGTTCAGGGCAGGTCAGAATATTACCATCCGGTCCATCGTCGGCGGCGAGGAGATCAGGCGGTCCTATTCCATTTGTAGCAGTCCGCTCGAAAATGAACTGCGTGTAGCCATAAAAAAAATGGAATCGGGGAAATTTTCCACCCATGCCCATGCGTTTTTTAAACCGGCGCAGGTACTGGACGTGCTGGCCCCTACCGGGAATTTTATTCTTCCCCTGCAACCTTCGAATAAAAAACACTATGTGGCTTTCGCGGCCGGCAGCGGCATCACACCCGTGATCTCGATCCTGAAAACGGTATTAAAGGAAGAACCGCTCAGTCGTTTCACCCTGGTCTATGGGAACCGCGACCACAGCTCTGTCATATTCAGGGAAGTACTCATGGCCCTGAAAAACAGCTACCCGGAACGGTTCCAGCTCATACCCGTTTTCAGTCGCGAAAAAATGGATGCGCCGGTTTTTGAAGGACGCATAAATGCCGGAAAATGTGAGTTGATCTTTAAACAGATTGTTCCGATGGCTCCGGACCAGGAGTATTTATTATGCGGACCGGCCCCGATGATATTTGAAGTGCGTGACTGGCTGCTCGCACAAAAAGTGCAGGAGAAAAAAATTCATTTCGAATTGTTTTCCGATCCGGGGCAATCCGGTTTGGTTCCTGACAAAACAAGTAACGTAAAAAAAGAAACTTCAAAGGAAAAAAGCCTGGTTACGATCCGCCTGGATGGCCTGTCAACAGATTATGAAATTCCGTTAGAAGGCCCTACGATCCTCGAAGCCGCCATACAGGGCGGCGCCGACCTGCCCTATGCCTGTCGGGCCGGTGTCTGTGCCAGCTGCCGAGCCAAACTCGTGGAGGGCAAAGTGACCATGGAACAGAATTATGCACTGGCTGAAGAAGAACTCGAAGAGGGATTCATTCTCGCCTGCCAGGCGCATCCGGCTTCGGAGAAACTGGTAATTGATTTTGACATCCGTTAAGTTCCATGCAACTTTGGATTGGATATACATACCCGGGAATGACTTGTTTTATTTTTTGATGAAATGATTTTTTTTATGAATAAGTTTAAACAGAAGACCAATTGTATACAAATGCATAAATTCATACTGCTGTTTTTATTCATCATTGTATCCGGTTATTCATCCTGTTCTAAAAAATCCAGCCCGTCAAATAATAACGCTGGTAACATTCCACCGGTCACTACCGGAGCAAACGATGTCAGCTACTGGCTCACGAGTAGCGATCAGTCGGCCTTATTGCAAAGGCAGTCTGTAACGCTTTCCTTCGATACGATTCGCAATGCCTATCAAATGATTGATGTGGACAGCACACAAACATTTCAAACCATTGATGGCTTTGGGTTTACCCTGACGGGAGGAAGCGCTTTTGTAATTAATCACATGAGCGCGTCCGGCAGGGCCAGCCTGTTAAAGGAATTGTTCGGCAGCGACAGCTCCTCTGTAAGCATCAGCTATCTCAGGCTTTCCAT
>WSSedB1CaDRAFT_10000412_pt1 | contig 18906 bp, 17 predicted proteins | sample WetSurSB1Cattail_FD_9460 | JGI IMG/M metagenome (IMG submission 9460)
CGCCTGTCTCGCCGAGTGGCAGAGAAGGGCTGGAAGGCTCTTCCCGCAAACAGTGAATTATAGATTTATTCCGTAGTTTTGTTTTGCGGGATGTGCCTGACAGCGAAGGGACGGTTATGATAAGAAATCAATTTCTTAGTTTTTTACTTTAAGATGTTTTCTTATGATAGATAGTAATACTTCCTTCTTAAATGGTTTACTTATAAAATCATCACAACCACAAGCCATCGCTTTTTCTTTTTCTGTTACAAAGGCAGTTTGGGCAATTACAGGAAGATTTGGGTGTGTTTTTTTGATTAATTCGGTTGCCATATAGCCATCCATTACAGGCATCTTTATATCCATTAAGACTATATTAAAATCTTTTTTTGATTTACAAAGATCGAAGGCCTCCTTCCCATTCATCGCTCTGGCTATTTTTATATTTGGATCTGCCAATTGATGCATTATCAGATTGAAATTTTGATCATCATCTTCTGCAACAAGAATACTTACAGGATATTTAAACTTTGGATCTTTAGAATCACTAATATCTTTATTTCCACTACTTTCTTCCTGAGAACTTATATTAGGAATACTGAAATAGAATGTTGAGCCTTTCCCTGGCTCCGATTCTAACCAGATATTGCCTCCAAGTAGTTCAACATATGCTTTAGAAATAGCTAGTCCAAGGCCTGTTCCACCGTATTGTCTCGAAAGATCATTTTCAACCTGGTAGAAATTATCAAAAACTCTTAAATGCTCATCTGTGTGTATTCCTATTCCCGTATCTGAAACATAAAATTCTATTAAAGATACTTTATTAGTGTAACCAAACTCAACCTTTCCTTCCTTTGTAAACTTAAGAGCATTGTTTATAAGGTTTGATAATATCTGTACCAACTTTGTACTATCAGTATGCAGAATTATGTTTTCGGCTTTGTGATCGTATTTAACACTTAAGGAATTAGTATTTTCAATAGCTTTTATCCGAAATTGATTATACAAACTATTAAGGACCACGTTAATATCTACCGGTGATATTTTCTTTTTAAGAATGTTTGCTTCAATACTTGAAATATCTACTATATCAGTTATGATTGAAAGAAGCTGATTACTTCCATCCTGAATTGATTGAATAAATGATGCCTGTGTTTCAGGATTATTATCTGGCTCACCAAGAAGAGCTGAGAAGCCTATAATTGCATTCATGGGAGTACGGATTTCATGAGAGATATTGTGAAGAAATGCCGTTTTTAGTTTATCGCTTTCTTCTGCTTTCTCTTTTGATTTCTCAAGCTCAAGCTCAAAGTGTTTTCTTTCATTAATATCGCGCAATGAGCCTTCAATTCCTATTGGTTTTCCTTCTGCATCGAACATAATATGAGCATTCAGCGAAGTATACTTTATTTGTTCATCTTTGGTTCTCATTCTTACCTCATAATCCCACACTTCACCCGTTCTTGCAAGATTTTCTAAAAGGGCATTTCTTTCTTCAGGATAATAGTAGAAGAGAGTTGATGGATTGCCAATCAATTCTTGCGATGTGTAACCAGATAATTTATTGATTGATGGGCTGATTATGGATATATTTCCGTTATTGTCAATCTGATAATAAACATCCTGGATGTTTTCAAAAATACTACGATATTTTTTTTCGCTCTCTATCAGTGCTTTTTCGGCAAGTTTCTTTTCAGAAATATCTCTGCAACTTCCGTATATTAATCTCCCAGGCAATACCACCGCATTTAAATCAACGGGGAGAAATGAGCCATCATTTCTTAGCAAATCAAGCTCTCCGGTAACTTTCCCAAGTGAAAGCAATTGATTAAAAAGGGACATAAATTTATCTGCCTGTTCAGGGGGTGCCAGATCGGTTATCTTTTTTAAAACCATTTCTTCCTGTGAAAAACCAAGCAATTCAGTGACTTTCTTATTTGTAAAAACATAATTTCCATTCGTATCTGCAACGAAAATCGCATCAGCTGAGTTTTCGATTATGGTTCTGAACTTTTCCTCACTCTCTTTTAATTCTTTTTCGGTTTTTAACTTTTCTAGTTTAAGTCTGGCCTCTGCCAGAGCATGTTCAACTGCAGCTACCAAACGCTTAAGGTTTTGCTTTAACAGATAATCGGCAGCTCCATATTTCAGCATTTCAACAGCAATCTCCTCCCCAAGTGTACCGGAGACAATTATAAAAGGTGTTTCAGGGTATTTTTCAGCACATATTCTGAGAGCAGAAATGCCATTGAAAGTGGGAAGGTTATAATCAGCAAGTACAATATCAAACTTATTATTTTCAAGCTGGTTTCTAAATTGCTTTTCATTATCAACTCTGGTATACTCAACTTCAAATTCTCCTGATTTCAGTTCAGTTAACACGAGTTCAGAGTCGTCCGGATCGTCTTCAAGATGAAGAATTTTTATTTTACTCATCTCAGTCAAAATTAAATTCGAAATCCTTATTTCTGATATGGAGGTTCATTTATGATTCCCCAAAATGCACCAAGGAGTCTTACAGCCTCAATAAACTCATTAAATACAACAGGTTTAACAACGTAAGCGTTAGTTCCAAGACTGTAGCCTTCTATTATATCCTGCTCCTCCCTTGAAGATGTCAAAATGACAACGGGTATCATTTTTGTTTCATTAGTTTCGCGGATCTTTTTCAGAACTTCCAGACCGCTTATCTTTGGAAGTTTAAGATCGAGAAGAATAACAGCAGGATTAATACAATCCCGTTCACTCCATTTTTCTCTGCAAAAGATATAGTCCAATGCATCTGCACCATCTCTTGCAATATCGAATGCATTTGCCAGGTTGTTAGCCTTAAGAGCATCAATAGTTAACTCCAGATCATCCTCGTTGTCCTCGACAAGCAGGATTCTATTAAGTTTGATATTCATCCTATTAACGTTTTATAAATATATTTGTTCCGTTTTTCTTTATTTTGGTAATGTAAAAAAGAAAGTTGCACCTTCATTCTCTATTCCTTCAGCCCAAACAGAACCGTTATGCTTATTAATGATTCTTCGTACAGTGGCAAGTCCGATTCCGGTTCCCTCAAATTCTTCTGTTGTATGGAGTCTTTGGAAGACACCAAATAATTTGTCGGCATATTGCATATTAAAACCTGCCCCATTGTCTTTTATGTAAAAAGTATATTCCTTTTTGTTTTTTTCTGCAAAGTCAATTTCTATTTTTGCATTTCTCTTTTTACCTGTAAATTTTATCGAATTCAGGATCAGATTTTGTAACACGAGTTTTATAAGAATTGGATCAGCATTAACACTAGGAAGTTGTTTAATTTTCCACTCAATCTTCCTGCCTTTGGTAATGTCTTCAGCTTCCTTTCTTATGTCATCTATTATAGTATTAATAGATATCTTAATAGTCTTCAAATCAGTTCTTCCAAGACGTGAGTAAGTAAGCAATTCATCAATTAAAAGACTCATTTTGGAGGCTGAATTCTTAATTTTACTTGTAAGTCTTGTTATTTCCGGATTAGTTTTGTCCTTAAGTTCTGACTCGAGTTTTTCTGAAAATCCAATTACATGCCTTAAGGGTGCACGGAGATCGTGAGAAACAGAGTAGGCAAAAGATTCTAATTCCTTATTTGAGTCCATTAGTTGATTTGTACGTTCAGCGATACGATGCTCAAGACTTATATTCAGTTCTCTTAGCTCCTTTTTTACTTTATTTCTCATTATTGCAATTCCAATGCTTGAACCAATTCTTTCGAAGAACGGCATAGTAGCTTCATTAAAAACGTCTTTACGATGATCATTCAGTTGTAGTAATCCTATTATCTCATTACCGGATCGCAATGGAATTAAACCTACAGATTCATATCCTGAACTGTTGCATTTATTCCTGGTACGCGCCAGTCTGTCTTCAGGTGATGTTGTTTGTAATAATAAAGTAGTATTGTTAGATCTAAAGCTTCCACCCTTTGTGAAAAATGATTTTGATGAATCTACTCTCCCACATAAGATGTTTCCACACATACACTCAAGTAATGGATCCCCTTTTGAATCGCGGGTAATATTACCATTTTTATCATAAGAGCATAATTGCCGTTCTGATTTTACAAATTCTTCACTGAAACCAACGGTTTTAAAATAAGGATAGTCCTCCCCATCCCTGATCCGGATACCAATAGCTTCATAACCGGACCTGACTTTGATCGCATTAATAACTGATGTTATCATAATTTCAGAGTCGGTATTACTGTTGAGGTGTTCCAGTATTTCATTTGCCAACAGGTTGTAATTTTCTGAATGAATACGTTCAGATATATCAGATGAGAGAATAAAAATGCCTTCAGGAACCGGTTGAATGCTGAGACTAAACCAACCCCTAGTTCCATCGGGGAAAACAAATTCATTTTCCATAATGTGCGAAGTATGGTCGTTCATGCATTTCTGTATGGTTTGAAATACCTCGGTAGTTTCAATACCCGGCCACATTTCCATATATGATTTCCCTATTAATTCTTCTTTAGGGCGACGATTATGCTTTTCTGCTGTGGAATTTATATATAGATAGTGCCAGTTATGATCAAGAATCTGGCAACCTTCTAAAAGAGTGTCAAGGGTTGACATATATCTTTCTTCGCTTTTAGATTCGGATGCCAATTTAGCCTGCCTCTCTGCCTCAATTGCCCTGCTATTTGCCTGACGCATTGCCTCAGAGACACTTGAGATCATAATTCCAGTTAACGCAAATACAAACAACCCAATAATATCCCCATGAGTCTTAAAAAATGGCTGGGGAGCAATAAGAAACCAGAAAAAGTAATTGATGCTACATGCCAGTATTGTTCCCAGTAATCCAGCCCACAGTCCACCAAAAACCGAAATAATCATTACAGCCGGATAGAAAGTAAGCCAGGCCAACGTTGAACCCAGCGACTGCAACGGCCATATTCTTAGTAAAGATGCAGCCAGTATAAGAGAAAGCGTAATTGCTATACGCTTCCAGGTAAATGGAGTAAGTTGATTTAGTTTCATAGTGATGGTCCAATTAAGTTACCGAACGTCAGACAAGCACAAGAAATAATCGATATTGAAATCAGTAGTCCTTAGAATTAACAAGTTACGAAAAAGAAAGTTCATTTAATTGAATCTGAAGAGAATCATGCTATTTGTGGAACAATTGTGAAATTATCTTAGTCTAAAGGCTCATTTGCAGCTTAGTTGAATTGCATTTTAGAATTGATTTGTTCAAGCTGCAAATGTGCCTTCGAAACTATCTTGATGACTCTGAGTTTGATCTTTGCAAGCTCTTTACGCAAAAGAGTACTCAGATAATTGTTGAATTTTTTTTTGCGTAATGTGCTTGCAAAAGATTGTTTACTATAAAAAGTAAAAGAAAGATGGCATTCTTCGAAACCTGGGAGATTTCTTATTCTCCTGCTGTCGATGTGAAAGTCAATGTCTGCAATACAATACTGTCTGATAAAAGGATGGAGAACGAATGCCATCTTATAACTTAAATATACAACTAAATTCCAAATTGTTTCGAATCTACCCAATCCATTCCTAGCAACGACCAGAAATCCAATGCAAGGTTATTCAGGACATAATCATAAGGCATCCAGCCGTAACCTTTATCACCCCATTCTTTTCCCCAGGAATTCCGGATTAATAATGCGCCGGTGGTTTCTTTGTTGTTAATTGTATTCTTGATCTTCTTTGCATCATCATAACCGACAGCTACAATTGCATGACCCCATTCGGCAGACTCACCTTCATCAGGATAAGGGATTCCACCTTTAGTATCGGACTTATCGAATGAAGGAAATCCCCAGAATCCAAACATTGAAGGTATTCCGGCTTCAAGGTATTTCTTTACGGAATCCAAAACAGCAGGATAAGGAATCTTTGCGCCTTGTGGATCGTGACAGAAGTATTTCAATGCTTCGTAGTTCTTTGCAACCGAATACAAAAATGCATCGGGTTCAACATCGAAATCATCAACTTTATAGGGCCAGTACTTTTCCTGCGGGACTCCACAGAGTACAAGTGCCCCCATCGTGCATCTTAACCATCCTCCGGCATCGCCGGTTACCTGCATAAGATTACGGGTTGTTTTGTATAGGAATAGACGAGAGGCTTCCAAATGTTTGTCAAATGCCCTCTTTTCATAATATTCTACGATTCCAACTCCGGCGTGTGCGGTACATGATCCAATATTTCCCTGATTTTCTATTGGTGAACACCATTTTCGAAGATCAACCGATGCAGGAAGTTTCATCTTACCTGAACTTATTCCAAGTTTATTGTTGAATTCCTTTAACTCTTTCTGATGCTGGGTATAATCACGAAGATCAGGCCTAGGCGGGAGCCAGCCGGTTCCAACAATCTGATTTGTCCCCGGCATAATTAATTTACCATACAGTGTTTCCATATTTATTCCTTTTCATTCTACTTTTTAAACTTTTTATATAGCACGAAGAATTTAATTCGATTGATTTTCATTTGGCAGAATCAGCATACCACCAAGTCTAAAAAACTTAACAGTTGCTTCAGTGCGGTTTTGCACTCGCATTTTTTCAAAGATGTGTTGCAGGTGCTTCTTGATAGTGCATTCTTCACATTTAAGTTTATCTGCAACTTCTTTATTATACAACCCACTTGAGACTAATACCATAACCTCAAATTCTCTATCGGAAAGGATATCTCTTATATTCATTGATTCCATGACACATTGGCTTTGAGTTTAACTTTCTGTAATTGATTGTTATTTAACTTCTATTTTTTTCACAGAAGTTATGCCACCAGTCATGATAATATCATAAAGCTCAGTAACAGTTGCTGGAGCTGCCGCACCGGGAATTCCTTTCAAAGTTGAGAGATCCGTGATTGCTGTTGCTGTTTTTGAGACAAGCGCAGTAAGTGCTGCGACAGACTCAGCGATTTTCGGATCAGTATCCAAACCGAAAGTACTTATTGCCCCATCTGCAAGTTTAACATCAAGTTTCTTAGAGCCAATACCGTCTTTCATTACAATGTACTGCGGGTTTTCAAGATCAGGAAGGTAGAGAATCGTTGCTTTTACAATAGTGTTGTTTGCAGTTTCCCTTTCAACCTGTAGGTAGGGTTTGACAGTGTAATACTTTAAACCGGATTTCTTTGTCAATTCAGGGTTTGAATAGAATTGGACAGAAGTACAGCCGGTAAAAACCAGGATAAAAACACCGGAGATAAATTTTAATAATGCGTTTTTCATAGCATAAACTGGTTTAAATGAGACATATTTTATAATCAACAAAAACGAGAACTAGCACAAAAATGAACCTAAGACAATCCATTCCGGAAACGCAGCAAATCTTCAAAAACCAGCGGGTCAAAACAGCTTTCTTCTTTTTAAACCGATCAACCCATTACAGGTTTAGCACAATCGTGGAATAAAATTAAGAAACTATTTTCTAATTGACAATGCACTTATATGATTATTTATGTTCTACTTAAGTGGAATTGACTTGTATTGATTGGTTACATAATTTCGTAAGTGGAATTTATGTTTCGACTCGTGAACAGTACTAAAAACATCAAGAGCATCCCTAGCCGGACTATACTGACCAGTATTCCGATTAAGCAATCCGGTAATTCTACCACTCAATTGTATAATGAAGAATTTCTTACTCAAATTTTGATTGCCGGAAACAAATTCCTTATAAGAGGGAACAATCTCCTTGTCAGAGGGAACGAATTTCGAGTGAGAGGGAACACATTCCGGATTAGAGGGAACGAATTTCCGATGAGAGGGAACGAATTCCGGGTGAGAGGGAGCAAATTCCTGATGAGAGGGAACGAATTCCTTATGAGAGGGAACAGATTTCCGATTAGCGGGACTCAATTCCGGATGAGCGGGAATGAATTCCAGATCAGAGGGAACCAATTTGGTGAAAGAGGGAATGATCATGTAAGTAGCGGCAATGATTTTTGTTTCAACAGATACCAACATCATATTAAAGTGTCTTCAATTACAAACCTTAAAAATTAATGACATGAACACAGAACAAAAAATTAAGTTGAACATGCAATTGACAGTACGCAATTGTGTAACATTAAATGAAGCGGTTGCAAAAACTATCCCAAAATTCATGGAGAATTATTCAATCCTTCAGAACACTACCAACGAGATCCAGGAACTCGGTAAGCTACAAGGAACTGACAAAACAGGGGTTGCCAGTGATAAAAACAAGTTGAAAAAGACTCTGATAACTATGGCTGCAAAAAATTCAAGAAAAGTTGCGGCCCTTGCTAAATTCATTAACAGTGATAAGCTTCTCAACGAAGTCAGGTATAATGAAGCACAACTGGAAAGGTTTGCTGAAACAACGCTGATAGAAAAAGCAATGGTTATTTATTCGAGCGCTGAAGAGAATATCGGAAAACTGGCTGAACATGGTATTACGCCTGAGACCCAAAAGGTTTTTATAGATACTATCACTGCCCTGAATAATGTTTTAAAAACTCCAAGATCAACAATCGGTGAAAGGAAGAAAGCCACCGAAAGGCTGAGTGTACTTTTTGAAACTGCGGACAAGGCTCTTGAAATGATGGATTTCGCAGTGGGTATCGTAAAAGACGAACAGGTTGATTTTGTAACTGCATATAAAACAGCCCGGAAACTCGTTGATACAAATACCGGAAATGTTTCCCTAAAAGCCAAAGCCACTGATGCAATAACAGGCACACCTGTGAGCGGAGTTCTTTTTACATTTAAACATGAGAACATAAACATGGAGCTTGCATCTGGAAACGGTAAAATGACAAAGAAAACTGCATCAAAAGGTAGTTTTCAAATAAAAAATATGCAATCCGGAACTTACAAAGTATTGGTACAAAAGCCGGGTTATAAAGACAAAGAGGTTTCTGTAAGCATTTCTGACGGAGAGAGGAGCGACCTCAATGTTGTGCTTGAAAAGTAACAGAAAGAGATTATTCATTTTAAAATCTGAAGAATGAAATCGAAAATTTTCACACTTGACTGGAGGGATCTGTTAAATGGTCTTCTTATTGCATTCCTTGCTGCACTGATCGATGGGATCATAAAGATACTTGGATCAGGAGTATCATTTGACTGGCCACACCTTCAGCCGGTTCTGATAGCTGGTATTAGTGCTGCATTGGCTTATCTTCTGAAAAGTCTCTCAACGAATTCACGAAATCAACTGTTTACAAAAGAACCGGGATAGTAATTATTTCTGTTTTTAAGAATATTGTATATTTGTTTTACAGGCGGTACATTTAACATTATTCCACTTAGCACGAGAGGATTCCTTGTTCCACATAAGGAAATGCAGCGATACAAAATGTACCGCCTTCTTTATTTCTATGATTTATAGGGCAATATACTTTCAAGACAGAAACAAGTAAGTTTATTGACCGAATTCCATTCAGAGCACACTTCAGGAAGTGGGCATTTTTCACATAATGATTTTAGGCTATCCTTAGAAACATCTAATGTACCCTCATCTTGATGAATCTGTAAAAGTTGTTTGAGGTATTTACCTGCTACAAGTCTATGGAGATCGTCTTTCTTTACAAGCCCCAACCACTCGAAAATACCTTTGTCTCCTCTGGAAGAGTTGCAAGAGGAACATGCAAGGACAAGGTTGTCAGCAGAATTATCACCTCCCCGGTTCTTAGGTACCAGATGATCCGTTGTGAGGTTGTCATTCGCTCCGCAAAATACACACTCTTGTGGAAGATCATGTTCTCTTTCCCATTCTCTTATTGTATCAGATATATGAATTTCATTACTCCTGAGTTTTTTAAATCTGTCTGTGACAAATCCATAGTTTATTTCTCCAAGAGAAGATCTTGAGATGAGTTTGGCATATTCATATAGGATCTCATCACGAATTGTTTTTACATATCCTGGAGGCATAAAATTATTTTTAAAAGGAGATTAGTATTTTATCTGTTTTCAACACTGCTTATTTCATCATTTGTTAATCCATATAACTCATATATTAAACAGTCTAACTCAGTTTCCAATATTTCTGTATCATTGATAGAACCAGACTTTTTTATTTCTAAAATTTCCTCAACTATAGAGATGTACACTTGCTGTTCTTCAAAACTAATTTTCATTATTGGTAAGGACTCAAGGTCGGTCATAAGAATTTGAGGAAATGCTTGTTGGTTAGTAATCATTAATTTCTTAATGTAATAATTAAAAAGTTTTGAGTGAAGAAGCGCTAAAATATACTTGTTTGAAAATTCACTGGTCTTAGACCAGCACGAGTATAATGTACTTTCAGTTAAGGCAGGTTTTTCTAAGTAAGCACAGCAAAGATAATCTCCGGTTCTTCTAATCAAGATTCGTGGGGAAATGGCATGTTTCTCTTTTGATTTTGTGCCACCGATTATTGTCAGAGAATTGTAATTTGCATATTTAAATTTGTCAATTGTCCATTTTGAGATACAATTCCCTAATAAAAAAATATTTTCTATTCCTTCTTCTTTTTCATCGAAAATATAATTTTTCCTATCCTGTACAACCATACCCTTAAATAAATTACAGACCTCTGTAAGGGGAACAACTGATTTACTCTTGTTTATCTTCTGAATTAATGATAAGTCCTCTATTTCTTTTACAATTAATTCTTTATTTGAATTGAAATGAAATCTTTTTGTTTTTCTCATTGAATTTTTAGAAAAAATAAATATAACATTACCTGTGTTTGCTTCATCAAATACCATCCCTTCAATAGTAGTGATATTCTCAGTGGTGCCATTAGAATTTAAGAAGTTCACGCAATCAGTATAACTTCTTGTTGTAAAAAGTCCTTCAGGTACAATCATTGATTGGTTTGCATTTCTATTAAGTAGAGTTATGCCTTTTTCTATAAACAGAGTGAAAATGTTTTTTGAGCTTGCTTTTTTAATTGAAGAGTATTCATTTATTAACATACTTAATAAAACATTATCCATGTTTTGTTTTGTCATTATAAAATATGGAGGATTACCAATAACCAAATCAAAACCCTCAAAATCACCACTGTTATTGAGTACTTCCGGAAATTCAAAACGCCACTCGAAAGCGTTTTCATAAATCTTGTTACTTTTTATTTCGGCAATCTGTTCTTCAAGGGTTTTAATTTCAACAGTTAGTTTGTTAACTTTTTTGTTCCATTCGTCTTTTTCTTTCTTCGAGAGCTCAAATAGGGAGGTCTGGGCTGACAAACTTACCAGGTCTCCTTTAAATTTATTTAGTTTTAAGAACCGTTTATCGTTTAGTGCTACCTCCGTTTCAAAATCACTTTTGATTTTTTTAATTAGCTCCTCCATTGCATGTTTTTCATCTTTCGACTGCGCATTTCTGTATGTCATTACTGCTTCACGGTAGTTATCAACAGTCCATTTGCTCGATCTCAATGCAGTTTTGATATCTGCATCCAATGAATACCTGCTTATAAGTGAATTTCCGCATTTTATATTAATATCAATATTTGGAAGAGTTTCAAGTTCTTTTACACTTTTACCAGGCTTATAGTATGCATTCTTAAGCAATTCAATCCAAAGCCTGAGACGGCATATTTTAACCGAGTTAGGATTTATGTCGACTCCAAAAAGGCAATTTTCAATTATCAACTGTTTCTCTCTGAAGAGACTTTCCTGAATTCGCTGACTCTCTTTATTTTTTAGATCGTATTCAAAGAAATTTCCTTGTTCATCAGTAATTAAAAGCTCATCGTTAATTACTTCAATGTTATAGTTCTTTAATCGTTTGCCTTCTTTATCAGAAAGAATCTCCAGATCCGATTTAATTGCAATTATTTCGTTGAGGGCAGAAACAAGGAAGTGTCCGGAACCGACGGCAGGATCGCAGATTTTTATACTGTTAATTATCCGATTAGCTTCGGCAATGTCAGTGATTCTATTATAAACATCTTTTATTGTTTCGCATTCCCAGCCTTTTGATTCATTGAATTTCTGAACAATTGACCTGGTAATAGTTTCATGACACATGTACATTGTGATAAAGCCAGGAGTAAAAAAGGACCCATCTTTATACCCATTTATTTTTTCGAAGATCAGACCAAGAACAGATGCATTTATTAGAGTCTTGTTTTCTTCCTGAATGTCTTCCGATCCCTCACTTGAGAAATCATATGCATCAAGAAATCCAAGAAGATATTCAAGAGGTTCAATTTCACCTGTCCTTTTCTTTCCGGTTTTATCTTTAAGAACAGTATTGGTTATCAGCGGGAGTTTAGCATGATCATCAAGGTTGCTGATCCTGATGGTTTTATGTTCAATCTCAGAAGGTTCAAAAAGTGAACTATTCAGATATGGAACGTTGGCAAATTTTTGTTTGATGGAATTATTCCTTTCATTTTCTTTCACAGCAAGAACCTGGAAAAAGAGCTTGTTCAGTTCATCGAAATCATTAATATTTTCAATGTTAAGGAACCTGAATGCTTTATCATTACCATTATATTTTATAAGCTGTCCTTCAAGCAGCTTAAGAAACAGTATCCTGTTTATCCAGGTAATTGATAATTCAAGGGCAATGTTAAAAAGTTGTTCATCAGTCGTATTACCAAAATTCGAACGTGTTTGGATTTGGGAAAGACAATCTTCAGATTTAAGGATAGTGACAGCATTCTCAAGAAGGGAGCCCTGATTTCTCTTTCCCTCTTTTTTTCTTCCGATTACCTTTTTATTTCCTGCTTTAGATTCTTCAAGTCCGATTATATGCAGAAGCTCAGAATAAAATGATTTATCCAGAGAGTTACTGTCATTTGTGAAAGGCAGCTTTAACAGGTGTTCTGGTGAAAATATCTTATAAAGAGGAATAAGCCGGTTATCATCCTGGTTATCATCATTCCTGAATATAGATTCATATTCCCTGATGTCAAAATATGTCGCTGTTATCTGTGACTCGTTTTTTTCGACAAATGGAGCGGCCACTTTATTGTAGAAAAAATCAGTGGTATTTCCTGCCAGGCGACCCTCTTCAAAGTCAATAAACTGACTGACAAAACTTTTGTCGTTTGTAAATAATTTTTCAAAATCATTAGATGAAAAGATAAACCACTCGTAAATATCTGTGGTTATAAGGTATTTGATATCGATATTCTTATTGGTAATCCTTTCCCGGAGGAAATATAATATAAGTTCATAGAAAGCTTTAGCATTGAGATTATCAGTAGTTGGCATTTCGGATCTACTGCCCGGTTTTTTGGTTTCAAAAAGTACACCAACAGAAGTATCAGTGTTTTTGCCAGTATGTATTACCAGATCAGCTCGTCCTTTGGTATTAATATAATGGGTAGGTGAATAATAAGTATCCTTAAGAAATTCAGAAATAATATTCTTATGAAACTCTTCTGATTCGGATTCATCAATATGATCAAAAAGGTGAATGATATTCTTCTTGAAAGTCTCGATTTGGGTCCGGTTTGGTTTGACTTTCAAATAGGCTTTGTTAAGAGATTTTCGTACGTCAAGGATATTGATTTGCATGGATTAAATATTAGAGCAATAAATTTAAGGATTCTTTTACATTATCCGTGTTTATTACTTCTAGTATAGAAGTTAATATATTTTGGAAGAATTCTTTGACAAAGTACTGAAGTGCACGTAATTTTGAAGAAAAATAAAAGCCATGAGTACAAAAAAAGTGAATTACAAAAAGGAAGACATTAAAGATCTTCCGAACGACAAGCCTGTGGTCTATAAGATTTTATCAAAATCTGATGAGAATGTCTATACCGGCTCAGCAAAGCGGGGTAGGGTAAATGAGCGAATTGAGGAGCATATCGGAGTAATCCCGGGAACTAAGGTTGTTATTGAGCAGTTTTCCTCAATTGATGAGGCAAGAGAAAAAGAGGCGAATATTATCAGCAGATCGAAACCGAAATATAATAAGGCGGGGAAGTAATCACTTATTTATATTTTCAGTGCCTTTTGATGTGACAACGCATACAAGGTTGCCAGATGATTTTGACATATTATTTTCCCATTGTAAAGGTCGAAGGTTTGATAATTCATCGCCGCCACCTTTTGATTCAGGAGTAATATGGTCAATTTCCCAGCCATAGCTTGATTTCCTATTACCATATTGTTGACGTGCAATCCAGGCACCACATTGATCTTTTCTGAATACATTAGAGTCATTTCCACTAACTATAGTGGCTTTTTCCCATACTTTTTTAATTTGTTCTTCCGAAAAATTTGCCATTTTAATACAGTTTTAGTTAAAATATTATGGTCCACATATGTTAAATACATAATTTTTTTTTGAGTAAATTACTTTATGTCTTTAGCCATCATAAAACCCAAATTATTAAGGAGATTTGATGGAATTAAACCAACAAAATATGATCTTTCAAATTTGGGAAGTTTAGTTTTCCCTTTCCCAAAAGGAGAATTCAACCAATGATTTGATATTATATGACATTGTTTTCTAGTCCTTGTCAAGGCTACAATAAACTTTGAGCATTCTATATCACTAATCGTGTCATCAGAATTAATTTTTGGCATTGAATTATTATTTGCTCCAACTATGAAGACATGACCACCGGATAGCCCTTTACTCCCTTCGAAAGTGCGAAGAAGAATAGTTGGAATACTTGGATCCTCAACAATTTCTTCTTCTTCCTCAGAAGGTGAAAAATAATTAATTACCTCCTCAGAATATTCTTTCAATCCACTTAATATAGTTGATTTTTCAATTTCTGTAAATTCCCTCTCCGTTTTTTTAACATCCTTAATTATTTCAAGAATTTCTGATATGCCTTCTAGAAAATCATCAGGTATTACTTCGAAAATTGCAAGGCCTTTCTGAGATGCCAGAACAGCTGATTTTAATACCAAAGCACTTTGTAATTCTTCAGTAATAATTCTCCAACCCAAATTTGAAAAATCATCTTTAAGAAGAATTTTTATCGCATCTAAAACTTTATTAGTGTCATCCGAGGATTTTGATTCATAAATAATATTTGGATATTTTTTTTTCAAAATCTTTTGAAGTTCTGACAGGTAATGTTTTTGCCCAATTATCAAAACTGTAGGGTATTTATTATTCTTGTCATTTGACTCAATTATATCAGGATTCGGAATCTTTGAAATCTCAACATCAATATATTTTGCAATAGTAGCTATTACAGGAACTGTAACAATGTTTATCTTGGGATGGTAGTTATTTAATTCTTCATTTCCCTCCGTAAAAGGAAAGTATTGTTTTTCTAATCTTTCGCACAATCCACCGCCATTTATAATCTTAATTATGAATTCATTTACTGCCTCTACAATTACACTTGGGCATCGGCTACAATAAGGTAATTCAAAAATTTCATAATCTCCGGAATTGTATTTTTCTCTTAAGAAATCTGGAGAAGAACTTCTTCCTTCATAAATGGCTTGATCATCATCACCTACAATTAGTATTGGACCTTTTTCTTCTAGCACTTTAAGAAATTCAACCTCAAGTTTATTAAAGTCTTGATATTCATCAACAATAATATGGTCATAATTATCCAGAATTGATTCATCATCTTTGAGAAGCCTATATAATCTATAGACAGAATCATCGAAGCACAAATGCTCGTAATAATCCCCTCTTGAGATATAAAATTCAATTTCTGGTGCTTTTTCCTCAAGATTTCTGAATTTAGACTCAAAATCAGAATAAGTGTATCCAAGTAATTCAGAGTCTTTTTGAATAATTTGTGTTAACCTATGGTATATATCGACTTTCCCTTGAACTTCATGAAGTATTCTTTTACAAAAGGCATGAAAAGTTTTAACTTCAGCTGTATCACCGATATCTTTTGCTAAATCATCAACCAACTTACGAATAAATGAGAGGACAAGATAATTACCAGGACCGAGATGATTAAAAAACTTTTTAAATGTATAAGTTTTACCTGTGCCGGGACCCGCAACAATTAATTTTTTAGTGGCCTTTGATTCAAGAATCAAATTAAGATATTTAGCCCTTTCATCACTTTGGGTAGTCATAATAATTAGATGTTTATGTTTTACAAATTAGTTGTATCATTTGAAAAGAGTAAATGTTAAGGCTATTCTTATTTTATACTAGATTAATAGGCTGGTGGTGGGCCCCGAAGCAATGTTCCAGTAAAAATCAGCAAAAAACTGGAGGTTTCTTATTCTTTGATTTTTGGATGGAATCCACCTCCAATCCATTCACCAGTGGCATGCCAGATTTCATAATAATATAGCCAAAGACTAATCCAGGGTATAATATAATCCGAAATTGGTTGTTTTGAAGAGAACTCTCTATATTTTGGATAGTAAAGGCATAACTCATTACCAGCATAAACATGAGGAATCTTATCATTTTTAAAATTTCTTTTCAGTTCTGGTCGTGTGATTTTTATTTGAGGCCTCTCTCCAATCTTAAAGTTTAGTTTGAAATTATAAGTATTTGATCTAGGTGTTGGACAGATTGTCCCTTTTACGTTAATAGTCTCTCTTATTAATAGCGTTTTAAATTGTGGATAATCCCTTTTTAGTCTTGCGTATTGGTCTGCAATACTTAGATTTTTTTTCCAATATGGTCTCATTTCCCAAAAAATGTATTCTTCTGAATAGGTTTAGTGGAATCTTTATTGGCAGTTAATGCTCCAGAAATCGTAGAGGAAAACAATTTACCCTTTTTTCGATAATCATCCACTAATAAACTTTGATCTTTCAATGATTCACTATATAAATTGTCTCCTATAATGCTTTTAAGAATATTGCTTTCTTCGATAACTCCTTGCTCTTTTTTTAAGCTTTGCCAACTAAAATATAATGAACTTATGAATTTTGAGAAAGCGATATAGTAACCAGGTTCATTTTCCCATTTGTCAGTAAAATCCTCATTTGGATTCACTGGATTTGTGACCTTAATTCTAGTTTTTGGACTAAGTCCGATTTTCTGATTAAGTTGACTAACAATACTATCTATTGTTGAGAAAATTGAATCTTCGCCCTTGTAGTATTCACCGGCGATCGTTGTTAATACAATGCTAGGAGTGGAATATTCTTTAGCTTTCTCAAAATGCAAATCTCGAAATCTCTTTATTATCTGTACTGCCCTTTGAAGTGGTTTTTTAGAGGCGTATTCATCAGTAGGTAAATTCTCAGCAGCATAGGCTTTTTCAAGTAGTGTCTGTTGGACAGTGTTCGCTTTTTGAATAAACCAATCACCATAACCACGTGGATTGCTTGATAACCATTCTTTTAATTCTCTGTCAGGAATCATAATTATATTATCATTAGCTTTATTCTGTTGACAACCAGGTAGTATATCCATGTGAAAATCACCAGAATAATTTAGACGAATGCACCTGGTTTTTAACTCAATCATATTATTGTATTTCTCACTTTCCTGTAATCTTCTTTTTAATTCCCCGTATACTTTAAGTGGATTGTTTTCCTGATAGTTTTTACCTTTTATATGAAGAACGATATCTAGGTCAAATTCGTTTCTTTCAATCGGTTTAACGGTTGTGCCTATTCTTACAGAACCTTGAGGGTAAATTTCAAAATCAGCATCTTTGAAAAAAGAGCTATCATTATTAATAAAATCTTGTACTGCTTTATAAGTACTTTCAATTTTTTCTCTCCTTGATTTGTCAAGTTGAAGTTTTTCTGCAGCTCTAGCGAGAAGGTCGTCGATTTGAGCAATTTGATTGTTTAGGAAATACATGGCTTTAGGTATTTGAGTATTTTAAATTAAGAATCCATTTTGTGTGTTGCCCTAATGTTATTTCAGGTTTACGTTCACGATCATTAAATCCGTTGGCCTGAATTAATGTCTCGTTGATCCACTTATACAATTCAATATCTTTTTTTTGGGTTTCTACAAGGTGATAAAGCTGCTCTTGATTAGGGATCACATCATATACATCGTAAGATAAAAGCTCAAGGCAATTAAAAACATCTGATTTTTTAATTGGAGTCACTACTGTACCAGCATACCTGTATTCAAAATGTTTAAAAATTCCAAAATCAAGAATTCCAGGAATAATTAACTCTTCGCAAAATTCTCGCCAATGAGAAACCTCTCTGTTTTTTTGAGATTTAAACCAATCAAGGAATATTAGCAAATTTGTCATTGGTATAAATCCTCGTAGATCATTGTGTTTTTCCCCAGAGGTTCTCATTTTTTTATCAAGTTCCCAACCAAAATTGTCTTTTAAGAATCCCTCGTCTCCTGATAAAACCTTATAAACACCACCTACATGTTGGTAAAAGTTCCATGTTGAATTTTTAACCAATAAATATTTATCATTTACATGTATTCTATACTGATATGACATTGAAACTCTTATTTTTTGCCTTCGATATTTGATTTTTGAAAGATACCAAAGATTGATCCTGTTAAGGTTCGTTAAAAACTGATCGACGAAGTAAACCAATATTGGCGCTATGGCGCTACATGCAATCGCAATAGTATTCTGCAATAGGGTATTGTCCTTAAATTTATCTCCTACTATTATTATGTAGATAATTACCAGGAGTCCGATAATAATGTTCCTTTCTGATTGTCTCATAGATGTTAATATAAGTATTCTATTCCTAACTTGGTTTAAGAGCACTATCTTTTTCAACGATGTAAGATATTTCTCTTAACTGAAAACTGGCGCTTATAAGCATTTCCCTTTTAAAATATTACAAAGTGATACGATATTATGAAGTTGTCCAGATGTCAAAGTCCCGATAAACGGGCAGAATTTGTCATGCTATGTTAAAATTGTCTAGATGGCGGAGTCCGGGCGGGCAAAAAAGCATGTGTTTTGAAGCGAAGGGACGGTTGCAGGGAAGGGCTTCAAAACTCTTGCGCGCGCGTCGGAGGTCCCGGTGGAATGAGGACTTGGGGTAAATTTGCCTTGCAGCTAACGGCCCGGCGGTTTGGTGAGTTGCCGTCAGTGTCGCGGTGGCGTGG
>WSSedB1CaDRAFT_10000413_pt1 | contig 18904 bp, 17 predicted proteins | sample WetSurSB1Cattail_FD_9460 | JGI IMG/M metagenome (IMG submission 9460)
TGGGGACAACTCAAAGTCGGGGTATAGCAGATGGGCAATCTACAGGCAAAGCCAGCGAACGCTGACCCCGCCCAGAGGACGGGGTTTTTCAAGATTCAATAAAATCAGCAAATCGTGTACGCAGTGAAACGTCCTGCACCCGTTCCTCGACAGCCCCAGACATGAAAATCGCTCCTTTTATGTTATTGAATTTGCATAAATATTCAACCCATAAGTAATTCCGCCACATTTCCCGGTCCACGCTATCGAAGGAACAGCGCTTGCCGTCAACACTGGGGCGGCGGTTGTTGGGTGGCAGTTTACCGTCATGCCCAGGACAAGAGTCATTTCCCCTCTTTACAATGCGCTACGGCCATGAGCATCCATTTTTTCATTGTTATCACCTCCTTTCACTATGCAAATCTCACCATTGGCATTTTATTTCCCCGTTCCATCTCCTCATGATCATGGTAGAGACCTCACTGTGCCAGACATAATGGTAACAACATTGTGTCCGCTGGTTTTTACGCGCAGAACCGCCAGCATCGCCTCGGCAATGTCCACTGAGTCGATGGCGCCGGTCAGCCCGATCCCGATCCTACAGAAATGGGATCAGAATGCCGGTGTCGGTCCTGACATCGAGGACAGTTGGAAACGAAAAAAGCTGTGGTGTTTTTGCGGTCCATAGAGAGGGAGGCGTCCGGGCCGTTACGGCCCGGACGTGTGGATGTTTACTGGAAGTCAGCCATGATCGCGGAATAGATGTCTTCCACCAGGCGAAGCCCACCGGTATAGCCGACATAGGAGAGGAATCCAATTGACTTGGAGGCCATTTTGGCAGGAATTGACTGGCAGTTTTCACCAATATAAGGGTATTGGACAAATTCCGCCGGTTTGGGCTTAGAACCCCTGATTCAGAATTTTCATTATACAGCATAAAAGCCGGCAACGTGCGGAACCTCAGACAGCGATTGACGCCGAGCAACCACCGCCGACCAGTCCCACCGCATCCGCGCGGCACTGCTGGCAACCGCGAAACTGGGCAATGATCGTCTCATTGGCCGCCCGCACCTGTTCAAGGTATTCCGGAGAAGGAGGAGAGATATGTGACAACCCTGCCTGGGGAATGAGCGGTATGATATTCATGACATAGGCCCCCGCTTCACTCACTTTCTCGGCAATCAGCGGTATCTGGTGATCAGTAATGCCAGGGATAAGAACAGTGTTGACCTTGACCACCAGCCCCTGTTCCGCTGCGCGACGCACCCCCTCGAACTGGTTTTTCAACAGGATGGCAGCCCCCTCTTTACCTTGGTAATGGACCTCGCGCCAGATGACATCCCGGTAAATCCGGGCGCCCACAACCGGATCAACGGCGTTGATGGTTACTGTCAGGCTATGCAGATCCATCGTGACCAGTTCATCGATCCGCTCGGGTAACATTAATCCGTTGGTGCTCAGGCAGAGCAGCATCTCGGGGAACTCGGCCTTCACCAGCCGGAATGTTTCAAATGTTTCTTCATTTGCCAGCGGATCGCCGGGACCGGCAATACCAACGACCTTGATGAGCCTGCCAAGCTTTTCGTCCGACATGATGGTGCGCACGTGCTCCAATGCTTGCCGTGGCGAAAACAGACGGCTGGTTACGCCGGGACGCGATTCGTTGGCGCAATCGTGCTTGCGGTCGCAATAGCCGCATCTGATATTGCAGCGTGGCGCCACCGCCAGATGTATGCGCCCGTTTTTATGCCGATTGCCTCCGAAGCAGGGATGCCCGTGTACTACCCGGTCTTTGGCGCACGACTGATTGCCCATATGTTTTTCCCCCAGCCCTGATAAACAGGATAAGTGCGTTCACGAACTTACAAAAACAGAAGAGGCCGAGGGTGTGATTCCCTCGGCCTCCAGTTGTCTGGTCAGCTTGGTTTAAAAGTTATATTCCGCTACCGTCGATGTGCCCTGCCCGGTTGATGCGGATCTTTTCGCTTTTGTCCACCTGGATCACCCGGCCGTCCTGAACCACAAGGCTGACCGTTCCGAAACGAATCGACAGCAGTGCTTCACGTACCAGACGCTCCAGTTCCTTGTTCCATGGATCTGGGCTTTGAATACTCATGTCAAATTCCTTCGAAGAGTGCGGTGGAAAGATAGCGCTCGGCGCCGTCCGGCAGAATGGCAACAATGGTCTTGCCGGCAAATTCATCCAGTTTGGCCAGACGTACTGCAACGGCTATGGCCGCGCCACTGGAGATACCGACCAGTATCCCTTCTTCCTTGGAAAGGCGTTTGGCAAAGTCAAGCGCTTCGGCGCTGTCAACCTGTTCGACCCGGTCGACAACAGAGAGATCCAGCGTGTCGGGGATAAAACCGGCGCCGATGCCCTGGATCTTGTGAGGAGCGGGCTGGATCGGCTGACCGGCCAGATGCTGCGTGATGACCGGGCTCTCCTTCGGCTCAACTGCTACGGAAATGATCTTCTTCCCCTTGGTGTTTTTGATGTACCGGGAAATCCCGGTGATGGTGCCGCCGGTGCCAACGCCGGAAACCACGACATCAACCGCGCCATCAGTGTCGTTCCAGATTTCGGGGCCGGTGGTTTTTTCATGAATCTCGGGATTGGCCGGATTTTTGAACTGCTGCGGCAAAAAGTATTTCTGCGGGTCTGAGGCGGCGATCTCTTCGGCCTTGGAAATAGCGCCTTTCATCCCTTCGGAGCCCGGCGTAAGAATCAGGTTGGCGCCCAAGGCTGCCAGAACCCGGCGGCGCTCGATACTCATGGTTTCCGGCATGGTCAGGGTCAGCTTATAGCCACGAGCGGCAGCCACATAGGCCAGGGCAATCCCGGTGTTGCCGGAAGTCGGTTCGATGATCTCCACGCCCGGCTTGAGCACGCCGCGCTGTTCCGCGTCCCAGATCAGGTTGGCGCCGATACGGTCTTTAACAGAGTAGGCCGGATTGCGCCCCTCGATCTTGGCAAGAACGGTCGCTTTGCTGTCACCGACCAGATGGTTCAATCGTATCAAAGGTGTAATGCCGATTGACTGCGAGTTGTCCGTGAAAATTTTGCTCATTTGGTTTTATCTCCTTTGTTGTTTTGTCTACAGACTTAATAGACTTTTGTGGCAAAAAAATTAGATGCTGAAATCCAGTATTTTTGATTGCTTCTGACTGGCTGTCTTGCTTCTCTCAACCATATCAGCCAGCGTCAGACCATCAAGCACCTGCGTCATGACACGATCAACATCCACCATTACCAGCCTGATACCACAGATTGTTTCATCCTGGCATTCGTCACAACGCGCATAGTTTGTCTCGCTCAAACATTGAATCGAGGCAGAGTCACCTTCCAGAATTCTGATCACACTGCCGAGGGTCACCTTGGATGGCGCCAGGGCCAGATAGTAGCCACCCCCCTTTCCTACACGGCTTTGCAGTACGCCGCCCTTGCGTAGAGAAAGAAGTATAAATTCAAGAAATTTCTTGGGTATACTCTCCGCACGTGACAACTCGGAAATCAGAACCGGGTCGGTGTTCTGCCGGTTTGCGAGGTGTACCAGCGCTTTAAGTGCGTATTTTGTTTTTCTCGATATCATGATCTATTTGAGCTATAGATATTATAAATATACCAGGTTGTCAAGGTTAATTTTATCGTTTCCATAAAAACATTTACTCCTTGCTTGTCAAGTCACCGGCACACCGGCAAAAGGTGTTCGATCAGCCGTATCCAGCCGCTGCAGGGTTGGGTCATTTATTGCCAGGCATTTCAGGCATTCGCGCAGAGTGCATACTCCACATGCATGGTGCATGAAGAGAGGTATCCCCCGGCGTTTTGCGGCGGCAACCGCTTCGTTGCGCGCCTGGTGCGAGACCTTGTTAGTGAATATCACTACGGCGTCGGCGTTACCGATCTTGCCGCCCATGCCCTGTTCGGATTGACTGAAGATGCGCAGTTCCATCCCCATACGCTTCGCCTCTTTGTGATACTGATTACCCAGGCGATCCATGCCGCCCACCAAAACAATACTCATACATACCTCTCTTTCAGGAAAGCATTCCCATTTAGTATATGACCGACTTCGATTGAGAATCTGCTATCACATTACATTTCAGGTAGTAGCGATATTGCTTTAAATACAATAATCAAACTCCACATACTGATCCATCTGTCGCGCGGGTTCTGCGACGATCGGTTTGCCTACAACCCTGGCCGGTATGCCGGCAACCGTGGAATGGGGCGGGACTTCGCTCAGCACCACGCTTCCCGCGGCGATTTTCGACCCTACGCCGATCCTGATGTTTCCAAGAATTTTCGCTCCCGCTCCGATCATGACCCCGTTCCCAACCTTCGGGTGCCGGTCACCTGCTTCCTTGCCAGTGCCACCCAGGGTAACCTCGTGCAGAATTGAGACATTGTCACCTACCACGGCAGTCTCTCCGATGACCACGCCGGTGCCGTGGTCTATCAGGATGCCACTGCCGATCACCGCGGCAGGATGAATATCCACATTAAACGCTTCAGATATGCGGTTTTGCAGGTGGAGCGCCAACTGCTGACGTCCACGAATCCATAACCAATGCGTGACTCGATAGGACTGGAGCGCGTGGAAACCTTTGAAGTTGAGAAACGGTTGAGCAATAGTGCGGGCAGCGGGATCACGCTCAACCACTGCTTCCATATCACAGCGCAAGGCCTGCCTGATATCAGTTGCCGCATCCAGCACTTCATAGATGATATCGCGCAGTGACGTGGTCGAGAGATAGGGGGAGGCCAACTTGTTGGCCAGAAAATAGGCCAGCGCCCCCTCCAGTGAAATATGCCTCAGCACCATGTCGTGCAGGTATGCGGCCAGCATCGGTTCAGACTTTGCCATCTCCAGCACATCCAGCCTTAGACGTTTCCAGACAGGATCTTTCCCACTCGTATCGATTCTGCTCACCAAAACCATCCTTTCATCCATTAGCGTAACTGCTTCAGCGCAGCCACCATCCGGTCGATTTCTTCAAACGTGTTGTAGAAAGAAAACGAGGGGCGCACCGTAGCTTCCAGCCCGAAGCGGCGCAGTGACGGCTGGGAGCAGTGATGACCTGCCCTGACGGCGATACCGTGCTGGTCCAGAAAATTCCCCACCTCTTCCACCGGCTTGTCCCGATGGACAAAGGAGAGCACAGCAACCTTCTCCCGGGGAGAACCGATCAGCCGCAGAAAGGAAAGCTGTTGAAGCTGTTCCGTTGCGTACTCCAGCAGAAGATGCTCATGGCGGGCAATGTTTTCCCTGCCGATTTGTTCCACATAATCCAGGGCAACGCCAAGACCATGGGCATCGGCTACATTGGGAGTACCGGCTTCGAATTTGGCCGGAATATCGCTGTAAGTGGTTTCTTCAAAAGAGACCGTTTTGATCATGTTACCGCCCCCCTGCCAGGGAGGCATGATCTCCAGCAGTTCTTTTCGGCCGTACACCGCTCCGATACCGGTGGGGCCGAAGATCTTGTGACCGGAAAACACGAAGAAATCGCAGCCAAGTTGCTGCACATCCACCGGCAGGTGTGCGACCGACTGGGCGCCGTCGATCAGCACCACTGCGCCATGGCGTTTGGCCAGCCGGGTCATTTCCTCCACCGGCAATACCGTGCCGAGGCTGTTGTTGGCATGGGTCAGGGCCACCAGTCTGGTGCGGGGTCCCAGTAGTCTTTCATATTCATCAAGCAGGATTTCTCCCCGGTCGTTGATCGGAATGGCTCGCAACACAGCCTCGTTCTCCTTGGCAACCATCTGCCAGGGTACAATGTTGGCGTGGTGCTCCAGGGTGGATACCAGGATCTCGTCACCCTGTCTGATAAACTTTCGTCCGTAGCTCTGGGCCACCAGATTGATTCCCTCGGTGGTGCCGCGAACATAGATGATCTCGGAGGTTGAGCCGGCATTGATATACTTCCTGATCTTCTCCCGCGCTCCTTCGAAAGCGTCGGTAGCCCGCGCTGCCAGGGTATGGGCGCCTCGATGGATATTGGAGTTGTCGTAGGTGTAAAACCGGCGGATGGCGTCTATAACGCTTTGCGGTTTCTGGGTCGTGGCGGCATTGTCGAACCAGACCAGCTGTTTGCCGTGAACCTTCTGGTTCAGAACCGGAAAATCGCGGCGGATGGCTTCAACATCAAAAACACGACTTGCCGTAAGCTTATTTGTCTCCGGCAGACTGATTTTCAACAGTTCTGCAAATGGATCGGCGAAACGGGTTCCACCGGAAATACCACCGGTCAAACGGTGACCGCAGGACTGGACCCTGTTGACAAAGGCCTTCAGGTTGCCGTAATTGCCCTGGTTTCCGTTATAGGTCTGTTGCGCCACCAGACTGTCAGCACTGCGGGACAGCGATGACCGGTTGAGGTTATTCAGCGGCAGGTTACCGGCAGCGGCAACGGAATTTCCGTCAACCAGGTGTTCCGTCTTGCCAAGCGATTGGAATATTTCGGAAATACGTTCCAGTGCCTGGGAGTCGACACGAGGTTTGATGGCGGCTGGAGAGTTGAAAGGGAGCGCAGCCGGGCCGGGAACCTGCGCGCCAGATTCCTCAAGAATTCGCCGTGCAAACAGCTGGGCAACTGCCTGGGAATCGCCGGCATTCCCGGCAAGCACGTGTTGATCCGCTGCTTCATTGTCAATCCGGCCGACGATACCGGCGATCTGATCTGTGTGTATGGCTTCCATGGATTGGTCCTGTTCTCGTGAGTTAACCTGCATCAAATCCCCGAACCGGAATTGTACGCCACCGGAACGCTGTGCTCGTAATGGTGGTAATAGCCGACCTCAACATTTTCCAGCACGCCGATGGCATCGTCGGTCAGGACAGCTGCCGAGAAATAGAGTGACAACAGATACGAGGCCACCCCCAGGTTGTCCAGGCCCATCAGGCGGGCCGACAGGCTGGGAGAAATTTCACCCGGAATCCCCTGTTGATGCAGACCCACGACCCCCTGGTTCTCTTCACCGGTGCGCAGCAGCAGAATATTGGTGGTGCCGAGCCACTGATTCAGTGTGTAACGGCTCTTGACCTCCAGCTTGTCGGAGGGTATCAGCGGGACGCCGCGCCAGAGGATGACAGGTGAGCCGAACACCGTGCTCGTTACCGGTGGCACTCCTCGCCAGGTGCACTCGCGCTCGAAGGCGGCGATGGCCTTGGGATGGGCCACGAAAAAGGCCGGTTTTTTCCAGACCAGCGCCAGCAACTCATCCAGGTCGTCCGGTGTCGGCGCACCGTAGCGGGCGCTGATGCGCATGGAGGGATGAACGGAGTGGAGCAGGCCAAACTTCTTGTTGTTGATCAACTCCCACTCCTGACGTTCCTTGATACCCTCGATGGTCAGGCGAAGCTGTTCTTCCAGCTGGTTGTAAGGGTTGTTATACAGGTCGGAAACGCGGGTATGCACCCTTACGACAGTTTGTACCGCGCTGAGGGAATATTCACGGGGACTGTCGGAATAATCCACGAACGTCTCGGGAATGATCACGTTTTCCGCCAGGCCGGATACCAGATCGATATTGCGCTCGCCGTACTTATTGACCGTGGCCAGCAGTTCCTGGTGCTCGGCGATTGATTTATGGAATTCCTGCGCCAGGTAGGGGCTTTCCTCGAGAATGGTGTCCAGATCCTTGCGGGACAGGGTCAGCAGGATGCAGGAGTTGATGGTGCGAATGGTGACGCTGGACGGCTTTTCGGAGACCAGTTCCGCCTCACCGAAATATTCACCCTCTGTCAGCAGGGCGATGCGCAGGTCACTGCCATGAACCCCTTTGCTGAGAACCTCCACCTGCCCCTGGGCAATGATGAAGAACTTGCTGCGGTCTTCCCCTTCCACAACCAGCGTATTTCCCAGACTGACCTCTTCGGTCTTGAAGCGGCCGGCTATGCGGCTGATGATTTCATCCTGCAGCTTGGCAAAGAGCGGAACGCTACGCAAAGCCTGGGGCTGAAAGGTGGCAACGCCATCAACCGTGAACAGCTCAACCCGTTCCGCCTCCTGTAGTTCCACCTTGGTGCGATTGACCCGATAGGTCCCTCCTTCCACATGCACCCAGGGCAGCAGGTTGAGAATATGCCGCGGGGTAATGGATGCCAACTGTGGAACGGTCTTGGTGGTGCTGGCCAGGTTTCTGGCAACCGACGTGGTGACGCTGCGCTGAATGAGATTATCCGACATAACTACCTCCCTGATATACATTAGATACTTCAACCATCAGTATATAAATTGTATGCAATATAATTTGTTTAGCTACGGTTTCTTGATTACAACCCTATGGACATCATCCTTGACATGCGCGGTTTCCACCACCTCGAAACCCTGCTGAATTACGGTCCTGGGGACATTCTCCAGCGGCTCGCCCGCCTTGAGCAGGACTTCCAGTGTGTCGCCCTCTTCCAACAGTTCCAGCTTCAGCTTGGTCTTGACGAATGTCATCGGGCAATGATCCTTAGTGATATCAAGTTGCAGTATGCTCATATGAATAGCGTCTGACCTCCTTTCGAGAGTTCAAGGAATGTTGCCACCCCCAGTACATCCTTTACTTCCGGTACAAAATCGTTTCGCTCCAGACCAAGCACATGCATGGCCATTTCACAGACGTAGAAATTGACTCCCAGCGCAACGGCAGCGTCGTACAGTTCCGTCAGTGTCGCCACATTTCGTGATTTCATCAGGCCGGTCATCAGCAGCGGGCTAAGTCCCCCAAAATTGAGGCGACTGAGCGGCAGGTTGTTTCTTCCTCCCAGCAGAAAATTGAAGAAGCGCGCCAGAATTCCCTTGCCGAGAAAACGTCTGCCCCGTTCGTTTTTCAGAATATCCAGTCCCCAAAAGGTGAAAAACAGATTGACCTCGTAATTGACCGCTGCAGCGCCCGAAGCCAGGGTAAACACAGCGATTGCCTTATCAAAGTCGCCGCTCATGCAAATGATCGACAACTTGTTCTTTTCACTCATCTCCACCCCCCGCGAAAACAAAAAGAGGCCAGGTAAGACCACCGGAGACGATCAAACATCTCCCGGTAACCAGACCTGGCCTCCAGTTTTTCTGGTCAGCCGCGTTTAATATGATGATACCCTACATCATGGATATAGAGACTGTCAACAAAAAATTATTTAAACTATGTATTTTATAGACTAAACTTAAAAAAACATGAATTGCAATTACAAACCATTATATTATCAAATAATATCGATTGGTTATCAGAGAAACGAGACGCCGTCTGGCGTAATCAATGTGTGGTTCTTACCGACCAAGTCAAAAATCTGGACCGGCAGACAAGAATCATATGTCAAACATGTAGGAACTTGCCTTGGGCGATTTCCGTTCGCACATAAAAGAGAGCATATCCGGTGCCGATAACGGTCGACTTACATGGTATCCCTGAACAATCGCGCAGCAGTGACGCCTTAAAAAATCCATCTGCTCGACCGTTTCCACCCCCTCCGCCACCACCTTGAGACTCAGGCTGTGGGCCATCGCTATGATTGCACGGGTGAGCGCCATGTTTTCCTTGTTTTCCGGAATATCCTTCACGAACGAACGATCTATCTTAATTTTGTCGATGGGGAAACGGTTGAGGTAGCTCAATGAGGAATAGCCGGTACCGAAGTCGTCGATGGCCAGTTTCACTCCCATCGTTCTGATCTCCTGAAGTATTTTCACGGTCTGCGCACTGTTTTCCATGATGGAGCTTTCCGTGAGTTCCAACTCCAGGGAGCCGGGATTGATTCCCGTCTCTTCCAGCATCCGCGTCACCAGTTCCGCCAGGTCGCAGTGCCGCAGTTGCCGCCCCGAGACGTTCACCGCAATCCGCATACCGGGAAAACCCAGGGCGTGCAGCTCCTTGATCTGCTTGCAAGCAGTGCGAAGCACCCACTCACCGATGGGGATAATCAGACCGGTTTCTTCCGCCACCGGGATAAATTCAGCGGGAGAGACCATCCCCACTCCCGGACGCTGCCAGCGCAAGAGCGCCTCCATGCCGGACAGCGCGCCGGAAGCCAGGTCGAGCCAAGGCTGGTAATGCAGCACGAATTCCTTCTTTTCCAGCGCCCGGCGCAGAGCGGTTTCCAACTCCAGGCGCTTGTGCGCCTTGTGGTTCATTTCCCGTTGATAAAAGAGAAATGAATTTCTCCCCCGAATTTTGGCGTGGTACATGGCGATATCGGCATTTCTGAGGAGTGTTTCGGCGTTGTTTCCGTCCGCTGGGTAGAGGGCGATGCCCACACTGGCGGAAACGAAGACCTCCTCGCCATCCAACTCGAAAGGTAGGGAGAGGCTATCGAGCATATCCCGGGTGGTAACGGCAATGTTTTCCCCTCCATGCGGGCGATTGAGGATAACGACAAACTCGTCTCCACCGAGCCGCGCAAGGGTATCTGACTTGCGCACGCGCCGTCCGAGCCTGCGGGCAACCGCCTTCAACAAGCTGTCGCCGCTGGCGTGTCCCAGCGTGTCGTTAATCACCTTGAAACTATCCAGATCGAAGAAAAGCAGGGCTGAGATTCCGTTTATCCTGTCTGCTTGGGCCAGGGACTGCTCCAGCCTGTCGTTAAAGAGATGACGGTTGGGGAGAGACGTCAGGGAATCGTGGTAAGCGAGCCACTCGATTTCCATATCGGCCTTTTTAAAGCTGGTGATGTCCCGGTGCGCCACGACAACGTTGGCGCTTCCGTCGTGGAAAAAACGGGTCACTTCCCCGATATACCACCTTTTTGCCCCAGACTCCTGGCGGGTGTATTCAAGAAAGAAACTTTCCTGTTTGCCCGATATGACATCTCTGATCCCCCGGCAAAATGCCAGCACATCAACAGCACTTTCTCCCCGGAACCCCTCGCAGATGGTCAGATAGTTTGTGCCTTTATTCATCGGGTGGAACGGGAGGTGAACCGCATTGGCAGCGCTGAACCAAGCCCTGTTTGTATCAATGATGACGCCGTCTTTGTCAAGAATGGCGATCCATTCCGAAAGCGCATCGAGGGTCAAGCGTGCAAATGATGTCGCGGACAGGAAGGCTCCTCCCGGTCGGGAGGTGCCTTCCTCGGGCACCTTCGGTTCCGAATTGTGGCGCGCAAACCCGATAACAGCGGCACACATTCTTTCATTTTCCACCGATGAAATGCGCGTCGATGATTCGCATTCCGGCAATATGCCGTTTTCATCGAGCAGCTTCACATCCTCCTGCCCCATAGAACTTCCCATCTGACTCATAGAACCCCCATCGCGACATAAATAAAGGCCATAAGTGAACAGGGCCATCCCCGTGAAAAGCATCAGACCTTCTTTTGATCTTATTCACAGTCACCGTTTATGCAGCTGATTGACAGTTTTTCCACTTATCCCATTCTCCGCGAAATCCAACAAAAAGAGGCCAGACATGACCAGGGGAGACAATCAAATATTTTTCGTCAATCAAGCCTGATCTCCAGCCTTTCTGGGCAGCCAGCGTTATAATGACGCCACCCTACATCACACCTGCCAAGGCTGTCAACAATAAAAAATATTCAAACTATGTATTTTATAGATTAATGTGATATCGAACAGTGAAAATGGAGCACCACATGAATGAAACAAGGGTATTACAACCGATAAACATGAGGGGAATCACGTACATGATTCTACCATGGCAGCGTTCGTTCGGATATAAACTCCCTGCTCCTGCCGCTGAGAGGATCCTTGAATCGCAGCATGTGAGCGAGAAGCTGGAGCGGTGTGTCAAAGTTATCCTCACGTTCATCCTGCAACTCGGGATAGAATCTGTCGTTTAATATCCCGAACCCAAGACCGCTCATGTGAATCCGCAGCTGATGGGTTTTGCCGGTTTGCGGCTGCAGGGTAAAACGGGCTTTTTCTCCTTTGACCTCCACCAGATTGATGGCGGAGCGGGCATTTGCTTTGCCGGACACCGCTTTCATCCGAAACCACGGCTCTCCCCGCTCTATCCTGTTCTCAACATACCATGCAGCTGTTTCCTGAAGCGGTTGACACGCCGAGATTGCCTGATAGCTTTTTTCAACCTGACCATTCAGAAAAAGTTTGCCGTAGAGCCCTCTGCTCTTTTTGTTGACGGAAAAAAGCACTATTCCAGCTGTTTCACGATCGATACGGTGAAGCGGCGCCAAGTCTTCGATTCCGGTGCTGTCTCGCAAACGGTTCAGCAGACATTCGTCAACATACCGTCCTCCAGGGGTCACGGGAAGGAAATGGGGTTTGCAGGCAACCAGAATCTCGTCGTCGATAAACAGGATTTTTTCAGCAAAAGGAATGAATGGCTCGACACTGACTTCACGAAAATAAAATATGCGTTTCAAGGGAACATATTCGGTATCCAACGTTATCAATTGTGCCTTTTCATCATGGACCTTTCCCTCTAAAATCCTTTTTTCCCAGGTTTCCCGGGATATACAGGGGAATCTTCCGCTCAAGAAAGCAAGGATGGAAGGGTACGGTTTTTCGGTTTTCGGCATGGTGACGATGGAAGGGTGTTTCGAAATTCCCATGTAACGATTCCTCGATAAGCATCAGCGTAACTTTCAGGAACGGCATTCGCTTCCCCTAGATTACGCGGCCTTGCCCGATCGCACAAGAAACTTGAGCCAATGATTTTGGATACATATGACAATCAAAACAATGCATGATGTCAGGATCCGCTTTCTTTTTAAGACTGTGCTGCAAAATTAAGTATTGACAAACACCGAAGGGAATATTATCTATTTTAACCATAGCTATAATAGCTATTAACAGCTAGCGCATAAAAGAGCTGACCAGAAAAACTGGAGGCCAGGGTTTCACCGCTTACAACGGGATACTCTGGCCTTTTTTGTTTCAGACCCAAAACCGCCCCACCATGCAGTTGTCACTCGAATTACGACCACATGAGGAGAATAAAATGCCACGAGAAAAGGAAGAACTGTTTAAAGATCTTAAAAACGCCGTCGTCGAAATGGATGAGGATCAGGTTGTCGTCCTGGCCAACCAGGTAATCGAGGAAAGCGTTGATGCCTTCGAGGCTATCGACCAGGGTCTTGCCAAGGGCATGGAACGCGCCGGCCAACTGTTCGAGGAGGAGGAATACTTTATCCCTGAGCTCCTGATGTGCTCCGATGCCATGTATACCGGCCTCGACATTCTGAAACCTCATCTCAAGCCAACAACCGAAGGAAAAAAACAAAAAGTAGTGATCGGAGTCGTGGAGGGGGATACCCACGATATCGGCAAAAATCTGGTCAGGATCATGCTGGAAACCTCCGGGTTTGAAATCACCGATCTGGGACGGGACGTCCCCCCTGCCCGGTTTGTCGATACCGCGCGGGAAATCAGCGCCGATATCATTGCCCTGTCTACCCTGATGACCACCACCATGGATGGCATGCAGGAAGTGGTGCGCCTCCTTGAAAAGCAGGATGTTCGCAATCAATTCAAAGTCATCGTGGGAGGCGGGCCAATCTCGGCGGCATTTGCCAAGCGTATCGGCGCGGACGGGTATGCGTCCAACGCCGCCGAGGCGGTGAAACTGACAAAAACGCTTCTGGCGTGAGACGTTTATTTATCCTGGAGGAGCCCAATGGCAGAAACGCATACAACCCAAGAAATGACATCCTTGGAGCGGATTTCCACCGCGCTACAATACCAGAAACCGGACAGGACCCCGGTGGCGCCACTATTCTGCGGCGCATCACACCGGGTTCTGGGAATCACCTATGACACCTGGTCCCAAAATGCCGAACTGGCAACCAAGAGCCTGCTGGCTGCCCATGAAATCATCGGCTTCGATGCTTTTGTCACCCTGGTGGATCTATCCGTGGAAGCGGCCGATTTCGGGCAAGAGGTCATCTTTCCAAAGAACAGCACGGGATATCCCAACTTCAATAACTTCCTGTTAAAAAATGCCGACGACTACGGCAAGGTGAAGTATGTCGATCCGCGCAAAAGCAAAAGAATGAAGTCCGTCATTGATATTTGCGGCGGATTGGCCCAGGCAAGGGGCCATGACACCGGTGTTATCGGCTTTATCTACGGCCCCTTGGGAGTCCTGTCACAAATGAGGGGTCATGAAGATCTCTTCAAAGACCTGATCCGTCGTCCGGACAGGGTCCTGGAGGCGGTTGACACCATAACCGATTCCCTGGTGGAGTTCGCAACCGCACAAATTCAGGCCGGCGCCCACTCCGTCTGCATCGACCCGCTCTACTCGTCCGCGAGTATCTTGAAAAAAGAAACCTGGGAGCGCTTTGAAGGGCCATTTTGCAAGAGAATCGCCGACGCAATTCGTGATGCAGGCGGGCTGGTCACCATGCACAACTGCGGCAACGGTGTTTATTTCGACGCTATCATAAAATGGCTCAACCCGGTTGCCATCTCGCACGCCCACCCGGCCTACGGCTGCAAAACCTGGGAAGAGCATGCCGCGGTATGGGGCAACAAGGTGGTAAGCATGGGATATTCGGACCCGGCCACAACCGGGCTTGAAATGACGCCGGAAGAGATTATCGAGGATTGCCGTACCCAGATAGAAACATTCAGCGGCTGCAACGGCGGCTTCATCTTGTCAACAGGGTGCGAATTCCCTCCCAACGGCAACCTGCTCAGCGCGATTGCAATGATCAAGGCCGGCAAGATTCATGGTGTGTACAGGTAAATGGCTTTGAAGAAGATAGGTATCGTGGCCTGCTCCATACTACAGCGCGAAATTGAAAAGATTATTGACGGAATGCCCGAAGTTACCGAGATTATCTATCTGGACGGCGCGATTCATGTCAATCCACAGAAGATGAAAGAGGCCATCAAGGAGCAGATAGACAGTCTGAAGGACAAGGTTGATATCGTCTTTTTGGGATATGGTTTCTGCCAGTCACTGAAAGGGATAGAGGATGAGGTTGACCTGCCGGTGATCCTGCCGCAGGTGGACGACTGCATTTCCCTGCTGCTCACCCCGGAACGTCGCGCGGAGGAAATCAAAAAAGAGACTGGTACGTGGTTCATGACACCCGGCTGGGCCGAGGTAGGCGTCGAGATGATTATCAAGGAACTCAAACTCGAGCGGATCATCAAACGCGGAAAGAATCCCATCGACATGGCCCGAAGGCTGTTCACCCATTACAAACGCGGCCTCTATATTGATACCGGGGTAGGTTCCGATGCCGGCAACATGGCCAAAGCGGAAGATTTTTGCACCACATTCAATCTCACTCTGGAGACCTGCACAGCCGAACCTGTCCTTTTGAAGGAGTGGCTGGAACGGTGTCGGCACACATAAAACCCACCAAATATTTCAATTGACCTCTCAACGTAACAATGTTCCTTTACCCAGTGCATCCCCGGCAGATTCAGCTGCCGGGGATGCACTGGGTAAATGTAATGAAGTCCTTACCTTCCCGCGACCACCGCCGATATCAGGTCCTCGGCCAGTCGCAGTCCACCCCGGAAACCGGTGTAGGAACGGTCCAGCACCGCCCGGTTAGCCACCGGGAAGGAAACCGACAGATGCGGCGCGCCAAGCTGCTGGGCCAGTTCACGCTCGAAAGAGCTGCCCACCACAAAAGCCGGACTGAAGGCGTTATAGTATTTCTGTCCCTGGGACGGTTGCCAGACCCGGTTCAGATGACCCTGCACTTGGCTACCGTCGGTCTCGAACACCAGGTTGGTGGTAAAACCGGAAGAGAGGTTCTCCACCCGGCCCGCCAGAGCGCGTTGCTCATCTTCCTGCAACTGATCGGTGCAGACCGTCAGCACCGGCAGCCAGCCAAGGTCGTCGGCCAGAAAACGGGTCAGGGCCACGGCATAATTGGCGTCCCCCACCACCACGGCGTAGCGTTGCAGATCAAGATCGTTCCAGCAATCGGTCAGAGGTTCCAGGATCTGGTAATACTGCTTCTTCTCCCGGCTGATAACCGCCTCGACCCGCAACGATTCCAGACCCAGGGCTTCTCCAACCACCCTGAGAAACTCCTCGGAAGCCGACACTCCCACCGGAAGGGGCAACGTGATGGACGGCGTTCCGTGCTGGTCGCTGAAGAGTTTCACGGCGCCCTGGCCATACACATCGGAAATCACCACATTCAGCTCGGCCTCTCCGGCCCGGCGGATAGATTCCAGGCTATCGGCAGGAGTAAAGAAGGAGTTGACCTCCAACCCCAGCAACTCCAGCAGATGACGGGCACCCTCCAGATTCCCCCTCCAGAAGGGATCCATATAGGGGACAACTCCCCAGAGGTTGACCTTTCCCGTGACTTTGGGAAGGTCCTTTTCCAGATAGTCCTTGATCAGCGCCTGAAGCACCAGATCATAGCCCCAGTATGAGTTGCCGCGGAAACCGCCGGTAACGGCGCCGATGACCGGCGCTCCCTCCCTGCGGAAATCGTTGACCACGGAAAAGATATCGTCGCCGATAATCTCGGGAACGCAGCCGGTTACCACGATATACAGATCTCCCTCAATCACCTTGAGGGTGTTCTGGATCTGCTCCCTGAGACGCTCCTCGCCTCCGAAAACAACCTCGTTTTCCTGGACGTTGGAACTGGGAACGGTCAATGAACCGCAGTAGCCGCCCACCTGAAGGGCGCTGCCGCCGTTCTGGGTCCAGGCAAAGTTTCCGGCGCAGCCCGAGGCCGCGTGCAGAATGGGAATCGCATTGGGCAGGGCGGTGACGGTTCCCACTGCTCCCCCCAGGGAGCACATGTAACGGGCTCTCTCGATAAAATGTTCACTCATTGACTGCCCTCCCCCGGGTATTGATGTAGGAAAACGGTTCTGCCCCGTACCATTCGTCACGGTAGGGCAAACTGATGTTGCCGGCCAGGTTGCGATTATAGGCCGGATTATTCAGCTGGCGGTGCAGCCGCCGGGCCAGCTCAAAGACCCCGCGGTAGCCCAGATAGGCCAGCCCGGTGTTGTAGATGACATGGGTCGGTATCCCCAGCTTGGCGGCGGTCATGTTGCCGTTAGCATGGCCGAGGAACAGATCCGGTTTCAGCCGTTTCAGCAGGTTGGCTTCCTCGAAGGGCTGCACATTAGCGATATCCACCGCATAGTCGTTGGTAGCTTCAGCGGCCAGTTTCTCGTACTCACCCTCGGCAAAACTGTCGTGATGGAAGGAGCGGATACCCACCACCTCGAATCCCAGTTCCTGAAGCAGGCGGGCAGTTGCCAGAGCGCGGAATTCTCCGGCGCTTACAAAAACCTTCTTGCCTTGGAATAAGGGGCGGAATTCTTCCAACGCAGTTTTCAGTTCAGCCTCTTCGGCGGCAATCAATCGTTCGGCCTGTTCCTGAAAGCCGAACACAGCCGCAATATCACGCAGCCAGAGGCTGGTGTTGTCAATCCCCACCGGCATGTGCTTCAGCAGGAAAGGAACGTTGAAGCGTTCCTGAAGGTATCCGACGAAATAGTCGTCATGGGTCGGGCAACTGCTGATTGAGAGAGCAGCCCTGGTGGCCTTGATAAAAGAGTCGGGATGGGAAAAGACCGGAAATATGTTGACTTCCAGCCCCAACGACATAAGCAGCCGTTCCAGTTCCAGTTCATCCACGCGGCCCATGGAGGAAACGTTCATCAGGTTAACGGTGCGGGACAATTTTTCCTGATCACGCAGAACGCTCAGCTCGTCTTCCGGCTTCGGCTCGAGCAAACCCCGTTCCTGGAGCAGATTTCTGCCTATGGCGTGGTAGACCACGTCATAGGCCGTGGCCCAGATTTTGGTCTTGAAACCTTCGCAGTGGACCGGCAGAAGCGTGGCGCTCACCTGGGGTTGGATCTTCAGGGCCACACCGTCGATATCGTCGCCGATGATCCCCGGCACGCAGCCGGCCACGATGGCGATGGTGGCCGGACGGTAACGCCGGTCGGCCTCGATGATGGCCTGTTCCAGTTTCGACTCGCCGCCGCTGATGACATCGGTTTCATCCAGGGCCGTGGAAAGCCAGACGCCGTCCTTGACCTTGCCCCATCGAACATTGCCGCCCATGCGCACATTGGAATTCTGGGAATGACTGCAGGACCCGCACCCCAGGGCCGAATGCAGCAGCACCACGTTGTCCGGCAGGCTGTTCAGTATGGCCAATGCCGGCAGCAACAGGCAGATGCTCCCCTGAGTGAAACCCCGCTCACCGTCGTCGGTCAGGCAATTTTTCCCCTTCTTGGCTAAACCGCAGATGCTGTCGCTATGTGCGATACACGCCTTCAGTCGATCTTCCCGCTTGGGCGGGATTTTGTTATCGAAATGACTCATGAAATCTGCCTCCGTAAAAAATTATGGTGTTCTCCAGCGCAGCAGGCGCCGTTCCAGCCGTTCCGTGCCCCAGGTAATAATTGTCACAACAATACTGATGAAAATGATGCCGACGATTACCCGGGGATAATCGGCGAAATCCGCGAAGTTCTTGACATACCAGCCGACACCGGAATTGGCGCCGATCAGTTCGGCAGCGGTCAGCAGGACAAAGGCGAAGAGCAGTCCCAGAGTTGCCCCGGTGCAGATGGAGGGCATGGCCGCCGGCAGGATCACCCGCACCAGCAGGGTGCATTCCCGCAGATTAAGTACCCGCGCGGAATCGATCAGGCCGCGGGGTACATTGAAGACCCCCTGCACAGTATTGATAAAGATCGGCCAAAAGGCGCCCACGAAAATGACAAAGATCGAGGCCGCGCGGAAGCTGGGCAACAGGGTGATGGCATAGGGGATATAGACGATGGGCGGAATCGGCCCCAGTACCTTGGTGAACGGGTTGACTGCATGAAACAGCCGCCCGCGCCAACCGGCCAGAAGGCCCAGCGGCAAAGCAGTCGCCAATGCCAGAAGATAGCCGCCCACCAGCAGGATCAGTGAATTGACCAGCCCCTTCAGCATGTCCGGCAGTTCAGCCACAAACAGTTTCAGCACCGCTTCGGGCTGCGGAAAGAGCATCTT
>WSSedB1CaDRAFT_10000414_pt1 | contig 18895 bp, 19 predicted proteins | sample WetSurSB1Cattail_FD_9460 | JGI IMG/M metagenome (IMG submission 9460)
AGCTGTATTTTGTTTGCCCGTGGTCGGCTGTAATGCTGTGTTTTCCTGCAGAATTGGCTGTTGTATCGCAGCCATAACCGTACTGCCAACTACAGAACTTTCTGCCGTCACCTGTCTGCTCGTATCCTGCACCACCACCGGTACAGCTGGTGCTATCGTTTGTTGCAGCGTTGCCATTCCGCTGTTCTTACTGGACAGCATCTGCATAAGCTGTTGGTTTGCATTTACAGCACTTGCTGTGTTTTCATTCTGAGGTAAAAGTGCATCAAGTGAACCTTGTACATTTTGCTGCACAACCTTTTGTATGGATGACTGAGTATTTGACCCCGAAGAGATTCCCGTTTGTTCTGTCTGTACCGCAGCAGATTGCTTTTGTCCTGATGTCACTGGTATCGCCGTCGCTGAGGATGCTGTTGTCGTTCCTGTTGTTGATGCTTCAGCTTTGAGGAGGGCACTTACTACAGGGTTTTCTACAAGAATTGCTTTCCCATCAGACTTCACAGCATCCGTATTCACAACAGCACTCTGCTGCTGCATTGCTGCTGCCAGCTCTGTTGCGATTGAAGTGCCTGCTGTTTTATCCGCAGTCGTTTTCACTTCTTTGTTCTCTGTTTTTGATTCTGTAGTGTCCGCCTTTTTACTTTCCTTTGCTGTTTCAAGTACATCATCAAAAGACTTTTTCCCTTTATCCGACAGTGTACTATCGGTACTACAATCCTTCTTGTTTGACTTTACTGCCGGACTGCTGTTCAGTGCACTCGCTGTTTTTGTGTTTGAATCTGCCTGTGATGACAGGCTTATTACATTTACATCTGTACTCATTTTTTCACCTCCTTTCATTGCTTGTATTTTAGGTTGTCTGTTGATCTGTTGTCTGTTGATCCGTTACCTGCACCTTTGTCATGCTGCCGCTGTATATAATTTTCGTCAGCCGTGCTGACTTACCCGGATCAAATTTTGCCAGAATCTTAGCAGACTGGGATTCATCCATTTTTTGCAAAATAGCAATTGTCATGTCATCATCCATATCATCCATGATATCTGCAGCTTCCTGCGGTTTCATTTCATTATAAAGCCGTGCCAGCTTGGATATGCGTTTTTTCTCTTCTGCCTGTTTTACCTTCATCTGTTTTTCAATCTCAGCTTTTGTCAGCACAATTGGCTTAGAAGATGTTTTCGGCTCTTTAATATTGGGCTTAACATCCTCAACCTTACTATTGGCACTATCTGTGTTTACTGTTCCATCCGATGGTACTGGCTTTACAAAATATTGACCAATAATTGGAAAATCATACAGTCCAAATTTTTCATTGACTGCATTCGTATCAAAGATACGCATATAAACTCCAAGGAAAAATCCACCGATAATCAAAACCAGCAATAATAAAACGATTCCAAAAAGTTTCAACAGCCATCTTGCTCGCGATGGTTTGCGTTTTTCTCCTAGTTTATCCGGCAAATAAACTGCCGCCGGAGTTTCTTTCTCTTTTGCCATATCATCACCTGCCTTACCGGGTTATTCCTATCGATAAAGATCCAATACTTTATTGACATAGTTTTGTGTCTCCGCATAAGGAGGAACACCATTATAGTCTTTTACGGCCTGTGTCCCTGCATTATATGCTGCAACGGCCTTGCGTACATCCCCACCAAAATTATCAAGCATATTCTTGAGGTACTTCGTCCCACCTTCAATATTCTGCTGTGTATCATACGGATCGACACCGAGTGCTGCAGCCGTATCCGGCATAAGCTGCATAACACCGACAGCACCCGCATCCGATACAGCCTTGGGGTTGTAGCCAGACTCTGTTTCCGCCACCGCAGAAACAAGTCGTGGATCAACTCCATACTTCTTCGCCGCTGAAGTAATCATCGTATCCATCATACCCGTGGAAGCACTTTGTTTACCTGTTCCTGCATGCGTTCGAATCCCACCAGATAATAAGTGCTGAGAGCTTTCCGGTGTGGCCTTATCACCCTTCATCTCCGTTTGCAGTGTCTGTTGAAAGTTTACAGCTCCACCGGAAGGATGTATGCCAAAACGATTTTCTATTGTCTGTATACGCTGCATTACTTCGCTTATTCCACTAAGATCTATCATTTTTATCACCCTGCTTTATTGCTCTTATTGTAAGCTGTAACCCAATCTCATCAAGAAACTTCTGTTCTTCGTGAAGTGCCGTCTTCTTAAAGTCTTCCAAGCGCTTCTGCCGGATCTGCTCGATACTCTTCAGTTTGTTCATGATTATCGTAAGTTCTTTTAGTCGTTTTTTCTTTTCTGCCTGTGTCTGCATAATTGTATTTGCCTGAATTGAGAGTTGTTCCCTTTTCCAAGCAAAGAAACTGTTGTAGGTCATAAGTGTTCCTACATTTATTCGTTTCCCACCAGTAAGATTGTTATAATCTATAAGTCCCTGTTTCATTTCTTCGTTCAGTGTGATCAGCTGCTCTCTCTGTTCCTCTAAAAGCTTAGCTGACTCAGCAAAGCTTACCTCCGCCTGATCTTTTTTCATTTTTGTAACCTTCAACAGGGTTTCTAATTGAAATTTGAATTTCTTCATATGCTATCTCCAAGAAAATCTGCTAAATCTCCTCTAGTGCTTTTTCTGTATCCGCAAAAGAATCCTTCTCAAATACGTCCTGACAAAGAAATTTATTAATCTCATCAATTTTCTTGATTGATTCATCAATCTTAGCGTTTGAACCACCTACATAGGCACCAATGTGGATAAGATCTTCTGCTTCTTTATAAATTGCCATAAGCGACCGCATATTCTGTGCCGCACTATAATGTTCTTTCGATACAACGTCCATCATGACACGACTTACGCTGTCCAGTACGTCAATTGCCGGAAAATGGTTTTTTGCAGCAATCGCTCTCGAAAGAACAATATGTCCGTCAAGGATACTTCTTACCGCATCAGCAATCGGTTCGTTCATATCATCCCCATCAACAAGCACGGTATAGATTCCTGTAATTGAGCCTTTGTCATTCGTGCCTGCCCGTTCAAGGAGGCGCGGCAAAAGTGCAAATACTGATGGTGTGTAACCGCGTGTTGCCGGAGGTTCGCCAACAGTCAGTCCAACTTCACGCTGTGCCATAGCAAAACGCGTAACTGAATCCATCATAAGGACAACTTTCTTCCCCTGATCACGAAAATATTCGGCAATTGCAGTTGCTGTCATTGCTCCCTTGATACGTACAAGTGCTGGTTGGTCCGAAGTAGCAACAACAACAACAGATCGCTTAAGCCCTTCTTCACCAAGATCTCGCTCAATAAATTCTTTTACTTCACGTCCACGTTCTCCGACAAGCGCAATAACGCTTATATCTGCCTCCGTATTGCGGGCAATCATACTGAGTAGCGTAGACTTCCCCACCCCGCTGCCTGCCATAATACCAATACGCTGACCAGACCCAATAGTAATTGCACCATCTATAGCGCGCACACCAACATACAGCGGAGCTGTGATTCTTGACCTTGAAAGCGGTGGTGGCGGCGGTGCCTGCAAAGGATACTCCTTCATGCCCAGCAAAGGCCCCTTGTCATCCATCGGTTCACCTAAACCATTGAGCACACGACCAAGAAGCTGTCTGCCGACTTTCACCTTAAGAACTTTTTGGGCCGCAATGACTTCGCACCCCGGCCCGATCCCCTGCATTTCACCAATCGGCATAAGTAATACAAGCCCTTCACGAAAGCCAACAACTTCTGCTGGAATCGGCTCAACCTTTTCAATTCTGGAACAAACATAGCACAATTCACCAATGCTTACTTTTGGCCCTTGTGACTCTATGACAAGCCCAATAACCTGCGTTATTTTACCATTCATTTTTATTGATTCACAAGCATCTATTGCATCTGTAAACTTCTTTACATTGATCTCCATCATTCCATGACTTCCTGTACTGATTTTTTAATAAGTACCAGTTGCGTAGCAAGTTTTGCATCAACCGTTCCATTCGATGACTCTATAACGCAATCCCCATTGCCCAGCGTTTCATCCGCTTTGACGATTAAGGGTTCAGTCCCCTCAAGCATCGCCTGAAATTCCGACTTTGCCATAAGAACAAATTCATAATTATCAGGTGCTACATGTACAATAATCCTGTTTTGGTCCTTTATCTTAGATAAAGCCTTCCTCACAAGCGGCAGAATAATCTGCGGCGCATCAATAAAATGCTGCGGAAGAATTTTTTCTACGATACGCATCGCCATATCCATAATCATTTTTTCTGCTTGCTGAACATATTCCTGCATTGCATTGTCAGCAACAGCCAATGTATGCTCCGCTTTTTCATTCGCTGACTGAATAATGCCCTGTTGTTCCCGCTGGATGCTTTCAGCACCTTCTTTTTCACCAGCTTTAAAGCCTTCTTCATGACCAGACTTTCGTGCCTGTTCCTTTTGGTCCTGTATTTCTTTCTGTGCCTCTGCCAGCATCGCTTCTTTTTTCTNCTGTGCCTCTNCCAGCATTGCTTCATAAGCAGCCTTGGCTTCGCTTATAATTGTTTTTGCCTTTTCTTCTTTTGCTGCTATTTCAGCCAGTCGTAAAGACAACACCTGTTCTTTATCTTTCTGCGACATGTTGTCAAGCTTATCGACCTCCCGGTCAGGACGTTCTATGAGCTTCGGTTCATCTCGCCAGATGGCGGACTTGATTACCCTAGACAATCATTTCGTCACCCTTTCCACGAGATATAACAATTTCATTTTTATCTTCTAATACTCTTATCACATTGACAACCTTCTGCTGTGCTTCTTCAACATCGCGGATCTTGACCGGACCCATAAACTCGATTTCTTCACGCAGCATATCAGCTGCACGCTTCGACATATTCTTATACACCTTGGCAGCAACTTCCTGTGGTGTTGCTTTAAGTGCCAGTGCAAGGTCTTTACTATCGACTTCACGTAAAACCATCTGCAACGACCGATCATCCAGCATAACGATGTCTTCAAATACAAACATAAGACGTTTGATTTCTTCCGTAAGTTCCGGATCATCTACTTCAAGCGTTTCGATAATTGTACGTTCTGTACCACGATCAACACGATTGAGTACTTCGACAATTGCCTTGATACCACCCGCCACTGTGAAATCCTGAGTGACAAGCGACGACAATTTCTTTTCCAGAACACGTTCGACATCACGCAATACATCTGGTGAGGTCCTGTCCATTATGGCAATTCGCTTTGCTACCTCCGCCTGCCGCTCTGCTGGCAGCGATGAAATAATCGTCGCTGACTGATCCGGATCAAGATAAGCCATGATAAGCGCAATCGTCTGTGGATGTTCATTCTGAATAAAATTCAGCAGCTGACTTGGATCGGTCTTACGTAAAAAGTCAAATGGGCGAATTTGCAGACTCGTTGTCAAACGATTGATAATACTCATCGCTTTTTCTGTTCCCAGAGCCTTCTCCAAGAGATTCTGTGCATATTCCAGACCGCCCGTGGAGAGGTAATTCTTCGCCATAGCCATTTGATAAAACTCACTAATAACCTGTGTCTTCTGTTCCTGCGTTACCTGCTTTTGATTTGCAATCTCCAGCGTAAGCTTTTCAATTTCCTCATCATTCAGATGCTGGAACAATTTTGCTGAATTTTCAGGTCCTATTGCAATAAACAATATGGCTGCTTTTTGTTGATTTGTCATCTCACTTGAACTAGCTTCATACATATATACTCACACACCCATATTCGTAAAATTATTCGTCAGACGCAAGCCAGCTCTTTAAAAGCATTGCCACTTCCGCCGGCTTTGTCCGAATAAGTTCTTCCAGCGTCTGACGTTCCGTCATCCGCAGTTGTTCTTCTTCTGTAAGCTCGTCCGCTTCTATTCTGCCTGCCGCAATCGCTGCAGCACGTTCTGTTTCGATTCTGTCTTTTTCCATCTGTTCCTGCCTTACCACTTCTTCGGCGGCTTCTTTTTCCAGACGCTTCTTGCGACGATAGAGGAAAACTCCACCAAGAACAAGTGCCAGTAAAAGCAGCCCTGCTGCTACCTGCATATAGAAAATACGATTTTCTTTGTCACGTTGTGCCTGTTCCTCAGCAGCTCTTTTATCCGACATTTGCGTACTAAACGGTAAGGGTTCTACCGAAATCGTGTCCCCGCGATCTGTCATAATTCCTGCTGCAGAAGTCACGGTACGCAGAATGCTGTCCTGTTGTGTCTGTGCAACATCATCATTGACAAGGACTGCGATATTCAAGTGCTTAATTGATCCTGGAGAAGCAATAACACGCTGCTTTTCTTCGTTTATTTCATAGTTCTTTGTGGATTCTTTCTTTTCATAGTTTGAGTTCGAATTATTATTTGTCGCGACATAGCCTGGTATATTCGACTGTGCTCCTGCCGGTCCACCCGGATTTGTTGATGTTCCGTTATAGTTTTCCGACGAATCCTGCGAACTTCGGATAATACCCGAGTCATCGACCACCGGTGTAAACACCTGCTTATCAATCTGCTTCTGATCAAAATCAAGTTCTACGTTGACTCTTACAAAAGCCCTTCCCTCTCCCAGTGCCTGATCAAGTAAAGTCTGAACGTCTTTTTGCATGCGGTCCTGCACTTTTTTTGTCATATCCATCTGGGTCAGCGTAGTTGTTCCCAACCCTTTATCGTCATTTTCATCTGGATCATTAAGAATCTTTCCAGTATCATCGACAATGGTTATGTTTTCTGCCTGAAGCCCCTGTATACTATGTGCTGTAAGATTTACAATTCCTTTTATTTCTTTCTTCGATAACTGTGCATTTGGTTTCAGCTTCAGCATAATCGAAGCCGTTGCTGGCTTTTCATTTTTCTTATACAGGCTGTCTTCTGATAAAACGATATGGACTCTGGCCTTGTCTACTCCTTCAATCTGTTCAATCGTCCTTGTCAATTCTCCCTGCAAAGCCTGAAGATAATTTACCTTGTTCTGAAACTCCGTAACACCCAGCTTGCTGTCATCAAAAATTTCAAATCCCTTAGGACCTCGCGGCAATCCCTGTGTAGCCAATTCAAGCCGCGCATTATGTACGTCTTTTGAAGGAACAAGTATCGTTGTTCCCCCTGTTGCTTCCTGCACTTCGTATTTAACCTTTGATTCTTTTAGCTTAGCTGCAACCTCGCCTGCATCTTTGGTTTCCATATTGGTAAACAACGGTACCATATCCGGTTTGCTGCCATACCAATAACTCCAGCCTAAAATTGATATCATCAAAAGTGCGGCTACGCCGATAATAGTATAACGCTGTCGCTTGCTTATCTTCTTCCAAAGCTGCAGATACTGTTCTTTCCAGTCTGCCATTCTCTCAATCCCTTCGCCTCATTTAGAATTATATACTAGTTAAACCTGCATCCGCATAATTTCCTGATAAGCATCCACGGCCTTATTTCTCAATTGAAGCGTAAGCTGCAACGCGATATCTGCTTTTTCAGCTGCAAGTACAACCTGTGAAACATCACTAATCTGTCCGGCTGCCAGCGCTTTATCCATTTTCTCTGAATTTTTCTGTAAACTATTCGTCGTTTTCAATGCATCCCCCAGATATTCACCAAAGGATTTAACGTCCTCTGATGTCTGGCTCTCACCCAAATGGCTTGTCGCGCTCATCGTGACCGGCGTCATTTGTAATGCTGCTACCTGCATAGCTCACACCTCACTTTTATTTTCCAATATCCAATGCCTTTGCTGCCATGCTTTTCGCCGTATTAACTGCTGTAGCATTAGCTTCATAAGCACGCGAAGCCGTTATCATATCGACCATTTCCGTCACAATATTAACATTTGGCATCTCCACATAGCCAGTGGCATTCGCATCCGGATTTGCCGGATCAAAAACCATATTTCCTGGTGTGTTATCAGCCTCTATGCCTACTGCTCGCACGCCATCACCAGCAGGGCTCTTGTTTGCCATTTCTCCCGACAGCATACCGGAAAAACTCTGTTGCTTCGTTTCTCGTGGTTCAAACACAACAAAACGACGATGGTATGCTCCCCCTTCGGCCGTACGCGTCGTATTCGCATTTGCTATATTGTTTGAAATAACATCCATACGTAATCGTTCGGCGGTCATTCCTGATGCCGAAGCATCAATGGCTCCAAACATGCTCATCTTTCATTCGCTCCCTCATTATAGCTTTTTATCCTTTGATTACTGACTTAATCTTCGTCAAGTAGGCACCAACTTCACGTGCCATCGAATTGTAATATATATTATTCTTGGCAAGAGTTGCCATTTCAATATCAATATCGACATTGTTATTATCAGTCCGCATCGTTGTTGTACTATCCTGCTGAACGCTTGGAGACACAAGCTCCGGTGACACAGACACGGGCAAATGATTATCGTGCGTCCGTGTCATCTTCAGCGTATTTGAATCTGTAGACAGCTCTTTCGCTAATAAATCCTCAAAAACCACATCGCTTTTCTTGAAATTTGGGGTATTTACATTTGCTACATTATTGCTGATTACCTCATGGCGCAAATTCGCCGCTTGCAGGCCCCGTCCTAAAATATTAATTACCGACGAATTAGTTATTCCATCCAGCATTGTTTTTCTCACGCCTTTCTCCACGACTCAATACATTATCTTTTACTATATCTTGTATATTTCTTAGTTTCTACGTTTGTATAAAAATTCCTGTTAATCATATCATCTTTTTCACCGTTTTTTGCGTAAAATCCCTTTAAATACTATAAATAGAACATTCGTCCCACGCTTGTTAATAAAAACATATATGTTTTAATTGTGTTGTTTTAGGATATTTTTTTCTCTAAATTCAATCTATAATAAATGCTCTCGCACGTAAAATTTTTAAGAAAACAGAAGCAAAACAAACAAAAACAGCCCTATATTTTGATGATTTATACAACAATGGACCGAATACTTCAAATCAAACCAGAAGTATTCGGTCCACCATCTATAAGAAAAAGGTTTTTCTCTTCTCTATAAAATTATCTTTTTAATTTTTGTACTTCTTCCAGCAGATGTTCATTAAGGACTTTTATATAGGTTCCCTTCATTCCAAGCGATTTTGATTCAATAACACCAGCAGATTCAAACTTACGTAGTGCATTGACAATAACTGAACGCGTAATCCCTACACGATCCGCAATCTTCGATGCTACGAGAAGTCCTTCTGTACCATCGAGTTCACCAAGAATATTAATTGCTGCTTCGACTTCCGAGTAGGAAAGTGTTGCAAGTGCAATCTGTACCGTTGCTTTCTTACGAGCTTCCACTTCGATTTTCTGCGTATGGTCACGAAGCATTTCCATGCCAACAACCGTTGCACCATATTCTGCCAGCAGTAAATCTTCATCAGTGAATTCTTCATCGAATTTTGCTACGATGAGTGTACCAATACGTTCGCCTACACCATAAATCGGAACAATTGTTGTATTCTTACCGTCAAACATACATTTTGTTTCTTCAGAAAACGCGCACATTCCTGTCTTTGAACGCATATTAGGTGACGTTTCATCCAATTTGAGCAGCCAATTTACATAATGCTTCGGAAACTCACCTTGATTTATAACTTTGTCGATCATGAGATCACATTCAAAGTCATCAACAAAGGCATAACCAAAGATTTTTCCCTTTTTGCTGACAATATAAACATTTGCACCTATCACGTTACTTAGTACACGGGAAATACCATCATATTCTACACTTTCCGACTTCTGAAGTAATTTGTTGATTTTTCTTGTTCTTTCGAGTAAAGTTGCCATTAATAAATCTTCCTTTCAAGCTTCGCATTTTGCTTCCATATCATATTTTGATATTTCTTGTTTTTCATTTTATCACACTTTTCTAAATAATCATAGATACCAAACAATGATTTTTTACTATTATTTTCCGTTTTTGAACTATTTTTTTCTGTTTCTACCTTTTAGAGAATAAAACGGCTCAAATCACGGTTAATAATAATTTCACCAAGTTTCTCATCTACATAAGCCTTGTCAATTTCTACTTTTCCATTTTCCATTTCCGGGGCATTGAAAGAAAGATCTTCCAAAAGCTTCTCCATAATCGTATGAAGACGACGTGCACCTATATTTTCGGTTTGACTGTTCACCTCACAGGCAATCTGTGCCAATCGGTCAATTGCATCCTCCGTAAATCCTACTTCTATACCTTCCGTCGCTAAAAGTGCTGTATATTGCTTCAAAAGAGCATTTGTCGGTTCTGTAAGGATCTTTTTAAAATCCTCCTGTGAGAGTGCTGTAAGCTCAACGCGGATTGGAAAACGCCCCTGCAGTTCTGGAATAAGGTCCGACGGCTTCGACGTATGGAACGCACCTGCTGCAATAAACAACACATGATCTGTTTGTAAGGGACCATATTTTGTCATGACAGTTGAACCTTCAACAATCGGCAATATATCACGTTGAACACCTTCCCGCGAAACATCCGGTCCCGAAGAATTGCCGCGTACAGCAACTTTATCGATTTCATCAAGAAAAACAATACCACTTGTTTCAGCAATTTTTATCCCCGCTATTGTGACTTCCTCCATATCGATAAGCTTTGCTGCCTCTTCCTGAACAAAGATCTTACGAGCCGCTTCCACAGTTACTTTGCGTTTCCTGCGTTTTTTCGGCATAAAACTGCTGATCATATCCTGGATATTGTCACCCATTCCTTCAAGTCCAGAGCCTGCGAGCATCCCCACCATTGGCTTGCCACTGTCCTCAACATCAATCTCAATAAGCTCTTTTTCCAGTTCACCTGCTGCAAGACGTTTACGGCACCATTCACGCCCCGCCTGATATTTGGGCTTTTCTTCTGTCTCTGCCGATTTTTCTTGTGTTGCCGAACTATTATTGAATAGCATGCCAACCGGATTCTTGGACGACTTCGGTTCAGGAACGAATACATCCAGGATACGTTCTTCTGCGGCAATTTTCGCCTTATCTTCAACTACAAGAATACGTTCCTGCTTTACCATACGCACAGCTGTTTCTGCAAGATCACGTACAATTGATTCCACATCACGTCCAACATATCCAACTTCTGTAAATTTCGTTGCCTCGACTTTAATAAACGGTGCCTTTACAAGCTTGGCAAGGCGACGAGCAATTTCTGTCTTTCCTACCCCCGTCGGGCCAATCATAAGGATGTTCTTTGGAATGACTTCCTCACGAATTTCTCCACTCAAGCGGCGGCTGCGCCAACGATTTCTAAGTGCAATCGCTACGGCGCGCTTTGCCTTTGCCTGACCAACAATGTATTTATCAAGTTCCTGTACAATCTGTTTAGGTGTTTGTTCGTTCATAAAAATGCCCCCTAGTCCAGTTCCTCAACTTTGATATTATGATTTGTATACACGCAGATATCTGCAGCTATTTCCAGTGCTTCCTTCGCAATATCTGCCGCTTCCATGTCCGTATGCTTCACCATCGCCCTTGCTGCAGAAAGCGCATAGAAACCGCCTGATCCAATTGCAGCAACCTCACCGTCCGGCTCGATAACCTCACCGCTGCCAGAGAGCAGCAATAATACATCCGCGTCCGCTACAAGAAGAAGCGCTTCCAGTTTACGAAGTACACGATCCGTGCGCCAGTCCTTGGCAAGCTCAACAGCTGCCCGCATAAGATTACCATTAAATTCTTCCAGCTTCGCCTCAAATTTCTCAAATAAAGTAAAGGCATCAGCAACTGATCCGGCAAATCCAGCCAACACCTTGCCATGATAAATCCGGCGAACCTTACGAGCATTGGCCTTCATAATCGTATTCTGCCCAAAAGTGACCTGCCCGTCACCGGCAATTGCTATTTTACCTTTATGTTTTACGGCAACAATCGTCGTCGCATGAAATTCGTATTCCATACTTTTCCCTCCACTAAAATATCTATATAAGCTCCGCTTTAAACGTTTCCAAGACCTTCAATGCCCGTTCCGCAATCATTTGTTTTTTAAGCTTTTTATCACGGACGCGTTCTGTCAGTGCCGGCATTAATCCAAAGTTTACATTCATCGGTTGAAAGTGTTTCATACCTGTCGTTGTTATATAGCGGCAAAGTGCTCCATGTGCTGTTTCTGCCGGAAACACAGCAGTCTCTCTCTCTTGTATCAGTCTTGCTGCATTAATGCCTGCTACAAGCCCAGACGAAGCCGATTCCACATAGCCTTCAACACCTGTCATCTGCCCAGCAAAAAAAAGGTGTGGACGCGTCTTAAACTGTAATGTCGGCAAAAGCATCTCTGGTGCGTTGATAAAGGTATTGCGGTGCATAACACCGTAACGGACAAACTCTGCATGTTCAAGTCCTGGGATAAGCGCAAATACCCGCTGCTGTTCCGGCCACTTCAAATGCGTTTGAAACCCCACAATATTGTACATACTCGCAATCGCATTATCCTGACGAAGCTGTACAACAGCATAGGGTCGTATACCCGTTGTCGGATGTTCCAAACCAACCGGTTTCAGTGGCCCAAAAAGGAGAGTGTCCGGTCCACGGCCGGCCATTTCTTCAACAGGCATACATCCTTCGAAGAATTTTTCTTTTTCAAATTCTTTCGTTTGCGTCTTTTCAGCTGTAGTAAGCGCTTGCCAAAATATCTCATACTCCGGTTTTGTCATTGGACAATTGATATAGGCAGCCTCACCTTTGCCATAGCGAGAAGCTTTATATGCTTTCGTCTGATCAATGGACTCTAATGTAACGATAGGTGCCGCAGCATCATAAAAATAAAGATATTCCTGACCTGTAAGCTCTGCAATATTATCTGCCAGCCTGCCAGATGTAAGCGGACCGCTTGCTATGATCGTTACGGCATCTTTTTCCTGTGGAATCTCCTCGATTTCTTCATGGATAACATTAATCCGAGAATGATTTGTTACTTTTTCCGTAATATAGCGGCTAAATCCCTCACGGTCAACGGCAAGTGCACCACCGGCTGGAACTTTCGTTGCATCCGCAGCTTCCATGATGATCGAGCCCATATGACGCATTTCCTCCTTAAGAACACCTACTGCATTTTCAAGACCTGCACCACGTAGAGAATTGCTGCAGACAAGCTCAGCAAATCCCTCCGTCTTATGTGCCGGTGTCATCTTCTTCGGACGCATCTCATAAAGATCAACATCTATCCCCTGTTCAGCTACTTGCCAGGCAGCCTCACTGCCTGCAAGGCCTGCGCCAACAACAATAACTTTTCTCACCACTGTTCCTCCAAATCCATTCTTTTACATAATCTATTTTTTTATCTCCGCTGCGACTTTCTTCACTTTTTTCTTTATTGTCACTTTCTTTTTTGCTGCTGTCTTGGGTACTGAAGTTTTGACACCAGCCTCCGCATCTTTTGCAATTTTGCGCTTTGCTTCAGACTTTTCCCGGATTTTTTCCAATTCTTGATTAATTGGATGATCTATACGACTTTCACAGGCTTCGTTACTGCAATAAAGTATTCCACGACCATTCTTATAATGATGTTTTAACATGAAAGAACTGCACTTTTCGCAAATTTCCTTGAGTGGCGTATCCCATGTCACATAATCACATTCCGGATAGTTCTTGCAGCCATAAAAATTACGACCACGCTTTGTCTTTCGTTCAACGATGCTGCCACCACATTTCGGGCACTTTACGCCTGTATCCTTTAATAGCGGTTTTGTATTACGACAGTCCGGGAATCCCGGGCAAAAAAAAAAAAAAAACAAAGCTCGCACTGTACGTCTGATACTTCCACTGGAAGCTCAACATGTCCGATTTCTTCTTCTGCATGCTCAAGTGTTTTGGCAAACGGATCATAGAATTTTTTTAGAAGCTCATTCTTTTCAACCTTCCCCTCAGCAATTTCATCGAGTTCATTTTCCAGTCCTGCTGTAAACTTCGCATCGACGATATCCTTGAAATATTTTTCCAGCATATCGACAACGACAAAACCAAGCTCGGTTGGTTGAAAATGTTTCTCTGCCCGTACGACATAACCTCGTGCAAGGATCGTCTCGATAATTGGTGCATACGTACTTGGGCGCCCAATTTCTTTTTCTTCCAGTATCTTTACGAGCGATGCTTCATTATAACGTGGTGGCGGTTCAGTAAAATGCTGTTGCGGCAATGTTTTCTGCAAAACGAGCACATCATTTTCCAAAATTTCCGGCAGGATAACATCTTTTTCCTTCTTTATCTCAACACCAATATAGACTGCTGTAAAACCAGCAAATCGCATCTGCGAGCCATTGGCTTTGCACAGATATCTTTTACCTGCACCAATTGTGATGCTCAATGTATCATAAACCGCCGGCATCATTTGGCTGGCAACGAAGCGCTGCCAGATCAGCCGATACAACTTCATCTGATCTTTTGATAAGTGCTTTTCCAGATTGTCTGGTGTAAATGCTACACTCGTTGGACGGATAGCTTCATGCGCATCCTGTGATTTCTTTCCCACTGCATATATCGGTGATTTTTCCGGCATATAATCCTTACCAAAAGCTTCCTCAATATAACTGCGTGCTTCGTTCTGTGCAATCTCGGAAATACGCGTTGAATCGGTACGCATATACGTAATAAGACCGACCGGCCCCTTGTGTCCAAGCTCAATACCCTCATAGAGCTGCTGCGCAAGCATCATCGTTTTACGCGATGTAAAACCAAGCTTGCGCGCAGCATCCTGTTGCATGCTGCTTGTTGTAAAAGGTGCCGAGGCCTTGCGCTGGCGCTGGCGTTTCTTCACTTCCCCAACGATAAAAGATTGCTTTGCCAAATCTTCAACAAGTGCCGCAGCATCTTTTTCATTATCAACCGATAGTTTTTTATCATCAACCATCGTCAGTTCTGCATCAAAAACTGCAGACTTTGCTTTCCTGAGCTTAAGTCCAACTGACCAGTATTCTTCCGACACAAAACGTTGAACTTCTTTTTCCCGATCACAAATTATTTTTACTGTAACCGACTGCACCCGTCCTGCGCTGAGACCTTTACGAATTTTGCGCCAAAGCAAAGGACTTAGTTTGTAGCCAACGATACGGTCAAGCATACGGCGTGCCTGCTGTGCATCCACACGATCAATGTTAATCGGTTTCGGTTCTTTAACTGCTTCCTGGATCGCCGGTTTTGTTATTTCATTAAAAATAATTCGACAATCGTTTTTCGTATCAATCCCCAAAATATGGGCAAGATGCCAGGCAATTGCTTCCCCCTCACGATCAGGGTCAGATGCAAGATACACTTTATCTGCATTCTTTGCGTCCTTTTTTAAGGCTTTGATAAGATCACCTTTGCCCCGAATATTAATATACTTTGGCTCAAAATCATGATCTACATCTATTCCGAACTGGCTTTTCGGCAAATCACGTAAATGCCCCATTGAGGCACGCACAATAAAGTTCTTTCCCAGATATTTTTCTATAGTTTTTGCTTTTGCTGGTGATTCTACAACAACCAGCGTTTTTTTCTGTACTTTTTTTTGCGTTTTACTCACAAAATGCCCTCCTTTACTACACGGACATAGCAATGCGACGCGTCCTCATGGACAAGCCCCCGCAGCTCCATTTGTAATAATATAAAAGCGATATTCGTTGTAGTACATCGCGATTTGCATATAATCTCATCAACTGACAGTGGTTTGTCAAAGGAAAGCACCTCATACACAGCAGCTTCCTCTGGTGAAAGCTCCCCTTTTGAAACTTCTACTGTCTTTTTTTCCTGCCAACGATATTCCTCAAGAACATCTGCAGCCTTGCAGACGAGCTTCGCTCCCTGCTGAATCAGCTTATGGCACCCCTTGCTCTGCTCGGAATAAACACTTCCCGGAACAGCAAACACATCCCTGCCTTCACTCAAAGCCATCTCAGCCGTAATAAGTGAACCGCTCTTTTCTGCTGCCTCAATGACCACCGTTCCACTAGCAATACCGCTAATGATGCGGTTGCGTGCCGGAAAAAATCCTGCAATCGGCTGCGTTCCCGGTCCATATTCCGAAATAACTGCACCCTTTTCTGCAATTTTCTCTAACAACTTCCTGTTCTCTGATGGATATACAACATCAATTCCACAACCAAGAACAGCCACTGTTCTTCCAGTACGCAGAGCACCTGTATGCGCCGCCGTATCTATCCCTCGTGCTGCACCGCTGATCACTGTAACCCCGCTCGCAGCAAGCTCTGCTCCAAGGGCCTCAGCCACGCTTTTCCCATATGGAGATAACTTTCTCGCCCCAACAATTGCGATATCCTGTGCATCCCGATACAGTGTTCCCCGATAAAACAGCAGCATCGGTGGATTAAAGATTTGCTTCAATAGAAGTGGATACATCTCATCTTCTATTGAACAAAGTCTGACATCTTTCTTGCGCCATTCTTCTGCAAGCTGCTCGGGATCTTGTTTTTTTCGCGAGCAAAAAAGACGCTGTGCAACCGAACGGTCCACGCATCTGCTCAAATAGATATCCTCATCAGAAGCCTCCCAGACTGCTTTTGCACTACCAAAATATGAAACCAGTTTTGCCAGCTGAATGCCGCCCAGTCCCCCTACCATCTGCAGCACCGCGAGAAAAATTTTATCCAAATCCATCGCCACCCTATACAGATTACCAAGAGTTCTTCCTATTTATAGCATTATCTTATCATACAAACATCTTTCATAATTTGCAACATAATTTTGTGATTTTTTTGCATTTTTAGCTAAAATCACTGTTTATTTAAAATTTTCATCAACAGTTTTGCCTGGTGGGCATAAAATAAGACTTACCCGGCGGGTGCTGAATTCCCCTCGAATAAGTCAGTTTTATCAAAGCTCTCCATACAAGCCATCATTCACCGTCTGCGTTCCGTCTCAACTTCCAGATAGTCAATCGGGCCAAGAATCAATACTGATGTTTTTCTTACACGCGTTTTTACTAAAACAATATTTGGATAGGCTTCCAATATCTTATCTCCTATATGCGCTGTAAGTGCTGTAAGCATTTGAAAACGCTTATTTTCAACAACATCTTTTACCATTGAATAAACAGCTATATAATCTACGCCATCTTTTAGATCATCCGACTCAGCCGCCTTATCATCTGCTGTTGTCATTTCTACATCAAAATAAAATTTTTGTCCCTGTTCACGTTCATATTCATAAACACCGTGAAAACCATAAAACATAATATTATTAAGTTGAATCTTTGACATCGTATTTCACTCCCCATTATCGCTCTGCTTTATAATAAAAAGCCATTCTTAACTATTAAATATATTTTCGCTATAAAATAAAATATTCCTGCTAAATTTCTAAATGCTCCTGCGACTCATTTCATTTTTTGCAGCAATTCTTCAATGTTCTCTGCAATTTTTTGAAGTCCCCATGGCTGTACTTTCATTTGTTTAATTGCCGCTCTATACTGACGCAGAGTTGCAAAGATCAGCACATCTGTATAGGCTTCACTAAGATCTGCAGTATGGCGTGACACTGCAGCATCACCACCTTTTCCCAGAAAAGTCTGCTTGAGAATATTAGCGGCTTTTGTCTGTACATGCGCTACATGCAGCGTATAAAAAAGTGCCTTTTCCCTCATGATTGCAGTACCTGCAGGATCACAGCCAACGTCTGCCAATGCCGCCTGTACAGACTCTTTATTTTGTAATTTGAGTAAATCAACCTGCATATTCTCCATGAAATTATCATCTCCCTATTGCTTATATTATACTTTTTATTGTATCATAGACGAGATGTATTATGCACTTGAAAAATACACATGTCATGTATTTGCTGTTTTGCCAGCAATACTTACAGGAGGAATATTCTATGACCAAAAGATTGGATTCAAATTTATTTGACTTTCCCGTAGAAAAAATCAAGAGTGGTTTCTACAGCGATATTTATTTTCTGCGCACTCAAGAAATTTTAAACCAGGCAAATCATCATCCGCGCATAACTGTACAGATTTTCCAGCGTGACTATGCTATACTCTGCGGTATGGACGAAGCCATTGCGCTTATCAAACGCTGTGCATTCCATCCGGAAAACATCAAAATCAAAGCTTTGCACGATGGTGACAAAATAGCCCCCTGGGAGACTGTCATGACCATTGAAGGAGATCTCGCTGATTTTGCTCATCTTGAAACTGTCTATCTTGGCATTATCGCCCGTCAGACGAAAGTTGCAACAAACACAAGACGCACTGTCGACGCCGCACAGGGCAAGCCGGTCCTTTTCTTCCCTTCCCGCTTCGATCATTACGCCGTTCAGGAAAGCGATGGCTATGCAGCGAAAATTGGCGGTATGAGCGGTATATCCACTCCGGCAAATGCCGTATGCTGGAACATCGAGGCCGCTGGCACAATTCCTCATTCCCTTATTGCAGCTTGCGGCGGCGATACGCTCAAGGCAACAAAGCTCTTTGATAAATACATGGCACCGGAAATCAACCGCGTTGCTCTCGTTGACTTCAATAATGATTGTGTCAACACAAGTCTTGCTGTAGCCCGTGAGCTCGGTGATAAACTATATGGCGTTCGTCTTGATACCTCCGATAAAATGGTGGATGCTTCACTACTCGGACAAATGGGCCATTTCAAGCCTACTGGCGTTAATGAACAACTTGTCCGTAATGTACGTGAAGCACTTGATAAAGAAGGCTTCACAAAAGTCAAGATTATGGTTTCCGGCGGTTTTAACCCAGAACGCATCTATCATTTTGAAGAAAACAACGTTCCTGTTGATGTTTATGCAGTCGGCAGCAGTATCTTTGCTACTAACGTTGATTTTACTGCAGATATCGTTCTTGTTGATGGCAAACCTTGTGCAAAGGCCGGGCGCAAGTTCAGTCCTAACCCGCGCCTTGAAGATGTTAAATAATCTGTCAGGAGTGATTTAGATGGGTGATTTGTTTTTAATCATTTTAATTTTATTAATGTGTACTTATGCTTTTTGGGATGATTTATTTACAGAATAATATA
>WSSedB1CaDRAFT_10000415_pt1 | contig 18892 bp, 21 predicted proteins | sample WetSurSB1Cattail_FD_9460 | JGI IMG/M metagenome (IMG submission 9460)
AACGCCGCAGGTTATTGAAATAAAGACATTGAAAGGGCGCAATTCGGGCCAGTTCAAATTTATCGAAGCGAATATTATATTAAAAACGCATGATTTTGATAAAGCACATTTTATAGCAGATCAAATTGAAAGCCATATAAAAAAAGAGATTCGCCATATCAATCAAGTGATTATCCAATATGAGCCAGTGAAAAAGGAAGAGATTATCTATGCTGTACCGTTGACGGATGATCAGGCTTTGGTCGGAGATCATTTTGGCGAAGCCAAGTATTTTATGTTGGTGACTTTTAAGTCTGAAGGAAAAAAAGCCAGTAAAGTAGAAATTCTAAATAATCCGTATAGCATAAGAACGACAAGCAAAGGAATCTTAACAGCGGAGTTCCTTATAAAAAAAATGGTTGATGCCGTATTAGTGAAAAAAGATTTTGGTAATAAAGGACCTGCTTATGTTTTTTCAAATGCGAATATAGAAGTGATTGTGACGGATGCATCGACACTGTTAAAGGCATTTGAAAAAATTGATCGCAGTCTGTAAGTAATTGTTTTAATAAAAGCAACGGAGACTTTGAAACCGACGAGTCGAAAATAGTGATTCTTAAATCATACGAAGGAGAGGTAGACAACATGTTTAAAGGAATATCTTCACGACAGCTTATTTCCCTGTTGACTTTGTATTTATTTATTTTTATGGTGTTGACTGGTTTGGTTTTGTATATAGTGCCACCAACGAGGGTAGCTCGTGAGTTACAGTGGACATTGGCGGGGATTTCTAAGACAGAATATATCCGGTTGCATACGATCTTGTCTTTTGCTTTCTTAGTCGTAGCTTTGCTGCATGCTTGGTACAATCGCTCTGTTTTGTGGCGGTACCTGTTATTAGGCAGACAGGTAAAAATATGGAATGTCGAGTCCATATTAGCATTTGTATTTATAGTAGTATTGTTGGGAGCAAGTTATTTTAATGTGCCGCCGGTAGATAAAATAATGTCTTGGGGCACGTCATTCAAGGAAAGCTGGGATGGTCCCTGCGGCGCTGGACAGAGGCTGCGACAGGGTAAAAATCGTGCTGAGCAATACGTGGTGGGGAAATACAGTAAGCAAAGTGTTTACAAAGCTTAAACGTAATGGAGCAAGCCGATAGCACTATCTTTCCAGCAATTTTTAGAAGTTCTATACGAATGGTATCTGTGTACAATTTTTTATTTTAGATGGTAGACATAATTGGCGAAACCAATTGAAAAGATTGTATGCTAGTATGTCAATTTGCAAACGATTCAAATTGACGAGCGTCAACGTGTTGCTCATCGTAACAAATTCAAATTCATTTTGGATTCTTTGATGAATTTTTCTATTTTTTCACGGGTGCAGTAAAACCTCACGATTGCTGGTGGTGTCAGTGTCATACTCGTCATAATAAACCAAGGGATGAATTCTATTTGTCGAGTAATAGTAATTGAAGGTTTCTCTTTCCTATTGACCATAGGTTGGAAGAAGCATAGAGGTCAAATCAAACAGGACTCTTTCTGGATGATCGATCGAATCAAAGTATATGTGATATTATGAAGCATCTGGTCAAGCGTTATTTCATTTAAACGAGAGGCAAAGCTTGAGGTGGTAGGCTGAAGCCACTTTTTCTCAAGATAGGTTGTGAAAACAGAATTCGTTGCAATGTCAGCGGATACGTCATCCGTAAAATACTCCGTACAAATTCGGCGGGGTTTTTGCAGTAAAATTTCATCGTTGAAATTGATTTTGCTTTTAGGCTTGTTCTTTTATGTGAATTCGCTAAAATAGACGCATCTTATGAAAAAGTTGTTGTCGTGTTTATTACAAAATCCAATTTTAAAATATTGCAGGAAGGAATGAAGTTTATATGTCTAGACTACCTTGTTGCAGCATTGTAGAGCGGGAACCAGTATGCTATAAGTTTATTCCTGAAATGGAAGAGATAGAGAATGAAAAAAAAATTATTGTTTATGTGGAGGAATTAGAAGCTATACGCTTGAAGGATATGTATAAGCTGGACCAATCAGCTTGTGCGAATAGGATGGGAATATCAAGGGGAACTTTTCAACGTATTTTGTTTGCAGTCAGGGCGACAAAAAATTGCTATAGCGTTGATATGTGGGCAAACTATTTTTATTCAGGGAGAACATTATAGATTGAAAAAATAAGTGTTTACATATTGGCATAATATAAATAGTAAAGTCTAGAAAGGGTTATTTATGATTGGGAAAAATGAAGTTAAAAAAGATCCATCTGAGGTTTTGTGGCAAAGTTGTTTGAAGTGGGCTCAAGAAAAAGACAGTGATTTTAAGCAGCGTTGTCAAGAAGATCTTGCATGCAAAAATATTTCACTAAAGCAGCTTTCTTTGCTGCCGATGCGAGAGATCAATACAAGCATATCACCTTTTTCCAGATTGACGATGCCGCTAAGCGGCATTAGGCGTTTGTTCGGAATGACTCCATATTTAGCGGAAGAACTTCAGCTTTGGGGTAATAATAGTGAAAAGTGGCTGCGATCCTGCAATGTGACGCGGGCTTCTGTCTTATTGATAGCAGATGGTTTTGAAGGTGAAGGGCCAGCCTGGGGAGTGCTTGCAGGGGCAGAAGCTTTGGAAAGCACGGTCATAACATTGTCTGATAAACCTTGGAATATAGTTAATGAATATGGTATCACTGCTTGTGCGCTGACTACAGGAATGCTGAAGACATGGGTGGATTCTGGAGTGAACAGTGGTATCTGTAGTTCTTTTTTTTGCTTGAGCAATGATTTGACAGATAATCAGCGCAGTATGTGGCAGGAAAAGCTGGGAGCGCCTATTTATCGACAAATAGGTCTGCCGGGGGTACAATCTTCTGTAATTGCTTGGGAATGTTTGAAACAAGCAGGATATCATTGGCCCATAGATTTATTTTGGCCGGAAATTATAGATACACGAATGCAAACAATATTACCGACAAGTGAGACCGGGGAACTCGTTCTGACAGCATTGCGGCGACGAAGTACAACGGGAATTCGTGTGCGTACAAGTTGGTATGGACACTTCACGGAGGAAATATGTGATTGTGGCTCTCCTTTTCCAAGATTTATTTTGGAAAAAATGAATTTTTAAAATAAGGTTCAGAACATGTTTTTATGGTAGGTCATGTATCAGTTTTTATTAATAAAAATAATTATTAAAAGATCAGGAGAGTGTTATATGTCAAAGGCAGTAAACTATCATAAGCAAGGGTATAATTGTGCAGAGTCGATTCTTAAGTCCTTTAATGATGAGAATAAGTTAAGTATTCCGGTGTCGCTAGGAACTCCTTTTGGTAGTGGCATGGCGGTAGGATCTACTTGTGGAGCTATTACAGGAGCGATGATAGCGGTGGGGGCAGTCAGTGGCAGAGAAACGGAGACTGTTCCCAATGCGTCTCGGACATATGCGAATGAGCTTATGAATCAAGTGAAAGAAAAATATGGTACATATGAGTGTCGAGAATTAAAAAAACAAGGTGTTTCTTGTAATGAAATCATTTGTTATATGGAGCAGCAGCTCAAAAACTTTTACCGGTAACCGTACCGAAAAAAGAATAATATTATGATGATTTTTTTGTTTTGTGAAAAATTATTTGGAGTAAAAGATATTAAATTTGCACAGAAAAATTTTGTAAGAAAGTATAGAATAAGCAGTATTCACAAAAGCTGAGTTAGACTGCATTTATTACTTTAATATCATTAAAAGGGATGAAGTATTATATGAAAACAACAGCAATATATTTTTCACCAACAGGAACGTCACGGCGAGGCGCATTTTCTATAGCAAAAGCATTGCAGACGGATGCAGATACAATGGACATTACCCTAGGGGAAAAGCAGTATGAAAAAGAGTTTGGAATTGATGAAGTTGTAGTATTTGGTGTACCAGTATATGGCGGACGGGTTTTTAGGGGTATAAAAAAGCGTTTGGCTAAAATAAAAGGAAATCAAACACAGTGTGTAATAACGGTTACATATGGAAATAGAGCTTATGATGATGCGTTGTTGGAATTGGCAGATATTGTAATGAAAAATGGATTTATACCAATAGCGGGAGCGGCACTGATTGGGGAACATACCTTTGGGGAAATTCAGATAGGACGTCCAAATGCTTATGATATAAGTGAAGATAAGTGCTTTGCGAAAAAAGTATTGGAAAAATTGCAAGCAGGGGATAGGACGCCGGTTCAGTTACCGGGGAATCGTCCTTATATTAAGGGAGAAGATGGTGGTAAAGGTGGTCATTTTAGACCGCTGACAGATGAAAGTTGTATAAATTGTGGATTGTGTGCACAAGAGTGCCCGGAAGGCGCGATTGATATGGAGTTTTATAGCAAGATAGATGCGAGTCGGTGCATTTCTTGTTTTCGCTGCATTCGCAATTGCCCAGTAAAAGCGAAAAATATGAATACAACAGAATACACAATCTTTGCAGAAGCTTTCTCGAAAAAAGTATCCGATCCTCGTGAAAATAAATTTTTTATAGAATAGAGAGTTATCAATTATATAAAAATATTTTCACAAAAATAACTGTTACTATTAATATTTTAGAAAACAGTTATTTTTTATTGACTTTTATATTTATATATCGTAATATATAAATATAATGATTTTGTTAAGGAAGTGTGATGGTATGGATAATGATTTCAATAAATACAATGAGGCTGCTGAAATGTTAAAAATACTGGCTCATCCGGTTCGATTATGTATCGTGAAGGGGTTGCTGGAAAATGGAGGCTGCAATGTTTCGCATATGCAGGAGTGCTTAGGTGCTCCGCAGTCAACGATTTCACAACATCTACAAAAATTACGCAGTGCTGGCATTGTTACAGGTTCTCGTAATGGTTTAGAAATAAAATATACGGTAAGCGATGAACGGGTAAAAGTATTATTGCCCATCTTGTTCAGCAAAAATTGATCTCATGGAGTGAAGCATTTCGATCAGATTTTGTATTGGGAAATTTCTATTGATAAAGTTTAAACATAAAAGAAAATAATAGGAGGTAGTACGTATGAAAAAATATATTATTGTTGGTGGTGTAGCTGGTGGTGCCACGGCAGCGGCCCGTCTTAGAAGATTGGATGAATCAGCGGAAATTATATTATTTGAACGCGGTGAGTATGTATCTTTTGCAAATTGTGGCTTGCCATATTATATCGGCGATACAATTAAAGATCGTGATCGTTTATTGGTACAGACGCCGGAAAAGTTAAATGGACGTTTTAATATTGATGTTAGGGTACGTAGCGAAGTAACAAAAATCAATACAAATTCTAAGAAGGTGACAGTTCAGTCAATTGATCGTGGTGTCTATGAAGAAACCTATGATGCGTTGATTCTGGCACCAGGTGCGCAACCATTAAAACCGCCTATTCCAGGTATTGATAGTCCGAAAATTGTTTGTTTGCGAAATATCCCTGATGCCGATGAACTTAGACGTTTCGCCGATGCTGGTTTGCGTCGCGCTGTTGTAATTGGTGGTGGCTTCATTGGAGTTGAGATGGCAGAGAATTTACGTCAGCGTGCTTTAGACGTTACAATCGTTGAAGCTGCACCACATATTTTAGCTCCATTTGATACGGATATGGTAAAAATTGTGGAAAAAGAACTGTTAGAAAAAGGCGTTAAAATGATTTTGGCCGATGGCGTCAAGAAATTTAAGGACAATGGAAACACGGTGGAGGTCAGCCTTAGCAGCGGCAAGGAAATTCAAGCTGATTTTGTCGTTTTAGCAATTGGCGTTCGTCCTGATACACAGTTTTTGCAAAATAGTGGAATAAAACTCGGTGCTCGTGGACATATTGTAGTAGATGAACATCTGCAAACAAGTGCGGCTGGTGTCTATGCTGTCGGTGACGCTGTTGAAATCGTCGACTTTGTGAGTGGCGGAAAAACAGCTGTACCTTTAGCCGGCCCGGCGAATAGACAGGGCAGAATTGCAGCTGATAATATCGTTGGCATTTCGAGTCAATACAAAGGGGTACAGGGAACATCGATCTTGAAAGTATTTGACCTTACTGCCGCATCGACAGGAAGCAATGAACGAGTCTTGCAAAAACAACAGATTTTATATAAGTCGGTTCGGATACATCCTGAATCGCATGCCGGTTATTATCCGGGTGCTAGGCAGATGACATTGAAGCTGTTGTTTGATGAGGATGGTCATATTTTGGGGGCACAGGCTGTTGGCTCTGAAGGGGTTGATAAACGTATTGATGTGATTGCCGCAGTTTTGCGTTTGGGTGGTACGATCTACGATCTAACCGAACTTGAACTGGCTTATGCACCGCCTTTTTCTTCCGCTAAAGATCCGGTTAATATGGCAGGCTATGCCGCGGAAAATGTTTTGCGTGGATTAACCGAGGTCGTTGCCTATGCTGATTTGCCCGAAACAATCGCAAACGGTACACGTCTGATTGATGTAGGAACGGATCTGGAATATGAAAATGGGCATTTGACGGGTGCTGTGAACTTTCCTCTGGATGAACTGCGCACTCGCTTAATAGAGCTTGATAAGACGATACCAATGGTTGTTTACTGTAAGGTTGGTCTTCGTGGTTATATTGCAGAACGGATTTTAAAACAAAACGGATTTTCCGTTAAAAATTTGCTGGGTGGTTATACATCGGCACGGCAGCAAGACTTTACGGTAGATGAACTGGTGCCCAGGGCAGTATTTACAAACAAACAGGAACCACTAGAACAGGAATCATCAGATGTACTTGCTTTTGATGAAGAAATGGATCTTGCAGGGCTGTCCTGCCCAGGACCGTTGATGAAGTTGAAACTGAAATTCGATACGTTGGAAGCGGGAAAAATTGTGAAGGCGATCGCTTCTGATGCTGGATTTTACAGTGATAGTAAAGCATGGTGTGATCGTACAAACAACCTTTTGCTGAAGCGTGAACAGGACAAAGGTCAGGTTACTGTATGGATACAAAAAGGCGGTATTGAAGCAGCAAAACCGCAGCTTGATGTCAACGATTTTCATTCGGCGAAAGATAACAAAACCATTGTCGTTTTCAGTGGTGATCTGGATAAGGCGATTGCATCTTTTATCATTGCTAATGGGGCAGCTACCATGGATAAAAAGGTCACGATGTTTTTCACGTTTTGGGGTCTTAACATCTTGCGCAAACCAGAAAATGTATATGTTGAAAAAGGCTTCATTGATAAAATGTTTGGCTGGATGATGCCGCAGGGCAGTAAAAAACTAAAACTATCAAACATGAATATGTTTGGCTTAGGAACAAAAATGATGCGTCAAGTGATGCAAAATAAAAATATAGATTCTCTGGAAAGTCTCATAAAGAGTGCGCAGGCGAATGGAATTGAAATGATCGCTTGTCAGATGTCAATGGACGTTATGGGAATTAAGAAGGAAGAACTTATCGATGGCGTGCAAATTGGTGGTGTTGGTTCTTATCTCAGTGCGGCAGAAGATGCCAATGTAAATTTGTTTATCTAATAAATTTTAGGAGTGAATAAAAATGGCAGTTATTACGATTACGAAAGAAAATTTTACGCAGGAAGTACTGAAAGCCGAGACACAGGTTCTCTTGGATTTTTGGGCTCCTTGGTGTGGACCTTGTAAAACACTTTCACCTATTATTGATGAAATTGCTAGAGAAAATATCGGCAAAGTGAAAGTAGGAAAGGTGAATATTGATGAACAGTCGGCACTAGCTGAACAGTTTGCAGTAATGAGCATTCCGACGCTGCTGGTATTTGAAAATGAAAAAATGAAAACGAAATCGGTTGGTGTTATACCAAAAGAACATATTTTGGCATTGCTGCGCAAATAGAAATATAGAGGAGTGAATAGCATGGCAGTTGCATATGTAATTAAAGAAAATTGTCCGCAAAATCATGTATGTCCGGCAATGAAACATTGTCCAACACAAGCAATTGTGCAAGAAGGATATCAGGCACCGGAAATAATCGTAGGAAAATGTATTGCTTGTGGGAAATGTGCGCAAATATGCCCTAAGGGAGCATTGGCTATCAGGTAATTCTTGCAAACATCTTCTCATAATACGCGAAAATAAAAAATCGCAAAATGAATATTATTATGTTCTTTTATGTTTAAAATGTCATCCCATGGTATTGCTGAAGATACAGTGGGATGACGTTTTCATATGAGATATTTAAATATAAGAACTATACTTCAATCCCGAATTATTCATGGCGGTTTATAATCTACAATTTAAAAGTTTTGTTAAAAATTTTTAAATTGATGGAAGCAAAGAAGCTTGCTTATTTACGGCAGATAAATCTGTTGCAGATAAGCAAGCTTTTTATTTCCGGAATGCAGGGACATAGGCAAAATATCTTTATAAGTTATATTTGCAACGCAGGCTGTATGGTGCTGTTTATGATAGAAGTTTGGGGACTGTGGAATTATGGGTTGCCGTAAAAACGGATTAAGTACAGACTGATAATTGCGCCGGTTTGTGTTACACTTAAGGAACTATAGTATCTTCTGAAAGTATATGGGGATTTGTAAGTTGCAGTGTAAGTAAAGAATGGATTAAAAGGCGGGGTTATTATAGAATGAAAAGAAAATGGATGTTTGTTTGCATAGTGCTTATGGGGCTTAGTGCAGGATTGTTTTATTTACAAAGAAAAGAACCGTGGCTTGTACATTCTGTAGGTGTACAAAAAGTAGGAATAGTAAAGAAGTCCAATATCCAAGGGGAAATGTCTCGAAATGCTTTTAGCCAGAAAGCTGGCGACAAGCCTTATCAATTAAAATGGACAGCGAACGATCTTTTTTATCACGTACTTGAGGTACTTGAGCAGCCGCAAAAATCAATAATTGAAATCTTTGCGGGAAATATTAGCAAATTGCCGGATGATGAATATTATGCCGGGGCATATAATTTGGATGATGATCTGTACTGTCCATTGCTTTGGATATCAAATAATGATCAGATATCTTTGGGGTATCAATTGCAGGGATCGGTAGCAACAATTCAACAAGGTTCATTCGCACTTTTGGGATATCTGGGTGAACCAACAAAGGAGGAAGAAACCTATACACATCAAAAGTATTATTGGCTGGATAAAACATATAGGGGAATGAAATATTTTATTGAATGTGATCAATCTATTACAGATGCCGGTGAGGGGCTGCTGACGATTGCTATTCATCCACAGATTTATCATTAAACAAAATGAAAAGTCCATATTTATAACTTCCAATGAATAGTAATGTTATTAATGAAATGCATAAAAATACAAAGATATGGTTATTCAATACAAACAAGCAATAAGGGCTATTTTAGCAAATAAAGGCCTGTATAAATCATAATTTTAACCTAAATTATTTATGGCGGTTTAAGAACGCCACATCTGTATATAACTTGCTTAAATGCAACTAAAAAACAGAAATGTACTTCATATTCACTTGAAAATGGGTATATAAAGACTGTCAGTTCTAAAAGCTGTTTTTTGATTGGTAAAAAACAAGGTGCTGCTATTCTAACTTCGGAGTTAATCGTCTAATATTTGTGAGTGTTTCATAAAACTCACGGATATACGGATAGCTGCTACAAAGCTTAAAAGTAATGGTTCTAGCAAAGTTCCTGTAATCTTCAATAGTTTCAGCCGAATGGTATTAACACGGAACTTTTTTGTTTTTTCTGGCAGACATAAACGGCGAAACCAGTTAAAAAGATTATGGGATAGCATACAGATCTGTAAGTGATTCGTATTAATAATGCATAGAATGACTGCTCATCGTAGCAAACCCCAATTCATTTTTAGATTTCTTGATGAAAAATTCCATTCACCCACGATTGCAGTATAACTTTACTAGTACTATGTAATGCCTAAATGCTTACCTCAATTGCAATAGCAAATTGAACTAATCACCAACTGAATATGGTTTATTGGTTATAAAGAAGATTTCTGAGCTGATCCTCGAACGCTTCATTTGGAGTGAGATAGTTTAATATCTTTCGTGGAAGTGTATTGCACCAATTTTGGATGTTGACAATTGCCTCAATGCTGTATTGACCAATACGATTTCCCTTCGGAATAAACCGCCTGATTATACAATAATCCTATTTATTTTAACCTTGTTTTAGAGAGGATGTACTTATTTATATGAAGTATTTAAATATAAGAACTATAGCTCAGTTGATTCTACTTGGAATAATAGCCGGTTTAACAGGAATTATATTAATTATATTTATGCATACAATTCAGTACTATGCCTTTGGTTATAGGGGTTGTGGTGAGGTTTCTTTTCGTGAAATTGTGGAATATGTATCACCGTGGCGACGTCTGCTTGTACTAATGATTTGTGGAATCATAGCTGGATTAGGCTGGACCTGTATTCATCGCTATGGTCAAACAATCGTATCTGTTGAAATGGCTCTAAATAATCCAAATCATTCTATGCCTTTTATTACTACAATTTGTCATAGTTTACTGCAAATTTTAACGATAGCAATGGGGTCTCCTTTAGGTAGAGAAACAGCACCTAGAGAAATCACTGCTGCTTTTGCTGCAAAGTTGATTTCATTGTGGCATCTTGATGAACAAAGTGGAAGACTCTTATTATCTTGTGCTGCTGGAGCCGGCTTAGCTGCTGTATATAATATTCCTGCAGCTTCAGTAGTGTTTACATTAGAAACATTAATACATGATTGGAAATTTCGCTCTATTAGTGCTGCAATGCTATGTTGTGGTACAGCTACATATGTTGTACGTTTAGGACTTGGTGATTCATTACAATATTCTCTGCCACAGGCTGACTTTAATGAAACATTAATTGTTTGGGCTGCTATAGTCGGGCCTATAATTGCTATAAGTGTTATTCTTTTCGAAAAAAGTTTAAAAATTTTTCCTATAGTTTATCAAAACAGTTCTAAAACAATATTAATTGCTATTTTAGTTTTTACTGCTATTGGTTTTATGGCTATGTGGTATCCAGAAATTCTTGGGAATGGCAAAGCGGGGAATCAGCTGAGTTTTACGTATTCTATAAATTGGCAGTATGGAGTCGCTTTATTTGCTACGAAATGGTTGGCTGTTATCTTGGCTATAACAGTTGGAGCTTATGGGGGACGCATTACTCCGTCGATGATGCTTGGAGGCATGTTGGGACTAATATTAGCAATATTATGGAATGAATTTTTTCCAATGGTTGCACCAGGAATGGCTGCTTTTGTATGTGCAGCTACTTATCTAGGGTTAGCACAAAAAATGCCGCTTACAGCAGCTATATTTTTATTGGAAATGTCGCGGTTTTCACCAGAATACTTATTTCCTATTTGTGTTTGTTTGGCTACATCATTGCCAATGTTCATGTATTTACAAGAAAAGTATGAAATATAACCTTAGGGAAAAGGAATCGTGCAAGCTCAAATTTAAAATATTGTGTTAGTAAATAATATGTGGTAAAATATTTTTGTACCAACCGGTAGGTAAAATAAAGGTGAGTGATGCATATATGGTAAATAAAAAATTACAAATTATAGAAATTTCGGCAAAACTTATTCATTCGAAAGGTTATGAAAAAACATCCATTCAAGATATTTTACAAGCTGCACAAATTGGAAAAGGTCAATTTTATTATTATTTTTCTTCAAAGCAAGAGCTTGGGATAGCGGTTGTTGACTATTGCTTTGAAAAATGGGATCAGCGAGTTATAAAAGATATTTTAAAATCGGAAGATACTCCGAAGATGAAAATTGAAAAAATGCTTGAATGTGCAATTGATGTTCATAGGAAGAATGGTAGTAAATGCGGTTGTTTTTTTGGAAATTTAGCGGTTGAACTCAGTGAACATAGTGAGATTTTTCGAGAAAAAACAAATAAAGTATTTGAAAGTTGGACCAGTCATTTGGAAGTTGTACTGGCTGAACTTATGCGAAAAGAAACATTGCCGATTAAATGCGATAGTCATGCTTTAGCACAATCCATTGTAGCAATGATTGAAGGTGGAATTATGTTAATGAAAAATCGGCAAGATATTGCTGTATTAATTACTGTTTCGAATGTAGTTAAAAAAATGCTTTGTATTTAGAAGGAAAGAGGGTAAGCATAATTGCGTAAATATTGGATTACAGCTGTTTTGGTTATAGGGATTTTCACGATTGGGATCATGAGCTATAATTTTGTGATAAATCACCACCAAGCTGCAACTAAAGAAGCTCATGGTATGAATGTTGGGAATGCTATTTCTGAATTTACACTTACTGGATTAGATGGAAAAAAAGTTACTGTAGGAAAAGATAAAAGAATTACTGTAATAAATTTTTGGGCTACTTGGTGTCCGCCCTGCCGCGCTGAATTTCCTGAACTAGTGAGCTTTTCACAAAAAAATAGGGATGCAGTTCAGTTTTATTCTGTAGATTTGCAAGAGGATGAGTCGAAAATTTCAGCTTTCTTTAAGACTGGAGGTTATTCTTTACCTGTTTTATTGGATGCAGATGGTCAGATTGCCAAAATGTTTCGAGTCACTGCTATTCCGACAACGATTGTAGTGGATGCTGATGGGATTATTCGTTATCGGAAAAGCGGTGCGGTTACAGCAAACGAATTGGAAACAATTATAAAGAAATTGTAGGTGTTAAGATGGAAATTGGAAATGTAACAATTATAGCTGTGTTCTTAGGCGGATTCTTATCGTTTTTGTCACCGTGTGTTTTACCTTTGTTACCAACGTTTTCTGCTATTTTAGCAGGTTCTGTTGTTGATGAAGCTGATAAAACAAGGAAAATATATATTAATACACTTTGTTTTTTGATAGGCTTCACCTTGGTTTTTATTGCAATGGGAGCAACGGCTTCTCTTGTGGGGCAATGGTTTTTTGATTATCAACCCGTGCTGAAAAAAGTCGGAGCCGTTATGATCATTCTTATGGGCATCTTTTTATCGGGGTTAATCAAATTCACCCCGATGCAAAGGGAATATCGTCCGTTTTTAAAGAAAACCTTTCGCGGGCCTTTAGGTTCTTTTTTATTGGGAATGGCTTTTACTATTGGCTGGACACCTTGTACTGGGCCTATATTGGCAACGATTTTGCTCTATGCAGGTGGAACAAATACAGTTGGAATGGGCTCTTTCTTGCTTTTGGTTTATGCGATGGGTTTTTCGATTCCTTTTTTCTTATTGGCTGTTGTATTGAGAAAATATGTTTTTTGTATTCGCAATATATATGAATGGTTACCCAAAATACAAAAGATAGCAGGCTATATGTTAATTCTTATCGGGATTTTCATTTGGATGGATTGGATAGAAAAAGGGTTAGGAATATTCCTATCTGTTTTTTAAAAAATGCAGTCAAAATTTATGATTAGTCTATAAATTGTTGAAAGGGGAATGTATGGTGAACAAAATAATTTTTATCATGAGTATATTGGCGCTTACTTTCTTATTTGGACCGGGATATAACATTGAAACAGGGTTTTATTCCATAAGTCAGGCGCAAGCAGAAACAGGCGTGTCAGTGGGAAAAGAAATGCCGACGTTTAATGCAAATACTCTTAATGGCGAAAATGTACAGATTGGTGGAGGTACGGGCATGTCATATGTATTGAATTTTTGGGCGACATGGTGTCCACCCTGCAAAGCTGAGTTACCGGAACTTGATGAGTTTGCTAATGCACATACGGAGGATGTTCAGCTTTATGCAATCAATATTGAAGAATCAGAAAACACAATTATGGATTTTTTGCAAAACAATGGATATAGTTTGCCTGTTTTGCTTGATGCAGATGGAAGTATATCTCAAGAATTTAGAGTTCGTGCTGTGCCAACAACAATTATTGTTGATTCGCAAGGTGTGATTCGTTATCGTAAAACGGGAGGAGTGACAAAAGAGGAACTAGAAAAGGTACTTAGTAATTTATAAATAAAATGATAGGGATATTTCGTCTTATTTTTTTATTGACATTACTTTTCATAGAAATCAAGGTGAAATGAAGAGTAGGTAATTGTTGTTGGATTTTGAGAGGATGATATATGTGAGTTATAAATTTAATTTGGATAGTAAGTATAAGCTTGATAATCCGGAGCGTCGAAAACTTCTTCCTCCAGAAAAAACCTTGTGTCAGCTAGGACTAGCTGAAGCTGATATTGTTGCAGATATTGGTTGTGGCATTGGCTACTTTACATTACCAGCAGCACGGATCGTTGGTAGTCAGGGCAAGGTATATGCTTTGGATATTTTTGAGGAAATGCTTGAAATAGTAAAAGATAAGACGAAGGATAATCATTTAACAAATGTGGAAACTATCCATGTGGAAGAAACTGATTATAAATTACCGGATAAAAGTATAGACTATGCATTGGCTTGCTTGGTTGTGCATGAAGCAGAAGATCCGGTTGCTTTTTTTCGTGAGGCATATAGAATCTTGCAAACGGAAGGTAGCTTAGTAATTGTTGAATGGATCAAGCAGGACAGTAAAATGGGACCCCCAATGAGTCATAGATTAGATGGTATTTCATTAGAAACTTTATTACAACAGTGCGGATATGCAAATACGAAACAGATTGTGCTTAATGACGAAATGTATGCAATAATAGCTAAAAAAGTATGAGATGATTTTTAAATAGAAGAAGTTCTGTCATAGGTAAATGTTAATGAGATGAGGGTATGAAATGAATTTATTTAAAGTCGTTTTTCATATTGACGAAATCTATAAATGGGCACTAGCGTTAGGCAATGTAAGAAATTTTATAAAAGATATTGGTGTCGCTGAATATTATATAGAAATTGTTACTAATGCGGAAGCTGTAAAAATTTTTGCGGATACCAATAATGAAGAGACTCATGAACTATTGCAGGAAATGGAAGGTTTAGTACAGCAGGGAATAAAGATAATGGTTTGTAGGAATGCTTTACAAGCAAATGCTGTTCAAGAAATAAACTTGCCTGAATTTGTTACAGTGGTTTCGGCAGGGATTACGCGGCTGGTTATGTTGCAAGGAGAAGGGTATTGCTATATAAAACCATAAAAGAGATATTTTCACGTATCAATGAGGAAAGTTTATGGAACGTAATATATCATCCCAAAGAAGAATGGTCATCAATTCAATAGAGCAGTACGAATGGTTTTAAGAAAAGTAAATGTATCGTTTAGCATAATATACAAGATAGGTAAAATTTAATAGATAATGAACCCAGTTAGAATAAAGATTGGATTTCCTTATCGAGAAAAATTGACACATACTTGCAACAAAACAGTTCTTTGAAAATTTGCTGCTGTGTGATAAAATAATATTATTAAGAAACAAAGGTGTTTTAGTGGGGAACGTACTCTTACTAAAATGCCTTTTTTTTGAAATGAAGTAAATATAGATAACATTGATGTGCATGGAGGCTGGAATGTATAAGGAGTACGGTTAATCAAGAATAGAGTTCTTTGCGTTTGCAAGAGGTTTTTAGTAAAAAAATAAGGCTTATTCAAATGAGATTGGAGCGAATTAAATGAAAAAATGGTATAGGTTAATCGTAGTAAGTCTGTTGGCTGTGTGCCTGCTGTCAGCTGGCTGCGGCACGACGGAAAAAAAAGCAGAAAAAACAGCAAGTGTAGAGATTAATGTATCGGCAGCACTTGGACTAAAGGAAGCTTTAGTTGATATTCAAAAAAAATATGAAAAAGCGCATCCGGAAGCGAAAATTGTTTATAATTTTGCGGCGGCAGGTGTGTTGGCTTCTCAGATTGAAAATGGTGCACCTTGTGATATTTTTCTTTCAGCAGCGATAAAGCAGGTTAATGATTTGAAAGCAAAAGATTTGCTTCAGGAGGATACAATCAAGGACATTGTTGGTAATCGGCTGGTGCTTGTTGTGCCTAAGGGCAATCCGCTGCAAATCAAGGATTTTAAAGATCTCACCAAAGAAAGTGTTCATTATATAGGTTTTGGTGACATAAAGACAATGCCGGCTGGTCAGTATGGCAAAGAATGTTTGGAGAATATAGGGGTTTGGCAGCAGGTAGAGCCTAAATTTGTCGTAGGAAAAACGGTTCGCGAAATTGTTGCTTATGTGGAGTCGGGTAATGCGGATGCAGCTGTTGCCTTTGAAACGGTAGTGATAAATAATCCTAAAGTTGAAATTGCAGCATTTGCACCAGAAGGGACACATCAAACCGTCTTGTTCCCTGGAGCGATGTTAAAAAATACAAAAAACGAAGTGGCAGTGCGATCATTTTTTGATTATCTGACCAGTGCGGATGCGTTGGATGTTTTTCAAAAGTATGGATTTTCCAGTCTGAAAAAAGAATAAAGAAAGAAGTGTTTTTATGACAATATTGGAAGAAGCCCGGGGAAAATGGCTGGAACTTATACAGAAAAGAAAAATTGATGCAAAAACAGCGGCCGTTCATGTAACGGCGCGAACTTTAACACCGGAAGAAGCGATCGGAAATCCGGAACGTCTGGATTATCCGCTTTTTTTAGGGAAGGAAGTAATGATTGAAGCACAGTTTGGTGATGCAAAAGGGCATGCTTTTACAGATATGCCGGGGAATTATGAAGGCACATTACAGGAGGTTGTGTATCTGCCTTTGAAAAATTCATTTGAGAGAGCTGTTTTTATTGCATGTTTAAATGCGTTTATGAAAAGTTTAGGCTTGATTAAGGGAAGTGTACATTGTCGCGATGATCAGCCCTTAAAGTGTGCTTTGCAGCTGGCAGACTATATTCGCACCCATTATGGAATGGTTAAGATTGCTTTTGTTGGGTTACAGCCAGGGCTTATACAGGCACTGACGGAGGCTGGATTTGAGATTCGTGCAAGCGATCTCAATCCGGATAATGTAGGAAAAGTTAAATGTGGAACGACGATTTTGCCGGCATCAACAAATCGTGAAAATGCGCAGTGGGCAGATGTTGTCATTGCAACGGGCAGTACATTTGTAAATGACAGCTATCAAGAGTTTTCGGTAGGCAAGCCAATTCTGTATTTTGGTGTAACTGTTTCAGGGATTGCTGAATTTTTTGGTCTGCAGCGCTACTGCCCCTGTGGAAATTAATTTTTTTAAATTTATCTTGTTTGGCAGGTGTTATTTGTGATCGATTGGTTTCCGGTATTTTTATCAATTAAAATTGCAGTGGTATCGACTATATTTGCTTTGATTTTTGGTACTTTTCTTGCTTATGTGACAACAAAATATGATTTTAAAGGAAAATCGGTTTTGGAGGCGTTGGCTACGTTACCATTGGTGTTGCCACCACTAGTAACAGGATTTTTATTGCTGATGCTTATTGGACGCAAAGGAGCTGTTGGGGAGTTTTTATTTTATTATTTTGATTTTCAGATTATATTTACACCTTATGCCGCAGTTGTGGCGGGTACAATTGTAGCTTTTCCCTTGATGTATCAAAGTATAAAGACGGCATTTCTATGTGTTGATCATAAATTTGAAGATGCTGCGCGTACTTTAGGGGCAAGCGAGTTGAGAGTATTCCTAACGATTTCTTTACCATTATCGGTAAATGGAATTGTCAGTGGAACTGTAATGGCATTTTCACGGGCTCTTGGTGAGTTTGGTGCAACAATTATGGTAGCTGGTAACATTGCAGGAAAGACGCAGACAATTCCTTTGGCAATTTATTTTGCTTCTGAAGCAAATGAACTTGAATTGGCGGGAGTGTATGTTTTTATCTTAAGTATTGTTATTTTTTTGCTTGTTTTTGGACTTGGCTATTGGAAAAAATCGGCAAATAAGGAGATGCGACATGCTTGAGGTTACAATGAAGAAAAAGCTAACGGATTTTAGCGTAGACATCGGATTTCAGATAGAAAACGAAATTGTAACTTTTCAGGGGGATTCTGGCAGTGGAAAGACTACAATTCTTCGTTGTATAGCAGGACTTATGAACCCAGATCAGGGGATGATTAAGCTAAATAAGACAACGTTTTTTAGCAGTGAACAAAAAATTTCGATGGCTTCGCGAAATCGGCGTGTTGGTTATATGTTTCAGGATTATGCTATTTTTCCGCATATGAGTGTATATAAGAATATATGGTATGGTGTGTCACAGAAAACAAAAGTGAAGCAGGGGCTTTATGAGAGTTTGTTGAAACTGCTTGAAATTGAATACCTGGCAGAAAGAGATGTCAAAAATCTTTCTGGTGGTGAGAGGCAGCGCATTGCCTTGGCACGTGTACTGATGACGGAGCCAGAAGTGCTATTGCTTGATGAACCGTTTTCGGCTCTTGACAGTACTTTGCGAAAACATGTAGGAATGGAATTTAAAAAAATTCAAGAAATATGGGATATCCCATATATTATTGTAACGCATGATGAAAGTGAAGCAAAAAGCTTTTCAAATCGAATTTTTTATTTGAAGCAGGGGCATTTTGTGATGAGATAATTGAAGAGATAGTAAAATGATATTGTAAGCATGAATTTGTTTATGGATTTTAAAATAGTCGAAGTGTATATAATTAACTTTGATTGTGGATAAATGTGTTTCAAAACAATTTAAGGAAACATGACATACATTATAGGTCACTTTCTTATTTTTATAAAATTGTTTTATAAAAAAAGCCCAGCATGTAATTCATTGCTGGGCTTTTGGTAAATAGCTAGTCTATTTTGATAATCTGACTTACAAAACTTGGAATGAAGCGATCTCCTAAGCGTCTTTGCAGTTCCGCCATCATAGTAAATCCAGTACAATGGGTTGGCAAGAAAAAATGTGGAGCATATTCTTCTATTTGACATAGTGTTTTATCCTGTTGCTGCTTACAAACTGGTCCAAGGTGAGTACCGCCAATCCAACCTTTTAATTGTTTTTTCCCAGTAAGCTTAAATCCATTCTCAACGGTATTAACCAAACCGGAATGAGTGCAACCTCCAATTACTACCAGTCCATCCTGACAGGAATAATATAGTGAC
>WSSedB1CaDRAFT_10000416_pt1 | contig 18859 bp, 14 predicted proteins | sample WetSurSB1Cattail_FD_9460 | JGI IMG/M metagenome (IMG submission 9460)
GGCAGGCGGCAGGCAGGCGGCAGGCAGGCGGCAGGCAGGCGGCAGGCAGGTGGCAGGAGGGTTTGTGGTTAAAAAGAACTTTTCAGACAGCCCTTAAAAGTGTAAAATAACTTGGTAAAAATATTAAGATGAAGAAATTAAAATTTGACCCGGGTAAACGTGATTTTCTGAAAAAGTCGATGGCAATATCAGCAGGCCTGATGTGTTTTCCATGTCGTCAGGCATTTTCAGCGATATCATCTGAAAAACCTGCATCACTGAGGAAGATTGCTATGTTTCAGGAAGAAACTGCCAGAGGAATTATGTGCAGGATATGTCCTAATGAATGTGTTCTCAAGGAAGGTGAATTAAGCAAATGCAACAATCGTAAAGTTCACGATTCAAAATTATACACTCTGGCATTCGGCAATCCCTGCACTGTTAATGTCGACCCGGTTGAAAAGAAACCTCTGTATCATTTTTTGCCCGGATCGAAGGCTTTTTCCATCGCAACAGCCGGTTGTAATCTCGTCTGTCTGAACTGCCAGAACTGGACGATATCACAGATCAGTCCTGACAAGACAAGGAATTACGATCTCATGCCCGAAAAAGTGATTGAAGGTAGTATTAAAAACAGTTGCCAGTCAATTGCTTATACATACTCCGAACCTGTAACCTTTTATGAATACGTCTTCGAGACTGCTACTATTGCCAGAAATGACGGTGTGAAAAACATCTTTAAATCAAATGGTTATATTAATCCTGAGCCTCTTAAAAAACTTTGCAGTGTAATTGATGCTGCCAATATTGATCTTAAAGCATTTAGTGAAAGTTCATATCTGAAGCTGACAGGAGGTAAATTACAACCGGTGCTCGATTCACTTAAAGTCTTTAAAGATATGGGAGTATGGCTGGAAATAACCAACCTTATTGTTCCAGACTGGACTGATAATCTGAATGATATCAGAAAAATGTGCAGGTGGTTAAGTGATAATGATTTTAAAAATACACCGTTACATTTCAGCAGATTTTACCCTATGCATAAACTTGAACAATTGCCTCCTACACCTGTTGAAATACTGAATAGCGCTTATAATATTGCCAGGGAAGAAGGATTAAAATATGTGTATACCGGTAATGCCCCCGGAAGTGAAATTTCGGATACAAAATGCCCATCATGTAACACCACTCTGGTTGTCAGAGAAGGCTTCCGTATCGCGTCAAATACAATTGACAGAGGGAAATGTAATAAATGCGGAACCAAAATTGATGGGGTCTGGAATTGAAATATTTTTGTTTAATGTAAATTCGGAAACATAACAAAAGAGGCAGATGGTCCTGCAAAAGAATAGATTTTTAACTAGACTAGCATTAAATGAAAAAATCAGAGGTAAAGGAACGAATTGATATTCTCAGGAAAGAGATTGCAGAACATAACAACAGGTATTATGTTTTAAGTCAGCCGTCAGTTTCGGATTTCGAATACGATATTCTCCTTAATGAACTAGATACTCTCGAGAAAAAATTCCCTGAATTTATGAGCGAGAACTCGCCTACCAGAAGGGTTGGCAGTGACATTAACAGAGAATTTGAACAAGTCGAACATACCTACCCGATGCTTTCTCTTGGGAATACATACAACGAAGAAGAATTAAGGGATTTTGATAGCAGAGTTCGCAAAACAATCTCACAATCAATTGAATATGTATGTGAATCAAAATTTGACGGGGCATCGATAAGCATAACGTATAAAAATGGTTCTCTCTTCAGGGCAGTGACACGTGGAGACGGAAATAAAGGCGACGATGTCACATTAAATGTGAAGACAATAAAAAACATCCCGCTAAAAATAGAAAAGAAAACCTTACCTGCCGAATTTGTTATAAGAGGTGAAATACTCATGCCAAGGGCCGTATTTAACAGGCTAAATGAAGAGAGAATTAAGTCCGATATTGTCCCTTTCGCCAATCCCAGAAATGCAGCAGCAGGTACTCTCAAACTTCTTGATCCAAGAATAGTTGCCTCGAGATCTCTAGTGTGTATGGTCTATTTCCTTCTCTCGGAAGAGCTTCCTTATGATAATCATTATGATAATCTAAAAGCAGCTTCAGACTGGGGTTTCAGTGTACCTGAAAGCATAACGTTATGCAGGAATATTGAGGAAGTATTTCAATTTATTTCATATTGGGAGTCCGGGCGGAAAAACCTCCCTTACGACACAGATGGTGTTGTTATAAAAGTGAATTCTCTGCGTCAGCAACAAGAGCTGGGTTTTACCTCCAAATCGCCACGCTGGGCAATTGCCTATAAATACAAAGCCGAAAAAGCAACAACAAGGTTGTTATCTGTTGTTTTCCAGGTTGGCAGAACAGGTGCAATAACTCCGGTAGCAAATCTGGAACCAGTTCTTCTCTCAGGGTCGACAGTTAAACGTGCAACTCTTCATAATGAGGACCAGATCTCACTTCTTGATCTTCATCTTAATGATTTGGTTTATGTTGAAAAAGGGGGAGAAATAATTCCTAAGATCGTTGGTGTTGATCATTCCTTCAGAAATGAAAACAGCAGGAAAATAGTCTTTATTTCCAATTGCCCGGAGTGCGGTACTGAACTTATTAAAAACGAAGGTGAAGCGAATCATTTTTGTCCAAACTACCTTCATTGTCCTCCCCAGATCAAAGGCAGAATTGAGCATTTTATAAGCAGGAAGGCAATGAATATTGATGGACTTGGTGAAGAGACAGTCGACCTATTGTTCAATAAAAATCTGATAAAAAATATCTCCGATCTTTATGATTTGCGTCTGGAGCAACTTGTACCGCTGGAACGTCTTGGTGAAAAGTCAGCGGCTAATATTCTTAAAAGTATCAGAAAATCAATTGACACACCTTATTCCCGGGTACTTTTTGCTCTTGGGATAAGGCATGTCGGAGAAACAGTCGCAAAAACAATTGCTGCACGATTCAGAACTATCGACGAACTTATCAATGCTGATGTTGAACAATTAACCGGTGTCAATGAGATCGGACCGAAAATTGCCGCCAGCATAGTAGCATATTTCTCAGATGCCGACAACATTGAAATGATTAAACGTCTCAAAGCGACAGGTCTTAAATTTATAAACGAAGGAGAGCCCGGTCCGGCAGGAAGTTCCCTGAATGGCAAAGTAATAGTGATATCGGGTACCTTTCTGGAACACAGCCGCGATGAATATAAAGAACTTATCGAAAGGAACGGAGGTAAAAATTCAGCTTCAGTTTCAGGAAATACCTCTCTGATCCTTGCCGGGGAGAACATGGGTCAATCGAAAAAGATGAAAGCTGATGAGCTTGGAATTCCCATGATAAGTGAATCGGATTTCCTCGAATTAATTGGTGAAGTTTAACCGCTTCACTCCGCATATTTTAACAAAAAACTATTAGGTTTGCATTATGGAATTATTTAAACAGATCAGGTTAAGAATAGGAAATGCTATCTTAAAGAATAAGATATCCCAGACAAAGAGAAAAATGCATTTTACCAATATGAACCTGGTAAGAAATATCGGAATTGTATGGGATGCCTCCAGGATTGATGATTTTGCAAGTTTATCGAGATTTTATCAAAAGATGCACGAAAATAAAACTGAAGTTAAAATATTTGGCTATTTCCCTGGCAATGATTTGCCCAATCAATATACAGCTGTCAGATATCTGTCTATTTTAAAAAGAAAAGAACTGAACATTTTTTATTATCCTGTATCCACCGAAACTATTGCTTTTGTCAACAACCCGTTTGATGTTCTGATCGATCTCAATTTCAAAAATTTATTTCCGTTGCAATATGTAACATCGTTATCAAATGCAGGCTTTAAGGTCGGTCTTTATGAGGCTGAAACAGGGGATTCTCATTTCGACCTCATGATGGATATGAAGAATCCTTTCAATGTTGAAGAATACCTTGACCATGTGCTTTTCTACCTAGATATGATAAATTCGGGAACGGTTAATTAATTATGCTCAATAATGAAGGATACTAAAAAATTCAGAGGAACAGGGGTAGCTATTGTAACACCATTCAAAAATGATTCGAGTATTGATTTTGCTGCTCTTGGACGTGTGGTAAATCATGTGATCAACGGTGGAGTAAACTATTTAGTTGTAATGGGAACTACCGGAGAATCATCCACACTAACCAAAGATGAAAAGAAGGCAATTATATCGTACGTGGTAGAGGTAACTGACAGCAGAGTTCCGCTTATAATAGGAATAGGCGGAAACAGCACCCAGGAGGTAATAAATACTGTGAGACATTCAAATCTAACCGGGATTGATGGAATTTTATCTGTAGCTCCTTATTATAATAAACCAAGCCAGAGGGGATTATTTCAACATTTTAAAGCTATCTCAACTTGTAGTCCTGTTCCGGTAATCCTTTATAATGTACCCGGAAGAACGTGCTGTAATATTTCATCAGACACTTGTATTGAACTTGCAAATGAATGCGAAAACATAGTTGGTATAAAAGAGGCATCAGGAGATATAGCACAGATTATGAGGATAATAAAAAACAAACCTGATAATTTCAGTGTAATATCAGGAGATGATATGATGACTGTTCCGATTATTGCTTCAGGGGGCGTTGGTGTCATTTCTGTTCTTGCAAATGCCTTCCCGTCAGCAACGAGTGAACTTGTTACCAGTTCGCTGAAGAACAACTGTAAATCAGCCCGTGAGTTGCAGCTTCGTTATCTTGAGATTATTGAACTTCTGTTTGTCGATGGCAATCCGGCAGGAGTAAAAGCAATGCTGAATATAATGAATCTCTGCCAGAATATACTCAGGCTTCCCCTTGTTCCCGTTAACCGCGCAACTTATACACGTATTCAAAAGGCAATTGAAGAGGTTAGCAACAGCTGATCAGACATTGGCATTTGCATTCTGTACGCCGCTTTGTTGCATACCATGACAATTCTTATATTTCTTACCGCTACCACAAGGGCAAGGATCATTTCGTCCTATTTTCTTATCAACTCGAACTGGCTCAGTCCTCTGATTCTTTTCCTGACCACCGCCACCGGTACTGCTGTATTGAGAAAAATCGCTTTTTGAGGTTCTAAGATTGCTCATATCGACTTGCCTTCTTCTCTGTGCTTCTTTTACCTGCTCAGGGTCCTGGGTAGGTATATGGCCTTTCATCAATGTACTTACCACATCCTTATTCACTTTAGTGAGCATTGTTTTGAATAACTCAAAGGATTCAAACTTGTAAATCAGCAATGGGTCTTTCTGTTCGTATGTTGCATTCTGAACCGATTGTTTGAGTTCATCCATCTCCCTCAGATGTTCCTTCCAGGCATCATCAATTGTTGCAAGTACAACAGTTTTCTCATATGCCTTAGCCAACTCTCTGCCTCCAGATTCTGCAGTTGCTTTAAGGTTAGTAATAACCTGATAAACTCTTACACCATCGGTGATTGGTACAACAACATTTTCATAAACATGCGACATCCTGTCATATACATCTTTTAATACCGGGTAAGCCTGAGCTGAAATTGATTCGACTTTTCTTTTATAGGTATCCAGCACTTTAGAGTAAACCAAATCCGTCACATTTGCTGATTTTAATTTCTTGAAATCATCTTCCTGGATAGGTGAATCCATTGAAAATGACCGGATAAGATCAAAATCAAATCCTTCAAAGTCAGCGTCGGAATGATAAACCTCAACCAGATTTTCAGTAACATCAAACATCATATTTGCGATGTCGACAGATAATCTTTCTCCAAGAAGTGCATGCTTTCTTTTTTTATAAATGACTTCACGCTGAGAGTTCATTACATCATCATATTCAAGAAGCCTCTTTCTTATTCCAAAGTTATTTTCTTCAACTTTTTTCTGTGCCCTTTCAATGGATTTCGTGATCATCGAATGTTGAATCATCTCCCCGTCTTTCAGTCCCAGCTTGTCCATTATACCGGCAATTCTTTCAGAACCAAAAAGTCTCATGAGTTCATCTTCGAGAGATACAAAAAACTGCGACGATCCAGGGTCACCCTGCCTGCCTGAACGTCCTCTCAACTGACGGTCAACCCTTCGGGATTCATGTCGTTCAGTTCCAATGATAGCAAGTCCTCCGGCTTTTTTCACCTCTTCCGTAAGCTTAATATCAGTGCCTCGTCCTGCCATATTAGTTGCAATTGTAATAGTGCCTTTTTTCCCGGCTTCCAGAACAATCTCAGCTTCCCGCTGGTGAAGTTTCGCATTCAAAACATTATGCTTCAACCCTTTCATCTTGAGCATCCTGCTCAATAATTCAGATATCTCCACTGATGTTGTACCAACGAGAACAGGTCGTCCCTGGCGGTTCATCTCAGCAATCTCATCAATTACAGCATTATATTTTTCCCTTTTGGTTTTATAAACAAGATCTTCTCTGTCGGACCTGATGACTGGTCTGTTTGTGGGAATGACAACAACATCGAGTTTATATATGTCCCATAATTCTCCGGCTTCAGTTTCTGCAGTACCCGTCATACCTGCCAGTTTATGGTACATCCTGAAATAATTCTGCAGTGTTATGGTGGCATAAGTTTGTGTGGCCTCTTCAACTTTAACATTTTCTTTCGCTTCAATTGCCTGATGGAGTCCATCGGAATATCTGCGGCCCTCCAGAACACGGCCTGTTTGTTCGTCTACAATTTTCACCTTGTTATCCACAACAATATACTCAGTGTCGCGGTCGAAAAGTGTCCAGGCTTTAAGTAATTGTGTCATAGTATGAACTCTCTCCGACTTAACTGAATAGTCTTGCAAAAGTTCATCCTTTATCTTAAGCTTCTCCTGTTCCGAAATGTCTGATTTCTCAATATCGGCAATTTTTGATCCTACATCGGGAAGTATAAAAAAGCTGATATCTTCAACAGAGTCGGATATAAGATCGAGACCATTTTCAGTAAGTTCTATCGAATTAGCTTTTTCGTCAATGATAAAATATAAAGGATCAGTTGCTTTAGGCATTTCCTTGCTGTTATTCTGCATATAGAAATTTTCTGTCTTCAGCAAAAGTGATTTATTACCCTCTTCACTCAGGAATTTGATGAGGGCATTATTCTTCGGAAGACCTTTATATGCTCTCAGCAACAAAAGACCGCCCTCGTCATTTTTATTATCGAGAATAAGTTTTTTGGCATCAGCAAGTATCTGAGTTACAAGCTTTTTCTGTGCACTCACAAGTTTTTCGACTTTAGGCTTCAGCTCATCGAATTGTTGAGTATCGCTCTTGGCAGTCGGGCCTGAAATGATGAGAGGTGTACGGGCATCATCAATAAGAACGGAGTCTACCTCATCAACTATTGCGTAGTGGTGTTTACGTTGTACAAGGTCCTCAGGGTTTACGGCCATATTATCCCTGAGATAGTCAAAACCAAATTCATTATTTGTTCCAAAGGTGATATCAGCATTATATGCTTTCCGTCTATCCTGTGAGTTAGGCTGATGTTTATCGATACAATCAACTGTCAGACCATGAAATTCATATATCGGCCCCATCCATTCCGAGTCACGTTTTGAGAGATAATCATTAACTGTCACAATATGAACACCTCTGCCGGCAAGTGCATTAAGAAATACCGGAAGAGTAGCGACAACTGTTTTTCCTTCACCAGTTCCCATTTCGGCGATTTTCCCCTTATGCAGAGCTACACCTCCAACAAGCTGAACATCATAATGTACCATGTCCCAGGTAATTTCATTTCCTCCGGCAATCCATTTATTGCTCCAGATAGCTTTATCGCCGTTGATTGTAATACTTTCTCTTGTGGCAGCGAGGTCTCTGTCATATTGTCGTGCTGTTACCTCCAGCGTACTGTTTTCCTTAAATCTTTTTGCAGTTTCTTTAACAATAGCAAATGCTCTGGGAACTAGCTCATCCAGAGCTACTTCAAGTTTTTCATTGATTTGTTTTTCAAGCTTGTCGACAGAATTATAGAATTCTTCCTTAAGGTACACATCTCCCTCTGCCTCAGCTTTTTCCCTGAGGGATTTTATTTCATTTTCATCACCTTCAATACTCTTTTGTATTTCCTTCCTGATTTCATCGGTCTTATCTCGTAATTCATCATTCGTTAAACCTTGTATTTTATCATATTCAACATGGATCTTATCGACATATGGATTAATCTCTTTTAAATCCCTTTCATATTTATTACCCAGAAAAATGCCGAGTACACTATTTATAATGCTCATTTTAAGGTGTTTTACAGTTGTTTATATTTCAGGCAAAATTAGCTTTATTTTCCAATAAAGAAATCCAAATATCCAAGTTAAGCAAAAACCCCGCCATTTTAGCGGGGTTTTAAAATTTATTTTATAAGGCTGTACTTAATTGTCTTTATACCATCATCAAGGTACAGAATAATAATGTATAAACCGGCAGGAGATTCAGAAATGTCAATAGTAAAGTCTGATGATCCTGAGCTCCAATCATTTTTCAGACAGATACCTGCTGAATTGAAGATACTGTAATGCAATGGTTTAGACGTTGCCCCATCCGGAGTACCCATGCTTATTGTTATGTGTCCGGTACCCGGATTTGGATAGACTGCAACAGGGTGATTTACAACTTCAGTGACGGCATCAATAAGCGGGCCTATTTTTAAATCCTCAACGACCCATCCCCATCCATTGGCAAAAGGATCGGAATATAACCGGAATCTAACCAACATAGTATCGCCTGCTGAAATATTGGCAGATGGCCGATAAAGAAAGGTGTGTTTTTTCAGCATAGCCTCAGTTCCAACAAATGTTGAATTGTCACCGACTATACTGCTGTTGTATGCTGTTTCCCATGATGGGAATAGCCTTGAGTCGTAACCATCGATAAGTTTAAACCATGTCTTGCCAAAATCCTTTGAACCTTCCACAATCACATAATCATAAAAACCTGATGAACCGTACAAAGATCCTGCCTCTCCCGGTTCTACAAGAACAAGCTCATTATAATTTACCAGTAAACCGGTTTCATCAAGTTTCAGGGGATGCCTTAATATTGAAATATATTCAATGCTTTTTGAATTGTCCTCAGGACTCTCATACGGGTGTTTTGAATTCAGACCATATTTACTGAAACCTGAAGGCCTGGATATATCAAATCCGACATTAAAGAAATCAGGGGCAGCGTCTGAAAAATCTGTGGAATACGTTGAAACGGTATTTGAGATCTCTTCAATATGAGTGACGAAATATCCTGTTTCAGGTAAAGCTGCTATATTGGGTACTTTAGCAGTATCAACCGCAAATATTTTGTATTCAATTGAATCGTGCCCTTTTAATTCAAGCATTCTGGCATTAAATTCCGTGCTAAAATCATCATTGTTTCCGGCTTTCAACCTTACAAATGTTGACGAACCATGATTCAATCTATACTCAACATAGACCGAATCTATTCCAAGGTTATCGGTTACCTTGGCATCGTATTTTATAGAATCAACTGATTGCAAATAATAGGTAACAGGAGTATGTATTATGACCGGTTTTATCGTATCTGTTCCAATAAAGATATGATACCTGTTATTATTAATGCCAGAATAATCCTTATAAACCGATGGAGATCTGTATATTCTCTGAAAATAATCCACAACAAAAAAATAGTACTGTAATTCAGAATTATATGCAGGGATTGGGATTGTAATATTATAAGAGTTATTGGAACCAGGGGAACTAAGATAAAGAGAATCGCTTGTCGCAAAGTTATCAAATGAGAAAACTACGCCAACTTTGTCATGATTGTATGTGGTATCGGATTTAATATCGGTTGAAAGTGTGATCTCTGGCAAATGATCTTCAGTATCTCCCATTGGTTTATGGATTATTCTAGTATTTATCCAGCCAATGTCCCCAAGTATTGAAAAGGTATATTTGCCCGGGTCATGAATTGCCTCTCCAAGGTCGATAAAAGGAGTCATAAGCGAATTTACAGGAAGTGTAGCTGACTCGTCGAGATGAGAAATACTTGATCCGGGATCCCATGTTGCGGGAGCATATAATTTTGCTCTCAGTACTGTATAATGCACTGATGATGAATATGCTCTCAACAGAGGGCCATTAAAATAAATTTGATTTCCAACAAGCTGTTTTTCAAGGTCAGTTGAATAATTCAGGAATTTCAGTGTATCAGTAAGTCTGTTCCCTGCAAAATTTTCAACAAAAGTGTCGTAGATCATTGGAACAGAACCGAGTCCATAGGAACCTAAAGTCCCATCTGAACTAAAGCTGTCATAAAACCCGAGTCCATGACAGGTTTCATGCAATATAACTGTTACCAGGTCATATTTCTGGGTAGGAGTATTACCATCGGTACCATAATACCAGTTTATTGAACTATTGATTTCCAAAGTAATATCACCATCAGTATCAGCATTCAGGCTTTTGCCGGCAATCTTTTCAGCAAGAGCTACCGGGTAATATGACAAAGGATTAATAGCATCAATTCCCGATCCCCCGATGTATCCTGTAATAGACGATTGAGCAAGTACTCCTGAAGTTGAAATTTTATCATACGTTGCATCAATTGTAATCCTGGTATCAGCAGGCAATAATGTTTCAAGGATTGAAACAGCGTAATTCATTGCATTTTTAGCCTGAGTGGAGAATCCGGAATAATTAACAGTTATTGCAGCTAAACTTTTTGACCCTCTTTTTAAGAAAAATTCTTTAGGGGGCTGAATATACATTCTGTTTATTTTCTTCCCGGCGTAACAAACACCTGTAACTGATGAATTCTTTATCAGATTCTGTGCCGTGAGCCTGAGAATCAAACCGGAGAAAAAGATCACCATCAAAAGGCAGGAGATTTTCTTCATACAGTAGTGCTTGTGTTAGCAGCCGATCTTCTTAAAGTAAGAATATCTCTGTCGAACTCGTACAAACTGTTCTTACCGACCAGACGCAGTTTATCAAGTACAATTCTTACAGAAGCTTCTTCCTCGACCTGCTCCATCACAAACCATTGCAGAAAATTATGTGTATTAAAATCTTTTTCCTCCAGAGTAAGTGCAACGATTTCATTAATACTTGCAGTAACAAACTCTTCGTGTTTCAATACTTCTTTAAAAACATCCTCCACATTTTTATAATCGCCTGCAGGTTTTTTCAAGGCAGGCATAATAGCTTTCCCGCCTCTTTCATTGATATACTTAATAAACTTAAGCATATGAATTCGTTCTTCGTCAGATTGACTATACATCCATGCTGCCACACCGCTATAGCCATTTGTTTCTGCCCATGAAGCCATAGCAAGATAAAGATTAGAAGAATAACCTTCGCGTTCTACCTGCCTGTTGCAGATATCTTCAATTTTTTTATTTAACATATAAATACGTTTTAATAGTTTTCTATATTAACACTTTCTTTAATTATGTTGTTCAGTATCCATTAACTGCTCAATCTTGGAAATGAGTTCGTTTATTGAAAATGGCTTTGAATATATTGCATCAGCTCCAAGAGCCTTTGCAAGATTCAGGTAGCTTCCCGGTCCAACCTTGCCCCCGCCTGATATGGCAATAATCTTTAAGGAAGGTTTTATTTCCTTTAATTTAATGACTACTTTAAGTCCATCTTCTTCCGGCATAATAAGATCGGTAACAACAAGATCTGTGATTTGCGGTTTGAAATGAGTAATGGCGGCTTTGCCATTTTCTGCCTCAAAAACAGTATAGTTTTTTCTTAAAAGCGAAAGCTTTAGCATTTCCCTTAACTCTTTATCATCCTCAACGATCAGTACTCCTGGCATTTTTAGTGTATTAAAATTTATTTTTTATCTCAGCAACTCCTGGATAGCATTTCTTATTTCTTTAAGAGAAACCGGTTTAGTTAATTGTTGATTAATAATACCCGAATTTAGTAATTTTTCTTCAGAAACATCCTGCATCGGATCAGTTATAAGAATACATGGAGTTACAATGTTCTCGCTCCTGAAGATCCCTGCAAGATCTTCGGGTTTAATCTGTTTTGAATCGCTCATATAAATAACCAAATCGGCTCTCTCACTGATGTTATTCATCACTCTCGCAAAATTTTTGCCATCAGAAACAAATATCAGTTCATAACCTGCACTTTCAAGAGCTAATGATAAGATTCTTGATTCATATTTATTACCTGTTATAAACAAAATTTTATTCCTGCTTCCTTTTTTTGTTGTGACATCAGAATAAGTCTTCGATACAGGAAGATAAACACTGAAAACCGATCCTTTCTCTTTTTTACTTGAAACAACAATCTCTCCTTCCATTTCTGTTATTATGCCATGAATTACCGATAATCCAAGACCGGTTCCTTTACCCACTTCCCTGGTTGTAAAGAATGGTTCAAATATCCTTCCAATAAGTGAAGGATCCATACCCTCACCCGTATCTTTAAACATGAGTAATGCATATTCATCTGCAACTATATCTTTATTCAGTTCATGTTGAACAAATTCCCTTTCAACTACATCAATACCAACCGTAAGCACTCCCCCGTTTTCTTCCATAGACTGAATAGCATTTGTCATAAGGTTTAAAAAGACTCTGAACAATTGGGTTGGATCGGCGAGAACATCAACGTTCATTTTTGTAATCCTGCTTTTCAATACTATATTGGAAGGAATTGACGATTTTACAAATCCAATCGTCTCCTTGAGCACTTCAGCAACGTTTATCAGAACCTTTTCCTGTTCTACGTGTCTGCTGAATGTAAGTATTTGATTTGTAATTGACTGAGCTTTTTTGACTGCCATTTGAATTTTACCAACCTTCTCAGACATATCTGAATTCTTTGGAAGATCATCGTGCAACATTTCTGAATATCCCGAAATGGTAGCAAGTATATTATTGAAGTCGTGTGCAATACCTCCTGCAAGAGAGCCTATTGTCTCCAGCTTCTGTGCCTGAAGGAGACGATTTTCGAGCATAAGTTCACGGGAACAGTCTTCAACTGCAAAATCTATGTATGCAGGACTACCCGATCCGTTAACTGCCAGAAACCCGCTTATCCGGCAAGGTATTTCTTTTCCTGCACTATTTTTCAGATTAACCATACCGAAATTCCTGGTATGGCTTTCCGTAAGCTGGTCCATCTGCAACTCAAACAGTTCCGCATCGAGATAAAAATTCTTAAGATTCATCTCTGTAATTGATTGTTCATCCTTGCAATCTGCAATGGCTAAAAAAGCCCTGTTTGCATGCAGGATCTTTCCTTCCGGATTGCATCTAAGGAATCCGATAGGCAGGTTCGATTCAAACTTTCTGAGTTCTTCTTCTTTCTGAATTACAGCTTGTTTACTATTCTTCAGCTCATCAATATCAAAGGTTTCTGCAAGGAGATGAGTTATCTTGCCCGGTTCGATTGTCAATGGTCTGAAAACTACTTCGAAATGTCTTTTCCCGAGAGTTGGAGTTATGAACGTTGCTTCATATTGTACTGTTTTTCCGGAGAAACATATATCAACATTCCGCTTTATTACATTTTGAAAAGTATCATGGCCCCAGAAGTCGCCCAGTGATTTCCCAAGAATTGTATCCAAAACCAATTGATGGGCGTTACAAAAGGTGGAATTAACCTTTTCATATATGTAATCGCGGTTAATGATGGTTATCATTGACCTTGAATGGTTTATTATCTGATCAGAAATGTCCTTTTCTTTGGTAAGGAATTTCAGATACTCATTTTCATCTGATATTTCAAGTTTCCTTTTCAATTCGATAGTTTTATTTTGTAAGGGTTATGAAGCTAAAAGAGTTAATATGTATTTCCCCATCGATTTTCCCCGGTTATCTTATGTGATGTCGAGGTTAAAAGTTTTTTTCATCTCTTTCAGAATAGGATATTTATTAATGAGATAATTTAGCTTCTGTTCATCAGAATACAAAATTTCATCAGATTCTGAATGATCTACAGTCGTTTCAATAACTAATTCATCCAAAATAAACCTGTCTTCAAGAAAGCTGGTGAGTTTTGGTTTATAATTTAAGATGAAAATGTCCTTTTGTGCAGCATTGCTTAAATGAATTTTTATGGTCTGATCGTTTTCCAATTCAGGTCTGATCGTTTTAAACATGCTGACAATTCTTGTACTTTCTCCCTTAAACTGATCTGCGAATTCCTGCCAGGCACTCTCAAGTGCTTCGGGAGTGAAATCATCCTTTGGCCTCAAAGGAATGTCAGGTTCCTTAAGAACCGTAGTCTCTTCTTTCTTTGTTTCAGGTTTAATTTCTTCAGAAATGATTTCTTTTATTGAAAATGTTTTAGATGGTTTATCCAGGATAGGATCGTGCTTACCAGGTCGCACTTCCTGTATAATGATCTTATTTTCAGAAGGATAAGTATCCTGACGAATGATCTCTGATTTTGATGGAACCGGAATTTCTTCTTCCTGTTTTTTCAGTTGTATTGGCTCAGTCTTTTTTTTTTCCAGTTGATCTTCAGCTTCATTCATCAACCTGCAAAGCCTGATAAGAGAAAGTTCAACGTGTAATCTGGGATTTTTACTGCTCTTATATGTCAGATCGCAGTTATTACCTATCTCCAAAGCTTTAAACAAAAATTCAACAGGGCATTTATCTGTTTGAAGCAGATACCTTTTCTTAATAGCAGAAGTTGCTTCCAGAAGCCTAAGCGTCGACTCATCTTTGCTCACAAGCAAATCGCGGAGGTGACTGTTTAGTCCCGAAATAAAGTTATGACCATCAAATCCTTTTTCCAGTACTTCACTAAAAGTTAATAATACAGAAGAAACATCACCGATAAGGGCAGCATCAACGCATTTAAAATAATACTCATAGTCGAGAACATTAAGATTTTCAATTACATCCTTGTATGTAACTGTTTTTCCACTGAGGCTGACAATCTGATCAAAGATGGACAAGGCATCGCGTAAAGCACCATCAGCTTTCTGACCAATTATGTGAAGGGCTTCCTCAGCTGCTGTAATACCCTCATTTTTAGCGACATACATAAGCCGTTCAACAATATCCTCAATTCTGATCCTGTTGAAATCAAAGATCTGGCAACGGGAAAGTATTGTTGGAATTATTTTGTGCTTTTCAGTGGTGGCTAAGATAAATATAGCATGTGAGGGAGGTTCTTCAAGAGTCTTAAGAAAAGCATTAAAAGCTGATGAAGATAACATATGAACTTCATCAATTATATAGATACTGTACTTACCGATCTGGGGAGGAATCCTTACCTGATCGTTCAGAGATCTGATATCTTCAACCTTGTTATTAGATGCAGCATCAAGCTCATGAATATTGAAAGATCTGGAAGAATTAAATGAAAGACACGATTCACATTCATCACAGGCTTCAAGATTATCACCAAGATTACTGCAATTGATTGTTTTTGCAAAGATCCTGGCGCAGGTTGTTTTACCAACACCCCTGGGTCCGCAAAAAAGGTATGCCTGGGCGAGATGATTATTCTTGATAGCACTTTTCAGCGTATTGGTGATAGAATCCTGACCAACTACCATATCAAAACTGGCTGGCCGGTATTTCCTGGCTGAAACAATGAAGTTTTCCATAAATTTAATCTATTCAATAAAGGACAAATATAATTAAAAAGCATCCCTTATTAAACAGGAATAAGATTGAAAAACAGAAATTTTTTAACCACAAAGGCCTCAAAGATTTGCTCAAAGATCACAAAGAATTGTTTCATCAATTATCTTTGTGTCTCTGTGCTTTTTATTCTTTGTGCACTTTGTGGTTATTTTTTAACAAAGATTGTTTTGATTAAAGCAAAATAGTTGTACTTTTGCGAGCCAAAATCATATAACTAATAAACAAATAATTACTATGTTGAATCAGTACGAAACCGTTTTCATTGCAACTCCCGTTTTATCTGAGAACCAGATGAAGGAAGCGGTACAGAAATTCAAGAAGGTCATCACCGACAACAGTGGTGAGATCGTTCATGAAGAGAACTGGGGTTTAAAGAAACTGGCCTATCCAATCCAGAAAAAGTCGACAGGCTTTTATTACCTGGTTGAATTTAAAGGCGCAGGCGATCTGGTTGAAAAACTTGAAGTCCAATATCGAAGAGATGAGAGGATCATAAGGTTTTTAACTTTCAGGATGGAAAAATTTGCCATCGAATATGCAGAGAAAAAGAGAAGACAGAAAGAATCAGGTAAAGCAAAGGAGGAATAGAATATGGCACAGAACGAATCGGAAATCAGATATTTGACTCCACCAACTGTTGAGATCAAGAAAAAGAAATACTGCAGGTTTAAAAAAAACAGGATCCGTTATATTGATTATAAAGATCCGGAATTTCTCAAGAAGTTTCTGAATGACCAGGGTAAGATTCTGCCGCGGAGAATTACAGGCACTTCACTTAAATATCAGAGGAAAGTGGCAAAAGCCGTTAAAAGAGCAAGACACATCGCTCTTCTTCCTTACGTTACTGACCTTTTAAAATAAGGAGGACACTATATGGAAATTATATTAATACAGGACGTCAATAAGCTGGGACAGAAGGATGATTTAGTAAATGTCAAAGCCGGTTATGGCAGAAATTTTCTAATCCCGAGAGGCTTTGCGGTTGCAGCCACAGCATCTGCAAAAAAGATGCATACAGAGAACCTCAGGCAGAGGGCTCATAAGGAAGAGAAGATAAAGATTGCAGCACAGGATATGGCCTCAAAGATGACCGGCTTAAAAATCATCGTTGGTGCAAAAACGAGTACTTCAGGGAAAATATTTGGTTCGGTAAACACTATTCAAATCGCTGAGTCGCTCAAAGAAAAAGGATTTGATATTGACCGTAAAAACATCACACTTCCCGAAGATCAGATAAAAGAAGTAGGTAACTATAAAGCAGTTATCAAATTACACAGGGATGTAAAAGTTGAAGTTGATTTTGAGATCCAGGGAGAATAATTATATCCTTAATAAAATCTATGCTGAGACGCCCGACACGGGCGTCTCTTTTTTTATATTACCTTTGGCTCAGCAGACGATACGCTGATCAGGGAAGAGAAGCACTTACCGGGCGTATATCCGGTAGTTTCATTGCAATGGTTTCAATCTCTATCAGTGCATTCATTGGCAATGCTTTTACTGCAAAGGCTGCTCTTGCTGGCTGATTCGCTGAATAGTACTTTCCATATATTTCGTTCATCGCTTTGAAGTCAGAGATATCGCTCAGAAGGCAGGTTGATTTTACTACATCTGAAAATGAATAACCTGCTTCCTCCAGAATTGCAGCGATATTTTTAAATACCTGTTCAGTCTGCTCACTAATATCTCCGTCGACTATTTTCCCTATTTCAGGATTTATAGGAATCTGACCTGATATATACAGCGTATTATTCAGCTCTACTGCCTGGCTGTAGGGTCCTATTGCGGCAGGTGCTTTGGACGTACTGATAATCTTTTTCATGGTTTTAATTTTTATTCTAATAGGTATCGTGGAAATCTTTTCTCCGGTCATATTTCAAATCAGCCAGCACAGGGGCCTTAACTCTGATCAAAAAGTTCCAACCCTGTGTAGTACCGATAGGAACCCAGTTAAGGCTCATAACCCAGCAGTGAAGATCTCGCGATATTCCTATTGTTGTATAGGTTATTTTCATGGCATCAAAGTCGTAACCGCTTGAATATGTAGCTGACAAATTCTTTGTAATTGTAACTGAACCATCAAAAGAAAGTGTCTGACTAATTGTCGATTTTAGAACTGAAGGAACATAAGTAAGGCTGTAGCGCATATTGAGAGTCCATGGAATATTGAAAACAGGGTAGCCATATTTATCCTTTTGTCCGGCAGCTCCCGGAGTTTGTTGTTTCTGAGTATCCTGCCCGGGCATTCCTGTATTTCCAATTGTACCGGAGTTACCGGAATTCTCGGATGAATTTGACCCGGATTGGTTTTTATCCTTATTCTTACTGAATAATTTGCTGACGTTGAGGTCAACACTGGTACTGAAACTTGTGAGTCTCATAAGCTTATGCTGTTGAGTCCATAAGAATTTATTAATTGCTGTGCCAACACTATCGGTTCCGTAAAGCGAGAAATTGCTGTTTACCGAAATATTGATGTTATTCATAAGAGTTGTCCTTGCCTGCATTGCTATCGGAGCCCATCTCATAGCATCGGCAAAGATATTATATGCAGTGTTTATGCTGAAATTATCTATCAGCTTTACCTTCTTTGGCTTACCTGTTGTATCATTTCTGCCCAAAACCTTTGCTTCCAAAATGTTTACCAGGCTCAGGGAAATGTTACCGCTTTTACTTCGCAAAGCAGGTGTTGGGTAAATATTGGCGTAATAAACTGAATAATCCTGAAGTTTGGTGGAATCAATCGAAGTTTGTACCTGCCGGTACATATCTCTGCTGGCCAGACCCTCAAGATAAGGTGTAAAACTAAAACCTACAGAAGGTTTAATCACATGACGGATTGCCTGAATTCTGGAGTTGGGGCTTTTTGTTGTAAAATCATACATGCCAAATATCTGTGGGTTAAAACTGGCACTGATTGTAGGATTGACGGCTTGTCCGTAAAATAAGCCATGTATTGTATCATTCACTACTGAAGGTTTTGAAATATTAAGGCTGGGATCTATGTAATCGGGGTTCCATTCTTTTATAATCTTCTGCGTGAATAATACTCCGGAATAAGTCAGAGAGGGAGAGATAGAAAAATTTTTAAACGGACGGATCTGAATACTTATTGGAATATCCTGTTTAAATCCATTCTTCATGTGTTTCCATACCGCTGATGTAAAAAGCAGTGTATCCTTCGTTGCTATCTGATTATCAAGTTCTGCCCTATACTGAATCTGTATATCCTCGTACCATTTTGAGGTACCTGTGCTGTTCTTTGACCTGAACGGATAAACTGTTCCCATATTAAAACTGGCT
>WSSedB1CaDRAFT_10000417_pt1 | contig 18801 bp, 17 predicted proteins | sample WetSurSB1Cattail_FD_9460 | JGI IMG/M metagenome (IMG submission 9460)
AACAATCATTGCGGCGGGTGAGTGGAATACTCCGGCAGTTATTGCTTTTTGTGAGATCGAAAAAAGGAAAGTGTTAGAAGATCTCATTTCCGGATCTTATTTATCAAAATTTAATTTTGGTATTATTCACGAGGAATCACCTGATAGAAGAGGTATAGATGTTTGTCTTATTTATCAGAAAAAGATTGCCAGGGTCCTATACTACCGCTATTGGATCCCTGAGATGATCAATAGAAAGGACTTTAATTCACGAAGTGTACTTTATGCCAAACTGCTTATAGGTTCTGATACTATTCACTTCATAATAAATCATTGGCCTTCAAAAAGGGGAGGAGTTTTAGCCGGTGAGAACTTACGGATGAGTATAGCATCTATGGTCAGAGAAAAAATTGATTCCATTTTTAAAAAAAACATTTTATCTTCTAAAATCATTGTTTTAGGAGATTTTAATTCTACCTCTGATGATCAGGTTATTCAAACACTTATTGCTCCTGGTGATTCCGGAAGATCATTAGTTAATCTGTCGGATAAGCTTGATAGAAAAGGACGCGGGACATATCGTTATATGGGAACCTGGGAAATGATTGACCTGGCTATTGTTTCTGAAAGACTATTAACATGTAGCGAAGGGCTTTATACTTCCGCTGATATGTTGAGCATTTTCCAGCCAGATTTTCTATTAAAGAAAGATCCTAAATATCCTGGATTGAGTCCATATTCAACATATCGGGGTTTCAGATACCAGGGAGGATATAGCGATCATCTACCTATACTTCTCGATCTTAAAATCAGGGTGCCTGATCAACGGGAGTAAGACCAAGCAGAACTCCTTTTTCAAGCATCAGTTTCCTGGCCGCTTCGTGTTCATTTGGAATTATCCCATCGAGGATAGCCTCTCTGATGGCATTTTTAATTATGCCTACTTCTTTACCAGGCTTAATCCCAAAAGTAAGTATGATCTCACTGCCATCAACAGGTGGCTGAAAATTCCTTACAGCATCCTTCTCTTCAATCTCTCTCAGCTTTGTTCTTACAAGTTTAAAGTTTTCAAGATGTTTGGCTTTCTTAGCCTCATTTTTCGATGTTATATCAGCTTCACACAGCATCATAAGATCATCGATATCATCGCCAGCTTCAAAAAGCAATCTTCTTATAGCTGAATCAGTTACCAGATCCTGCGAAAGTGCTATAGGCCTGAGATGCAGTTCGACTATTTTCTGAACATACTTCATCTTCTCATTCAGAGGAAGTTTGAGTTTTCTGAAGATTTCAGGTACCATCTTAGAACCAATAAATTCATGTCCATGAAATGACCATCCGGTATCGGGCTGGTATTTTTTAGTTACAGGTTTTGCTATATCGTGAAGCAATGCAGCCCATCTTAGCCATAGATTATCACTGATTTTGCTGATGTTGTCCAGAACTTTTATTGAATGATGGAAATTGTCCTTATGTGCTTTACCTTCTTTTGTTTCAACACCCTTAAGATTATCAAGCTCCGGAATGATAATTTTCAGTAAGCCTGTTTGTTCCAGAAGTATAAAACCTTTTGAAGGATGAGCGCACATTATTATTTTGTTCAGCTCTGTTATAATTCTTTCGGCAGATACAATTTTTATTCTTTCTGCATTTTTTTTAATTGAAATGAATGTTATATTCTCAATTGTGAAATTAAGCTGACAGGAAAATCTGATAGCCCTCATCATCCTCAACGGATCATCTGAAAAAGTTTTATCGGGATCCAGAGGTGTTCTGATTATTTTCTTCTTAAGGTCATCAATTCCACCAAAAGGATCCAGAAACTCTCCAAATGTCTCTTTGTTTAAACTTATTGCCAGTGTGTTTATAGTAAAATCTCTTCTTCTCTGATCATCCTCAAGAGTCCCTTCTTCAACAAAGGGTTTTCTTGAATTCCTGTCGTACGACTCTTTCCTGGCACCAACGAACTCGATCTCATAATCATTATTCCGGAACATGGCGGTTCCAAAATTTTTAAAGACACTCACTTTGATCCCAGAATGGATCGCCCTTGCTGCTTTCTTTGCAATATCAATCCCGCTTCCGATAACCACAATATCAATATCCTTATCGGGATGTTCCCTTTTAAGAAGACAGTCTCTTACCCAGCCACCTATAACATATGCCTGTACATTCTCCGATGTAACCACAGAGGAAAGTATCCCGAAAATTTTGTCATTAAGACATATATTCATATATAGATATGACAATTTGTTAATTATTCCTGACAAAGTTACAATTATTACTTAATTATAGGTTAATCTTGATAACAAGTGTTTATTGGCATAAAGGTTGTTGTAATAGAAAACAAAGAGACATTCTATATGTTAATAAATAAAAATGATATGATAGAACATCTGACAAAAGAAACATTTTTGAATAAAGTATTCAATTATGAAAAGAATAAAGAATGGAAATTTGAGGGAGAAAAGCCTTGTATAATTGATTTCTATGCTGACTGGTGTGGTCCATGCAAAATTGTGGCTCCTGTTCTCGAAGAACTTGCAAAAGATTTTGATGGTAAAATTGATGTTTTTAAAGTTGATACAGAAGCAGAACAGGAACTTGCATCAGTTTTTGGAATCAGAAGCATTCCTTCGTTTCTTTTTGTACCTTCAGGTGGACAACCACAGATGGCAATGGGTGCTTTACCAAAAGAAACATTTGTTAAAGCATTTAAAGATGTACTTGGTGTAGAAAAATAAGCCCTTCGTCAAAAACAGGGGAAAACAGGTTAAAAAAATATTAGTAAAATGAAACATTTTATGTCTCATAAACGTTTAACAATACAGAAGTTAGTTAATTAGGTTATAAAGGTTTTTTCATGGATTTAGGTTTAGGGTAGTAAAGTAGCAAATCAGGACTTCGGTCCTGATTTACTTTTATACCAGATCCTTAAATATACTATTGATCTCCTCCTCAGTTGACCTTAATTTTTTTTGACATTCTTTTATCAGCTCAGCAGCGCGTTTTACTTCTACCGATAATTTATCAATATCCAGATCACCACTTTCAATATTATGCAGAATATTTTCTATCTCAACCACTGCATTATTAAATGAAAATTCTTTTTTAGCCATATTATAAAAATTAGTTTTATTCACAAAGTTATATAAACCTTATTATCCGGCGGCGCCCTATGTTTTTCTGACAATGCATCTTTTTCACAGATAGAAAGTATTCATACAGATTTCTCAATTACATTCACTTTTGTCTTCATTCTCTGACACCTGGTTTTCCACTACCTTACTCCTGAAAGTTCCTTCATAAAGCTGTGTATCAATAATATCATCCTGTCTGATGTGCTTCGTATTTTTCAGAATTTTACCCTTTATTGATGTAATAGAGAAACCTCTTTGAAGTACTTTCTCGGGATTCAGGAGAAGTAAAGTGTTCTCCAAGCCCTTCAACATAACTTCATTTGTGACCAGACAATTGTTTGTAGACTTACCAAGTCTTTGTGCGTTACTCTTAAGCATCTGGCCCTTTCCTGTTGTCAGTGATTTTGTGGCAGAAGATAGTTTTGATTCCAGGTTTGCAGGAATCAGACCAGCTCTGATGATTAATTCTTTTCCAATATTAATTATTTCGATGATTTCTGATGAAAGTTTATCTCTTACAGTTGACAACATTATTCTTGTAAGAGGAGATAATTTGATATATGATGCCTCAATCCTGTTTTTATTCTTTTCAATAATAATAGCTGAAGTGCTAATTATGGCATTACTTATTTCAATAATATGATTTTCAGCTTCAGCTACCGAATCTATAAGAAAATCAGCTACAGCAGTAGGTGTTTTCAATGATTTGTTTGCCACCATATCAGTTACAGATATATCTTTATCATGTCCGATTCCTGTAATTACAGGTAAAGGAAACTGGGTGACGTGGTAGGCAATATTATAACTATCAAACCAGCTGAGGTCCGATTGTGAACCACCACCTCGTATAATCACAACAACATCAAATAAATGGGAATTTAATGCGATTTTATCGAGTGCTTTAATTACACCTTCCTCTGTTTCACTTCCCTGCAGGGATGATTCAATAAGTGCAGTATAAAACACATAACCAAAACTATTGCCTGTGAGGTGGTTGACAAAATCTGAATAGCCGGCTGCACTTTTTGAAGATATTACTGCAATTCTTTGAGGGATGACAGGAAATGGAAGTTCTTTGTTCATCGTGAATACTCCTTCCTCTTCAAGTCTTTTTATAACCATCTGGCGTTTCATGGCCATTTCACCAACGGTAAAAGCCGGATCAATATCTGATATTACAAGGCTCAGACCGTATATCTCGTGATATTCAACCTTTGCTTTTACAAGTATTTTAAGCCCTTCCCTCAGAATTTCGCCTGTAATGTTTTCAAAATAAGCCTTGAGAAACCTGTACCGGTTGCTCCATATTATTGCCTTAATGCGTGCCCTGACGTTTTTCTCATCCTGATGTTTTTCAATTAATTCAAGATAACAGTGTCCTGCGCTATTTTCTTTAAGCTCTGATATTTCAGCAATTACCCAGTACACATCAGGCAAAGCCATGTACAGAGAATCTCTGATGATCAGCTGTAATTCAGTTAATGAAACTTTTTCAGTCACAACCTGGTTTTTATTTCAGAACTGCTTTTAATCCTTAAAATATATAGTCTGTGCTCTGTTCTGCAAATCTGTAATTATCAGGGTACAGCTCGGTTATCTGTGCTTATTCATTTAAAGGCTCCCGTTTTTTCAGGATCAGCAATTTTCCCCTTATTCATCTCGAGGGAGTCTATCAAAGCAGATTCATCATTATCCATCTGACGGTCTTTAGTTATGCCGTCCAGATATTCTACTTTATATTTAATGGTCCCGTCATTTTTATAAATTATCCATTGTCCTTCCCTTGAATCATTTTTGTACTGACCTGAGAATTCAATGTTGCCATTTTCAAACCAAATTTCAAATTTGCCATTTATTTTACCATTGTTATAGTTCGATTTCAGCCACATTGTTCCGGAGGGGTAATATTTTATCCATTCTCCTTCTTTTACATCGTTTTTATATGAGAGCTTTTCAGCAATTGTACTATCGGGATAGAATTTAAGAGATAATCCGTTTCTGAGATTCTTTGAGTATGATTCTTCGGCGATTCTGTAACCATCTATATATGATGAGAAGAATTGCCATTTGCCTTCTTTCATCTGGTCAATATAGAGGCCTTTTGAGGATATAAATCCATTTGGATGATAGATAGTTGCATCTGCCTTTCTCCCGTCATCGCTGAAAATAAGGACCGATTTTAATGTTTGGTCTTCAAAATACCTTTTGAATTCACCTATTGGATGATCATCTTTAAAATAAGCATCGTACATTATTTTCTCATTTGGATATAGTTTAATCCAGTGTCCTTGTTTTCTGCCCTGCTGATCAGAAACATTAAGATGTGTTTCAGTCTGGCCAGATGCTGCGACTGAAATAGCTAAAAGAGAGCTTATTAAAAATGTTTTAAGATTCATATAATCGTAACGCAAATTTTCCTGTAAAAGTATAAAAAATAGACACAGGAACGGGCGTGAGGTGCCTTAAAGATGTCACCGGATAATTCCGGAGTTATTATAATTTAAAAAAGAGGCTGGAGAAATTCCAGCCTCTTTTAATAAACACAATTATAATTTATTTTACCTCTTCAAAGTCAACATCGGTAACTTCTTCATTTCCTGGTTTTGTGTTATTACCGGAAGGCTGTTCAGTATTGGGCTGAGATTCTGATGGTCCTGTATTCTGAGCAGTTTTGTACATCTCCTCTGATGCGACCTGCCATACCGAATTTAATTCTGCAAGCGCTTTATCGATTGCATCTACATCCTGCGACTTGTGTGCTTCCTTAAGATTAGCCAAAGCAGTTTCGATTGCGGGTTTTTTATCAGCAGGAAGTTTATCGCCAAATTCCTTAAGCTGTTTTTCGGTGGTAAAGATCATACTGTCGGCAGTATTAATCTTATCAACTTTTTCCTTTGCTTTATTATCAGCTTCGGCGTTTGCTTTAGCTTCCTCTCTCATCCTTCGTATTTCATCATCATTTAACCCTGATGAGGCTTCTATCCTGATTCTCTGTTCTTTGCCTGTGCCTCTGTCTTTGGCGGCAACATGCAATATCCCGTTGGCATCAATATCAAAACTGACTTCGATCTGAGGTACTCCTCTGGGGGCAGGTGGCAGACCATCGAGATGGAAACGTCCGATAGTTTTATTTCCTGCAGCCATTGGCCTTTCACCCTGAAGAACATGTATTTCAACTGAGGGCTGGCTATCGGCAGCAGTAGTAAATACCTCTGTTTTTTTGGTAGGAATGGTAGTATTTGATTCAATAAGTTTTGTCATTACTCCACCCATAGTTTCTATACCAAGTGACAGTGGTGTTACATCCAGCAGAAGAACATCTTTTACTTCTCCAGTAAGAACACCTCCTTGTATTGCAGCTCCTACAGCTACGACTTCGTCGGGATTGACCCCTTTGGACGGAACCCGGCCAAAAAACTTCTCAACAAGTTGCTGGATTGCCGGTATACGTGTTGATCCACCTACAAGCAAGACTTCATTTATATCTGATACTGACAGACCTGAGTCTTTCAGAGCGATCTTACAAGGTTCAATACAAGCCTGGATTAATTTATCACATATTTTTTCAAAATTGGCTCGTGTGAGAGTTTTCACAAGGTGTTTTGGAATTCCATTCACAGGCATTATATAAGGAAGATTGATCTCAGTGGTAGTTGCACTTGAAAGTTCAATTTTGGCTTTTTCAGCAGCTTCTTTCAGTCTCTGCAAGGCCATCGGATCCTTCCTTAAATCAACTCCTTCTTCCTTGAGAAATTCATCTGCCATCCAGTCAATAATAAGGTGATCAAAATCGTCTCCTCCCAGATGGGTGTCTCCATTTGTAGATTTAACCTCAAAAACACCATCGCCAAGTTCAAGTATAGAGATATCGAAAGTTCCTCCACCAAGGTCAAATACAGCTATTTTAAGGTCTTGTGACTTTTTGTCGAGGCCATAAGCCAATGAGGCAGCTGTGGGTTCATTAATAATTCTTCTGACATTCAACCCTGCTATTTCACCAGCTTCTTTTGTTGCCTGACGCTGTGAATCACTGAAATATGCCGGCACAGTAATAACGGCTTCGGTAACTTCCTGGCCAAGATAATCTTCTGCAGTTTTTTTCATCTTCTGAAGAATCATTGCAGAAATCTCCTGAGGAGAATACTGACGGTCATCAATTTTAACCCTTGGGGTATTATTGTCACCTTTAACAACAGTATATGATACCCTCTTTATCTCTTTTGTAACTTTATCATAGGTTTCACCCATGAATCGTTTAATCGAGAATACCGTCTTTTTTGAATTTGTGATCGCCTGCCGTTTAGCCGGATCTCCGACTTTGCGTTCTCCATTTTCAACGAATGCAACTATCGAAGGAGTAGTTCTCTTACCCTCGCTGTTTGGTATTACGACGGGTTCATTACCTTCCATTACTGCAACACAAGAGTTAGTTGTTCCCAGATCAATTCCAATTATTTTTCCCATTTTATAATAATTTAAAAAATTTTATTCTGATAAAATAAACAGATCAATGGTATCCCAGAATCTGTACTTTTGCTTCTATAAAAATCCAAGGATGATTGAACAATGATTATGCCATTAAAATTTTGCATAGTTTTTCCTGCCAAAAAGACAGAATATGCAAATGAATCTGCCAAATTAAAAAGATGATAGTATGAAGATGTATCATCCAATTCAAATCTGTAACTTTGTCTTCGTAAATTAACACATCCATTATTATGCCAATACATCAATCTGTTAGAAGAGTGACAACTCACGTTCTGAATGAGATGAAACTTAAGGGTGAAAAAATCGCCATGCTGACGGCTTATGACTTTTCAATGGCAAAAATTCTTGATGAAGCAGCAATAGATGTAATCCTGGTAGGAGACTCTGCATCAAATGTGATGGCCGGTTTCGATACTACCCTTCCTATTACACTTGATAATATGATTTATCATGCCGCTTCGGTTGTAAGAGCTGTCAAGAGGGCTCTTGTAGTTGTAGATCTGCCATTTGGCACTTATCAGGGTAATTCAAAGGAAGCATTGGTTTCGTCTATAAGAATAATGAAAGAGACAGGTGCTCATGCCGTTAAACTTGAAGGCGGACTTCAGGTTGTTGAATCAGTAGAAAGAATACTATCAGCAGGAATACCCGTTATGGGGCATCTTGGGCTGACACCTCAGGCAATCCACAAATTCGGTACTTATGTGGTAAGGGCAAGAGAAGAAGAAGAGGCTCGCAGGCTGATGGAAGATGCCAGGTTACTTGAACAGACTGGTTGCTTTGCAATAGTACTTGAAAAAATACCCGCTAAACTGGCAGAAGAGGTCACCAACAGCATAAAAATACCTACAATCGGTATAGGTGCAGGAGGAAAAACCGACGGACAGGTACTTGTTCTTCATGATATGCTGGGCATTACACAGGAATTTTCACCTCGTTTTCTTCGAAGATACCATAACATTTATGCAGAAGTGAAAGGAGCCGTTCAGGCTTATATTGCTGATGTAAGATCGCAGGATTTTCCTAACGAAAAAGAGCAGTATTAACAAAATCTGAAATGGCTGAAATACTATACGAAGACAACCATATAATTGCTGTTTACAAAAGATCATCCGACCTGGCTCAGGGTGACAAAACCGGTGATGCCCCCCTTGATGTGGAAATTAAAAAATACCTGGCTGAGAAATACAAAAAGCCGGGAGAAGTTTTCCTGGGGATTGTCCACAGACTCGACAGACCTGTGAGCGGCATTATGCTCTATGCAAGAACCTCAAAAGCACTTTCGAGGCTTAATGAGCTGTTCAAAACGAGGCAGGTTAAAAAAATATACCTTGCAATTGTAAAGGAACGACCACCGGACGATGAAGCCACTATTACCCATTTTCTTAAGAAGAATGAAACCCAGAATAAGACTTACGTTTATGATTCTGAAGTAAAAGGATCAAAAGAAGCAAGCCTTACTTACAGATTAGTCGGAAGATCTGAAAAATATTACCTCCTTGAGGTTGAGCTGCATTCCGGAAGGCACCACCAGATACGGGCTCAGCTGGCAAAAATAGGATGCCCTGTTAAAGGTGATCTGAAATATGGTTTTGCACGGTCGAATGTAGATGGAGGAATAAGCCTTTTTGCACGGCGACTGGAATTTATACATCCTGTAAAAAAAGAACCTGTTGTGATTATTGCTCATTTTCCCGAAGGGGACATCTGGTCATCTTTTATAGATTCAATCGCATAAAAAATGAGCCGGAATACCCGGCTCATTTTCTAATGTTGAAAAAACTAAAAGGATTGGAATTATTATTTTTTAATTATCTTTTTTGATTCAGCCTTTACTGTTTCCTTCTTTTCAGTATTCTCATTGTTTATGCCAAGTTTGCTTTTAATTTCCTTTACAAGATCCTTTGTCCTGGCATCATCATTCCCTTCAACAGTCACCACCATCCCATCCTTGGCAATAACATATCTGCTTTTCTCAATAATGGTATCCTTGTCATTGTCAGAAACATTTACATCATATGTGCTTTCAATTTCTTTTTCAGCATTTTTACCTTTATTGATATATATAATTTCTTCCTTCTCATCTTGTCCATCGGAATCGCGTGTTATCACTTTGTATCTTTTCCGGTCATTATCCGGTTCGTTCGAAGCTATGGAATCAGAGCTTACAACAGTTACTTCCTTGAACTCCTTCTCATTATCTTTGCCATCGTCTGAAGAAGTTATCAGAATATGTCTTTTCCCGGTGTGATGTTTAAATTCCCTTTCATCTCCATAATTTTTCATATGGATTACCGTGCCATCACTTAGCTTTATTGAATCGGGTTTAGGACTGTCGTAAAAAATTGTATCTATTACGACCTTTTTTCCGGAGCCATTATCAATAATAATCTTTATCTTCTGTTCACTTTTTTTATCCTGACCTCTTACAAGTGAAAATGGAACTGCCAGGATGAAAAATGAAGTAAAAATAATTTTGGAAATTTTTCTCATAACCCGCTCAATTAACTTATTTCGGTCAAAATTACTCTATTATAGATTTCATATAGTTAATATTCAGTTAATAACCGTTAATGAAAAGTTAAATACTTATTTATTAATGACTTTATACTTTATTTTTGTACAATGAACAAGAAGAAATTTGCCGGTCTTATTGTTATGATGTTATTATCCATCATAGGTATTATATGGGTTCAGGCCGCATGGATAAAAAAAGCTGTCGGGATACAAAATGACGGTTTCAACTACGCTGTAAGTACCAGTCTGATGAATGCTGCAACTAATATTGAAACTTCCAGGAAGATGGATTTTTTTAATAATTTTATGCCTGTTGACCCTCTTTCAATGAATGATTCATCCACCGGGATATCGGGTTACCTGAGCATCGGAAGTTATTCATCCGACCCTGATAATGAAATAAATATCAGAATTACAAATCAATCGATTACAGGTGGCTTTGATACCAGTAAAATCAAAACAGTAAATAAAGTATATACTATCACAAATGATACTTCAATTGTTTCCAAATCTGATACATATGTAGTATCTCCTGATAAATATGGCAAGATTAACATTAAGAGGAAAGGAGAGGATTTAAGTACAAATTCAAGAGCCGTATATGAGAAGCAAAATGAATTTCTTAATTGGGTTAAAAAGAGATCGGAGAAGTTTCAGAATATGAGCAATGAGATGATAAGTGAGATTTACCAGTGGGAGAAAACGCTCGAGCTTGATAATAAGGAGATTGACTACACGCTGAGTCAAAACCTCGCATATACAGGAATACAAACGCCTTATGAATATGCGATAATCAAAAATGGGGTTGTTCAGGGTGGGACATATAAAAAAGCTCAAAAAAACGATTTCCTGAAAAGCAGGTACAAAGTCAGATTGTTTCCCGACAATATTTTCAAAGAAGACTTGTTCCTTTCTGTCATTTTCCCGGAACGCACAAATTATGTTCTGGGATCAATGTTCTGGATACTTGGAGGATCATTGCTCTTCTCTCTTTTCATACTTGCAACATTTGCTCTGAGTCTCTTTTTTATCATCCGTCAGAAAAAAATCTCTGAGATGAAATCAGATTTCATAAATAATATGACTCATGAGTTTAAAACACCAATTGCTACCATTTCCCTTGCTGCTGATACAATAACTAATTCTAAAGTAATTAATGATGAAACAAGTATCAGACATTTCATTGGTATGATTAAAAAGGAAAACAGCAGGATGAATAAAAAGGTAGAGACCATATTACAGATAGCATCTTTGGATAAAAAGGAGATAGAATTCAGATACGAAAATGTCTCACTTCATACAATTATTCAACATGCTCTCGACACGATTGAAATACAGGTTCATCAGCGTAATGGCAAGGTCAATCTTAGTCTGAATGCTGAAGAACATTTTATATACGGGGATACTGAGCATCTTACAAACCTTGTAAATAATCTTCTTGACAATGCAATTAAATATTCTCCTGAACAACCTGAAATTACTGTTTCGACAAGAAATATTGAAAAAGGTATAATTTTGTCTGTTGAAGATAAAGGTATAGGTATGACTAAAGCAGTTCAAAGTAAGATCTTTGAAAGATTTTACCGTCAGAGCTCAGGTAACGTGCATGATGTAAAGGGTTTCGGCCTTGGTTTAAATTATGCGCGGTCTATTATTGAAGCCCATAAGGGTACTATTAATGTTTACAGCGAACCTGGAAAAGGTACCCGGTTCGAAATATTTTTACCATTTAATTGGGAGAATTAAAAATGAGTAACAAACCAGTTAAGATTTTTCTTGTTGAAGATGATTTAAGTTTTGGATCAGTTCTTAAATCATATCTTGAAATTAATGATTACATAGTTGAGTGGGTCGATGATGGGAAATATGCAATTGAACATTTCAGGAAAGGTGTCTTTAATATTTGTATCCTCGACATTATGTTACCACACGTTGATGGATTTACGATCGCAAATGAGATCCGGTTGATTAACAGTGAGGTTCCCATTATTTTCCTTACAGCAAAGAAGCTGAAGGAGGACGTCCTGAAAGGTTATGGAGTAGGAGGGGATGATTATGTGACCAAACCATTTGATACAGATATACTTCTGGCAAAAATACGGGCTATAATCCTAAGACGTGATTTTCAGGCCGGAACTAAGGATTTTTATGAGATCGGGAAGTTCATCTTTAATTCAAAATTAAGGACATTGACTATTGGTGAGGATGAAAAAAAACTATCTCCAAAAGAAGCTCAGTTGCTGGAATTACTGGCTGTAAATCCGAATGCCTTGATCAGTAGAGAGATGGCTCTGAAAAAGATTTGGGGTTCTGATGATTATTTTACAGCCAGAAGTATGGACGTATATATTACAAAGCTCAGAAAGTTTTTGTCTGAGGATCCCGATCTAAATATTAAAAACATCCATGGAGCAGGTTTTCAACTGATTGTCAAAGAGGATTAATCTTCAGATTATTCCTGTTAAATTGCAACGGAAGAAGATCGCCAATGCCCTCAATAATGAGTGTTTTGTTTTTTCCTGAAAGGATAATTCTTATTTTATTCCCGGTTCTTTGCTCTTCCTCAGCTATTACCTGTCGGCAGTTTCCGCATGGTGAAGGACTGGCATCAGTTATGCCATCTTCTGTCATTGCGGAAATAGCAATAGCAACAGGTTCATCTTCAGGATGATTAGATATTGAATTGGAAAGGGCACTCCTTTCGGCACAGATCCCCGAAGGAAATGCCGCATTTTCAATATTAGCCCCACATACTACTTTGCCACTCTTAAGTCTGACAGCAGCTCCGACTTTGAATTTAGAATAAGGAGCATATGCTTTTAAGGATGCTTCCCTTGCAGCTTTGACAAGTTCCATATCATCAGAATCAAGTTCCTGGTTATTTTCGTACTCGGTATATGAAAATGATATATTCTTCGTTCTAATCATAACATTTCTGCTCATTATGCCTTAAAGGTAGTAAAACTTTAAGGACTCGAGGCATTTCAGGCATTATGGGCACTGATTTTTTTTTATTTTTGTCGTAAAAATTTATTAGATGCATAACAGACTATTTCCCGTTCTTTACCTGATACTATTTTCCTGTCTGTATTCCTGCAAAGTTTATAAACCAATTGTTTCAACCGCCGAACCAGCTCAAACGGTTCAGGCATATGTTAATTCGTACAAAGACCTGGCTATAACAGAAATGAAAAGGACGGGGATACCTGCAAGTATTACTCTCGCTCAGGGAATTATTGAATCCGATTGCGGACATAGTACTCTTGCCAGGGAAGGGAATAACCACTTCGGAATCAAATGTCATGACAACTGGACCGGGCAGACAATCAGGCATAATGATAATAAGAGAAATGAATGTTTCAGAAAATACCAAAGGCCCGAGGAATCTTTCTATGATCATTCTGATTTCTTAAAATCAGTTCCCCGCTACAGTTTTCTATTTAATTTTAATTCAACTGATTACAAAGCATGGGCCCAGGGATTAAAGAAGGCAGGGTATGCCACAAATCCTGATTATGCGAATATGCTGATCAGGACAATCGAAGAAAATAACCTTTGGTATTATGACAGGGAAAATACGGCATCTGTTGCGCCTCAGGTAATCAAAGATTCTATAAAGGAGTCTCTTCCCATGCGTTCAGCCGACAGTTCTAAAAAAATATTAAGGGAACCTGTTGGAAACATGACAATTATGGCCAGGGCGCCAAGAGTTATGGAGAATAACAGGATCCAATATATAATTGTTAAAGACGGAGACACAAGAGAGAAGCTGGAAAACGAATTTCAATTATTAAAATGGGAACTGTCAAGATATAATGAGCTTAAGAGTGATTTTTCACTCAGTCCCGGGCAAATACTATATCTTCAGCCAAAAAGGGATAAGGCAGAACCAGGGAAAGAGAATTACACTGTTGTTGATGGAGATACAATGTACTTTATTTCACAAAAATATGGTATAAAATTGAAGAGGCTCTATGAAATGAACAGGATGACTGAGGGAACTGAACCAGAACCGGGGACGAAAATCTGGTTGAGAACTACTAAGCCGGTTCAATGACAGGAGTAGAGAAGTCAGATATTCTGAATCCTCTAAGGAATTCCACAGTACTCATACGCTTTTTACCTTCAACCTGGAGACTTGTGATGTTAAGAAATCCATCACTACAAGTTATCTTTATATAATATTTTCCATCGGAGAGTATACTTCCGGGTTTGAGAGAATGATTCGTTAATTCCGGCCGGCTCTCAAAGATTTTAAAAGAAACAGTTGTGAAATCATTCCTGAACCACGATCGTGCGCAAGGGGAAGGAGCAAGTCCTCTTACTAAATTATGAATTTTAATAGTTTCTTTATTCCAGTCAATAATACAATCCTCAGCATGTATTTTGGGTGCAGGATTTAATTTCTTATGCTGTTTTAACAGGTTTGATTGATCCTGAATCTTTACCTTGTTTTCGGATATCTCAGCAAGTGTCCTGATTACCAGTCTGGCTCCAAGTTTCATTAATCTGTCATGAAGATCGCCTGCATTTTCAAATGGGAAAATCGGTACTTCTTCTCTCAGGATTATATTTCCTGTGTCTATTTTCTCATCGATAAAAAAGGTGGTAACTCCCGTTGTAGTCTCACCATTGATAATAGCATGGTTTATTGGAGCAGCGCCACGGTAGTCGGGTAGCAAAGATGCATGAAGATTAATTGTACCGAGAGGAGGCATTTTCCAAACCTCTTCTGGAAGCATTCTGAAGGCAACGACAATAAAAAGATCAGCATTAAGCTTTTTCAGAGCACCAATAAATTCAGGATCTTTTAGATTTACAGGTTGCATAATGGGTTGCAGATTACTGAATTCAGCAAAATTCTTTACAGCTGATTTTGTAATCTTACGGCCTCTTCCTGAAGGTTTGTCAGGTGCAGTTACAACACCGGCAACATTAAATCCATTCATCAGCAGTGATCCAAGAGTACTCACCGCGAACTCAGGAGTGCCCATGAACACTATCCTGGGAGCTTTCATAAATGACTTTTTATCATTCCAGTCAATAACAGATATCAGTCTTTTCCAATATGTTTATAACATGTAAGGTTATGTCCCATTTTGTTTGCCTTTGTTTCAAGATAGAACTGATTGTGGGGATTTGACTGAATAACAAGGGGTATCGTTTCAACAATTTTTATCCCATAGCCCTCTAATCCAGCTCTTTTCACCGGGTTATTTGAAATAAGCCGCACTTTACCCAAACCAAGTTCACGCATAATGCTTGCACCGACTCCATAATCGCGTTCATCTTCGCCAAACCCTAATTCCAGATTTGCCTGTACTGTATCCATTCCTTCATCCTGAAGCTTATAAGCTTTGATCTTATTAAGAAGGCCTATGCCTCTGCCTTCCTGGCTCAGATAAATGACTACCCCTTTTCCTTCAGCTTCTACCATCGACATTGCCTTTTTTAACTGAGGTCCGCAATCACATCTCAGAGAGCCGAATATATCACCTGTAAAACATGATGAATGCAGCCTTACCATAACCGGCTCATCTTTTGTCCAGTTCCCCTTTACAAGGGCAGCATGCTCCAAACCGTTGCTGGTTTGACGAAATGGAATAAATTCAAAATCGCCTATTTCTGTTGGGAGCTTAACCTTGTCACCTTTCTCAATGATTGAATCTCTTTCAAGGGTATAGGTGATTAAATCCTTAATAGCAATAATTTTTATATTAAATTTTTCTCTTATTTTCACCAGATCAGTCAACCTGGCCATCGACCCGTCGTCATTCATTATCTCAACAAGTGCTCCTCCTGGACGAAGATTTGCAAATCTTGTAAGATCAACAACGGCTTCTGTATGACCGGCCCTTCTCAGGACTCCTTTTGATTTTGCCTTTAGAGGAAATATATGTCCGGGTCGACCGAGATCTGTGGGCTTGGTAGCCGGATCAACGAGAGCTTTAATAGTTAGTGCCCGGTCAAAAGCGGATATTCCTGTAGTGGTTTCTTCATTCAATAAATCGACAGTAACAGTGAACTGAGTCTCGTGAATTGATGTATTGTTTCCAACCATAAGATTCAGGTCAAGCGCTTCGCATCTCTCTTCAGGCAGTGCGGCACAGATAAGTCCACGGCCATGTTTAGCCATAAAATTGACAATCTCAGGTGTTATCAGTTCAGCGGAACATATAAAATCACCCTCATTCTCACGATCTTCATCATCGACAACTATCAACAGTTTTCCAAGTTTAATATCCTCAATCGCCTCTTCGATAGTATTCAGAGTAATATCATTCATTATTTTTTATTATTATTTAGTTTAGCCTAGAATTGTTTTTTGCTTCATTAATAAAAATCCTGTAAAGGAAGTCCTTAACTTTTGTGAAAAACATCAGATAAGTTTCAATGTTCAATATGACAGAATCAGTTGTGGCTTTATATGTAAGAAAAATCCCTACAGGCAACAACAGATATGTGGCTGCCCACATACCTGCAAAAGTACCAACTACATCTTCTTCCACAAGTTTCTGTCCCGAAATTGAGATAACATAATATATGACAAAGAAAAAAATTGATATAACAGCCGGAGTTCCCAATCCACCCTTCCTGATTATAGCACCCAGGGGGGCTCCGATAAAGAAGAAAATAAGGCAGGCCAAAGACATTGTAAGTTTCTTGTTCCATTCAACTTCATACTTTTTTATTGTCCTTATTTCATAATGTTGTGTTTCATTCTTTTCATCCAGAACTGCGATACCCTCTTTAAGTCTCTCAATAGCCTTGGCCACTACGGCTTTCTTTTCCTTTATCGAAAGTGAATCAAAAAGATCTTTTGTATCAAATTTCCTGATGTGAGATTGAAGATCTGTCTGATTTTCGGCAGAAATATGCTGAGGAAGATTTCGTTCAGGATATAGCTTAACGTTCTTAAAATTTTTAAATTCTCTGTTTAGTTTATTTGTATATTTCTTATTTAAGGAGTCAATAGTATAAGTCAGTTGTGAAATATTGAGCATAGCCGGACCTGTTTTTAAAAGTCCATCCTCGCTGCGTTGCAGATCAAATCCACTGAGTGGTATCACAATTCTCTGCTCTTTAAAATAGTCTTTTCTTGATGGGAATTTCTTTTGTGAATTCACAACAGGTTTTTCTTCCAGCTCAGTAAACCCATATCCATTATAAAGGGTCATAATTAAACCCGATTCGTCGCGGGTCGGTTTCATATAGCCTGAGTCAGCCAGTATAACCGCATAATTTCCTCTTCTCTGGCGATGGTCATAAATAATCAGGTTATCGAGACGATTGGTCACCGGATCCTTTGCAGATATTTTTATGCTGAAATCAGGCACTCCGTTATAGAATGTTCCCGCCTGGATATTAATATCAGGTTTCTTTTTACGTATGTCGTAAAGAAGTGTTCGTGCTTTATTTGTAGAATATGGTAAAACATTATTTGAAAAAAAGAAAGATACAATTGCTATTATACCAATCAGGATTATTAAGGGACGCATAATTCTGAGAAGATTTATTCCAGAGGATTTGAGCGCCGATAGTTCACTGAATTCTCCCATATTTCCAAATGTCATAAGTGAGGCCAGCAGAATTCCAAGAGGAAGAGCGGTAGGTACAAAGGTAAGGGCAAAATGATAAAGTAATTCGCTAAGTATTTTAAAATCAAGACCTTTCCCTGCAAGCTCGTCGACATACATCCAGAGGAACTGCAATATGAGTATGATAAGCACAATAAAAAATGTGAATATCAACGGACCTATAAATGATTTTAATAAAAAACTGTCAATCTTTTTCACTCACTGAATTCATTTGAAGTGCAAAACTACTCGATTTTTGTCAAAAATCATCTTAAGTTCTCACCATTTTCGGTTTGGCTTTATGTCTTCATTCAGAATATTCACAAACATTTCAATTATTTGTTGGATTTCATGAGGCCTCAGTAATGAGTTCCCCTGCCTGGGATAAATCAATAGATTTGAAGATTGTTGAGCAGGCCGGATGTACACAATCCTGGATAAGGAGTTACGAAGTGACGATTAGTTTTAATGGAAAAAGCCAAACGACAGGAAGAGTTATATCCCTAAAGCCCGTTTAAGGTCGTTGATCTGAGAATCCCATAAATATATTGAATCTTCTTTTTCTTCAGATTCTGCAAAATCAGTAATCATCAAAGCAAGCTCGTTGGTCAGTTCTTCCAGATTTATCCGGAACTCAAAGTAATTGGTTTCATCATTTTCCATTCCCTGCCATTCAAATCTGACCATTTTATTCTCTTTCATGGCTGAAAGCCGGGCCTTAGTTTCGGAACTATTCCAGAAAAACGAAAAAAGATCTCCTTCAACATTCACCTGGTCAGCAAACCATTCACCTAATCCCTCAGGAGTACTGAGCCGGGAGAAGAGCACTTTCGGTGAGCAGTTAAGGTTATATTCCAATTCAAACTTTGATCTCATTACAGGAACTTGTTCTGATATATCTACTATTTCTGCAATATAGAAAAAATATTGAAACTAAAAAACCTTATTGTTAATTTGTAACAAACTGATTATATTTGCACCCGCAAAAAGGATAGATAGGTAGATTTTTGATGGCGAGATAGCTCAGTTGGTTAGAGCGCATGATTCATAATCATGAGGTCCGGGGATCATTCCCCCGTCTCGCTACTTGAAAATGAAGC